>Ga0307376_10000592_pt1 | contig 44359 bp, 61 predicted proteins | sample TR2MG_FD_202536 | JGI IMG/M metagenome (GOLD analysis project Ga0307376, IMG submission 202536) | Soil microbial communities from Risofladan, Vaasa, Finland - TR-2 | ecosystem: Environmental > Terrestrial > Soil > Coastal area > Acid sulfate soil | place: Finland: Risofladan, Vaasa | collected...
GGTGGGCGCAACGAACGAAGGCCGGCAGGGCCGGCCTTCGGGTTCAGTCAATGGTGCCCTCGAGACGATTCGAACGTCCGACCTGTCCCTTAGGAGGGGGCTGTTAGACTCTCTAAACCCTTGAAAATAAAGGGCTCAAAAAAAGTCTGGGACAAATCTGGGACAAGAGTGCTATTAAAGTGGTGACCCGGGCGCGATTCGAACGCGCGACCTATGCCTTAGGAGGGCATCGCTCTATCCAGCTGAGCTACCGAGTCGAGTCACAAAGGATAACTGACGACGATGGCAACGACCAAGAAAAAAGCGGGCGAGCGTAGAGAGCGAGGTGTCTATTTGCGCGAGGGCACCAGCAACCCACGCTTTGAGTTGAAGGTGCGCTGGACCAACGCTGACGGTTCGAAGGGTTACACGCCGACCCGTATTTTTCCCTTCGACCCAGAAGCCAAGGGCGGCCCAACTTGCCGCGCTCATGCGCTCGACAGTGCAAACAGGACAGCCATTGAAGAGCGTGCAGCGCTTCGCTTGCATGACAAGCCATGCCTTCCGAGTTCGTTTCCAAGCACGGCCGTTGGCATCAGTGATTTTTGGATGGCTTGCGCTTTATTTTTGACTAACCCAGTCATCAAATTTGCGTTGACATAGGCCTGTGCGAGCTCGATACCCACTTTCGATGACCCACCCAAGGCCGCTTTGTAGGTGCTCTCAACGCTTGCGGCTGCATAGACAATGGCGTCCCGTGCATTGCCATCAACGAGAGCATTCCGAGCTTGCATGAATTCGCTTTTCGCTCCATCGAATTCTGCGAGGGCAAGCAAGGGGCTGACTTCAGCTAGGACTTCGTCTTCCATGAAGGCGTTGTCCACCATGAAAACTTGCCCGTCTGCCAAGCGCCAGGGAAATTCGAAGTCGCGGAACGTGTCGTTCAAGGCACGTTGCACACCCAGATGGCGGCTGTCATCAATCCAAGCAAAAAAGCATTCAATGACATCAAATGTCGACCAGGCCGACTCACGTAAAACGACATCCTCAATCAAGGAGGGGCTTTGCCCTTGCCTATCGCTGGAATCGCGTCCAAGAACCCTGATGTAGAGCGTCTCAACCTCGTTGAGGTCTGATGTATTGTGCTGCCATCCGGAGTCGTCCTCGTAGACGAAGTATTCGTTAAAGAGCGAAAGTGTTTTCCAAATTCTGTTGCGTGTGCTCGACGAGAATTCTGGCAACCACCCCTCTTGGACGAGCTTTCGGTGTCGAACCGTGAAGGGCTTGATGCGAATGGTGAGGTGTCTGTCCATAGCCCGATAGCCTATCCAAATCGAGTCAAGGCTGCAGGGCTGTTTGAAGCTGATTTCCGCTCAACAAAAAGGCACCCCGAAAGTGCCTTCATTTCGCATCTCATATTCAGTTCTTCGTGGCCTCGTCGGCTTCCGCCGCGTTTGCTGCGTTGATCCGGTCCATCAAGATGCCCAAGGTCTGCTCCATGTCGTCTTTCTTCGGCTCGTCCAGCCGCAGCATCGTGGCATGCACACTTACCTCATAGATGACTCGGAAGATCAGTTCGTCGTGGCCCATGGCCGTCATCTCAGCCATCCGATAGCCAATGCCGAGCTTCTTTTCGTCGGCCTTCGTCTTCAGCTCGAAAACGGGAATGGGTTCGCTGGGAAGCCGGGACCACTCGCGCTGGGCAAAGCGCCAAGCGCGCTGGGTCAGGTCGGTGAGGTATTCGAAGGTGATCATGGCTTAATTGGTTTCACAACTTGGGTTTCTCGTTTGCCTTGACTTGGATGGTGTGAGCCGTGTGGAGGGTAGGAGAGTATGCAACGAGATCGATACCGGTGTCAGTCGCCATCGGGGAAGACTCGACCCCAAGCAGCAAGAGCCGATATTGCACCAGCAGCTCCCCACACTTTCCAATCTGTGCCGTCGATAGTTTTTGCAACGGGAAGCCCCCGGCTGATTGTAACAACGGTTGGGATTTTCGCACGAGACTGCTATAGCAGGGAACGCTGCTGAAGCTGGGTTTGACAGCTGAGTCACACGCTTGCTGCTACGAGTGAGGTTAACAGTGGAGGATTGTCATGGCCGCATCCAGATATGAGCTTCAAAAAATGATTGATGCTTTTGATGCCGCGCTGCCGGCACTCATGAAAGAGCATCTTGACGCCGAGCACTTAAATCCTGCTTGCTCTGAGCTTGCCGATGACATCACCGACCATGCAGGGCCAGAGGACGACGAGTGGGCTTTCGCTCAGATTGATCGCATCCTTGAAAAGTACGGACTCTGGCGTCCCGACCAAATCAACCTGCCACCGGATGAGTGACGATGTGCTATTCCGCTCAAATTTGGGCCGACTACCGAAAATTTGAACGCTTAGGTGGGAAGCTCTCGCTTGCCGAGTACACCAGCCTTGCAGGCTGGACCAAGATGAAGGGGAACTGGACAAAGGTCGTTCCCAAGGTCATGCGGCGGTCGATGTTGGAAGCTCACTCATTTGCACCGGAGCTTGCCGACGAAGCGGCGAGTGCAGACGTTGAAGGCATGAAAGCGCTCGAAGAAGAAATCTTGGCCTTGGAAAAGAGGCAGGGCGAGGCCAAAGAAAAGCTTGCTTCATCCAAGCCAACAAAGAAGGCGGAGAACGACCTTCGGGTCTCAACCAACAAGATTGCCGCAGCCAGGAAAAAGCTCGAAGAAATCACCAGTCCAGCGACCTCCAATGGCATTGACCGAATCTGGCCAGGTCAGTTCGCTCCCGTCCTCGTCCGAGATCCAGAAACGGGTGAGCGGCTGGTCATCCCAATGCGCTATCGCTGTCGGTTGCCTGGGTGGGATGAGGCCAAAGAAGCTGAGAAGCCAGGCACCTACAATGCACGACGAGACAAGCTCTCAACCGTCTGGCGCAAAGTCTTTGGTGTCCACCACGGCATCATGGCGGTTGAACGCTTTTATGAGAGCGTGCATCTGCATGACCTCCAACGCAGGGAGCTTGCACCCGGCGAGGGAGAGCAAAACGTGGAAATTGTTTTCACCCCGGACACGGGAGAGGCCTTGTTCGTCGCGTGCCTTTGGACGCACACCGAAGGCAGTGGCGATGATCCTGGGTTCTTCTCTTTTGCAGCAATCACCGATGAGCCACCCCCTGAGGTCGCAGATGCAGGCCATGACCGGTGCATCGTGACCCTTCGAGAAGAAGATATTGAAGCATGGCTTAACCCGACGGTCAGCACTCCAAGCGTCCTCAATACCTTGCTCAATGCTGCCGACAGGCCTTACTTTGAGCATGAGCTCGCAGGCTCGATGAAGGTGACCGATGAATAGTCATGTGCGCAGTTTCTAAGACCATGGTTCAATTGACCCTCTAACTGCAACCCAAGGGGGGGCAATGTCTGTCTTTGAATTGGAGCTCAAGCTCCGCGTTGAGTTCCTGCCGGCCGTCCCATTGGTTGACATCGAGAAGCACCGAAAAGCGCTGTCTTTCAGTGGTGTGTATTTCTTGATGGAGAGCGAAGGCGAGGCCATCCATGACCCACTTGCCGGCCACATCATCTACATCGGCAAAGGCATCCGCGAGAACATCGCTACCCGTGGTCGCAAGCATCTCGCCACCATGACCGGTGCCCTCTTGAAAACGGGGAACCCTAAGACGCAAAACAGTGCGGCCTTCAAGGCTTACAGGGAGACCATCGGTCTCGACGCGAGCGGACTATGGTTCTTGGCAGGGAAGATGGATGCAAGCGAGCCTTACCTCATCTCCTGCGCTGAGGAGTATTTCCTGCAGCAGTTTGAGAAGCATCACGGCAAGGGGCCGGTTTGCAACACGGCCAGTCTTGCCAGGAAGCGGTGAACACAAGGGCTCGCCGGCATCGGAACTTTCTAGCTGGTATACCCCATCCAGACGCCGGTATTTTTGTGACGGCAACAACAACACAATTTATCGGACAGGCCTCAGTATCGAACGCAAATTGCCCTGGTCTCAACTGGGAGGTCGACGCCTTGAAGCTCCGCTGGCTGGTGGCAAAGGGAACGAGGAAGAGGTCGAGGGAAACTCCTAGCAAATTCAGACACTCACAAACTGAGACCGGTCGCGTGCTAATTTGAATTCCCGTCCCAGTAATTCAACGCGGTCTGAACATGAACACGAAACGAGGTGGGGCAAGGCCTGGCGCCGGTCGCCCCCCTGCCGAATGCCCCAATCCAAGCCAAAGAATTCGCGTCCCTCTGAGCCACTTACCGGTGGTCACATCCTTCCTCGAACGGCTCAAGAAGCCCGAAGAGTACGACTGGGTTGAACCGATGGGTGCAGCCTTTGGGTTGGGTCTGGCCCTGCCGGCGTTCCCCGAGATCCAGTGTGGATTCCCCAGTCCCGCGAGCGACTATGAGGAGACGTTGAGCCTGGAAGATGTGGTGATCGACTCACGCCACAAAGAAGCCACATATTTGGTCAAAGCCAAAGGTCACAGCATGGTCGGAGCGGGCATCTTCGATGGGGACACCTTGGTGGTGGACCGGGCGCAAACACCACGCAAAAACGGAGGCTCCATCGTTGTTGCAGTGGTCCAGGGGAAAGCCACCTGTAAGCGTCTGATGTTTAAGCCCGATGGCACACCGTACCTCGCTTCTGAGAACCCCCACTTTGAAAACCGAATTGTCGCCGAAGGCGATGAGTTCGAGCTTTGGGGTGTTGTGCGCTACTGCCTGCATGCCTTGCTATGAAAGAGCGCTTTGCTTTGGTGGACGTGAACAACTTCTTTTGTTCTGCGGAGGCGGCTTTTGCCCCGGAACTGAAAGGGGTTCCGATGGTGGTTTTATCGAACAACGACGGTTGTGTCGTGTCCCGCTCAGCCGAGGTCAAGGCCTTGCAGACGGTGAAGATGGGCACGCCCTGGCATCAGATGCAGGACCTGGCCAGGCTGCACGGCATCATCGCCAAGAGCTCAAATTACGAGTTGTATGGGGACATGAGCAGGCGGGTGATGAATTGCCTGGGGACATTCGTTGACCCTTCCGATCAAGAGGTGTATTCGATTGACGAGAGCTTCCTTAGGTTGACGTTCTATCCCCATCTAGACGGCCAAACGCTCGGGCGAGAGATCCGGGAAAAGGTCCTATTGTGGACAGGGATGTTGGTCTGCTGTGGTGTTGGATTCAGTCGCACGCAGGCGAAGCTCGCTAACCACTTGGCGAAAAAACGGCCTCAGTACGAAGGCGTCTGTGACTTGACCAAGCTCTCGCAGGCCGACTTTGATAACATCTGCAAGACGGTCGGCGTCAACGATGTGTGGGGCATTGGAGGGCGCCTCACTGCTAACCTGACTGCCATGGGCATCCATACCGTCTACGACCTTCGAAGTACCGACATCAAGCGACTTCGGGAGCGGTTTGGAGTGGTCTTAGAGCGCACGATTACCGAGCTCAACGGAACGCCTGTGAGTGGCCTGGAGGTGGCAGAGCCAAAAAAGCAAATCGTATCCAGCCGAAGCTTTGGGTCACCGTGCTACGACTTTGTTGGCTTGCATTCGATGGTTTCCACCTTCATTGCACGTGCCACGGTCAAGCTCAGAAAACAGGGCAGCTATGCGGGCAGGGTGTGCGTGTGGTTAGAGACCAACCGCTTTCGCGAACAAGATGCTCAATACCATCCTGCTGCCGGCATTCGCCTCCCGACTCCTACCGGTGACATTGCAACCCTCACCCAAGCTGCGAGCTTGCTCCTGAGGCGCTTATACAAACCCGGTTATAGGTATGCAAAGGCCGGTGTGATGCTTGAGGAGCTCAGTGACAGTGCCCACGTCCAAGGCTCTCTCTTTGGTCCTTCGGAGTCATCGCCTGAGCGGCAAAAACTGCTCGCTACGCTCGACCGCATCCACAGCCGCTTCGGAAAAACACACATTGGCGTTGGCTTTGCTGGGGTCAAACGTGTACCTCACGAGATGCAAAGGGCTCTGATGTCACCGCGCTACACAACCCGTTGGGACGAGCTCATGGAGGTTCAGGCGTAGATTGAATAGTGCTTTTGTATCGCCTGGAAGATAGGGCCGGTAGTGTGGGATGAGTGATTACAAGGAGGTGATGGAGCAAGCCAAAGGGTAAAAGGGGTGCTCTTGGCGAGAGATAGAACCCCAATGGGCTCTACCTGATGGCGCGTCTTGAAGATGATGAGAAACGTGGCCTTGACCAACAAATTGCCGATGTCATCAAGGGCGTGTGACCTAAGGTCTTGAAGCGTGGCCTTTACAAGACATGGCGGCTTTAATTAGACTCGGGTTTGCAAGCGCTGAGACTTGTCTTAACCAAGGATAGAAACATGACGACTCTGATTGACGTTGAAAAGATCAAAGCTCTTACCGCCGAACAGCGTAAGCAGCTTCGCCAGGACTTGGAGCAGGCGGACAAAGAGGCTCATGCGGGCGATGTTGAGAAAGCGAAGGAAGAAATTGACGCGGTGTTGAAAAAGTACAACGTCACGCTGAGCGAGACCCATCCGGTGAAGACCAAGGTCGCGACGGACGATAAACCGCCTCGGAAACCACAAAAGAACAAATACGTCAATCCGGACAATCCGAAGGAAGTCGCTAAGAGCACGCGTATCAATATTATAAAGTGGTTGACGCGTGAGATGGACAACGGTCAACACCCCGACAAGTTCTTAGTGGATGGTGAGACTCACGACCAGAAGGTATTGGATTACTTCAATGCTCGGAAGGGTGGAAAGAAGGCATCATCCAAAGCTTAATTAGAACTCTTCAGATATATCAAGCCCCGATTGCCGGGGCTTTTTTTTGGGCAGTACCTTTCTCCAACCGAGGCAGTACCTTTCTCCAACCGAGGCAGTACTTTTCTCCAACCGAGGCAGTACCTTTCTCCAACCGAGGCAGTACTTTTCTCCAACCCAAATCCTTGGCAACCCGCAATCTTATGCGGTTTTTTGGCCCCTTAGGATCTTTAGGATCTAAAGAAAAAGAAAGGAGGGCGAAGAGCAGAAGGAAGAGCAGGACGCGCCAGGAGCGCGCTGAATGATTTTGAATTTCCAAACAATCCCCTTTTTGCTTCATTGCCTTTGAGGCATGAAGCAAGGGGAAGAGGGGGGTGAAAAGCAGTTGGTTTTGCTTTGAAATGAGGAAGTGCAATAGAGCAAAAGCAAAGATGGGGAGCTGATAGCTCCCAACTGTTCCGCGATAGCGGCTTGGGGTTTGGAGCCATGGCGCGGTGCGCCGATTCACCTTTTCTCGAAAAAAGCTCTTTGCTTCATTGCTCTTTCATTGTTTCTTTGTCAAAGGGTATTGACAAAATCCAAAACTTGTATTTACTGAAAATATCAGCAAAGCGAGTTTTGGAGATAAAATGGACAATTTTGCACAACCTTTTGAGAGCGATACAGACATCTTTGAAGAGATGATGAAAGATGATGTTGAGCCTATCGCGCCCGCTCATCCGTTACCCACCCCTTCCGCCCCAAAGACGTTGAGCGTTCAAGCTCCAATATCGCCAGCTCCGCATGCCCGAGTTGAGCCACCACAAGAACTGACCCCGGTAGCGCAAGACGGGGCGCAAGTATCCGAGGCTTCTTGGGAGACCACCAAGGCAGGGTATCCCCTGACGTTTGCGCGAAGTGCTCTTTTTGGGGCAGTGCAGCGAAAAAAGCAGGGAAGGGACGATTGGTTTTTCAGGGAGCCTATCGCAATGCCCGCCTCATCAGGCATCAAGATGGCTTACACAGGTCCCCGCCTCAACCAGCATCATGCGCTTGTCTTCCAAGCTCTGATAGAAGCCACAGCGGGTGCAAATCATGATCTCGTTATTTCGCACGGCGAAGTCCTAGATATCGTTGGACGAAAAAATAATTCGCGAGCTCGAAAGTGGCTCTGGGACGTTTTTAATGACCTTTTTGAAGCGCGTCTCAGGATAGAAACTCCGCGAGTCACGTATCGGGGTGGGCTGGTCCCCTCAATTGCGACCATCAAGAAGACCGGAAAGCTAAAAATAACTTTAGACCACAATCTCGCGGGGCTTTTTCAACATGACCTCATCCTCACCGGGACCAAGCAAACGGCGGCTCTGGGCAACGACCAACTTTTGCTTTGGATGAGTAGATACGTGTCAAGCCATCAAACGTTTCATCCCATCGCTGTTACCGAGCTTCATCGAATTTCAGGCTTTGAAGGTCAGTTGAAGGAATTTCGCTTTCGACTCAAGAAAGTTGCTGCACTGCTTGCATGCGGCGCGACTCCACTTATTCAAAGTTGGAGCATAGATAGCAGGGATTTCTTCGTGTGTGCAAAGCGCGCAACAAAGGTCTTCATTCTGCCGACCCAGGAGCGCGTTAAGGCAGAGCCTGTCCTAGTCCATTCGTCTGCTGCTGACAAGGCAAGAGCTCAGCGTGCCAAAGTGGCCCTTTGACGCTCATTTGTAATCATTTGGAAGCCCCCTCACCGGGGCTTTTTTTTTATTGCCGGCAATAAATAATTCAACGAAATCCCCTTGACAGCTCCCGATGCGTTGATAAGTTAAATATATCAATCTAACAATCAGGAGATAGTGATGAATAATATGCATGAGGAAGCAGCAGCCATGCGTCTTTCAGGTTTCAAATGGGCAACGATTGGCAAAGAGCTGGGGTGCAGTCCACAGCTTGCTCAACTTTGGGCGAAAAAGGCCAATCCCAACCTTGTCGCTAGCCAAAAAGCCAAGCGAGACGCTGAAGTTCTTCGACTGAAATCGGAAGGACAAGACGTTTATACAATAGCCAGAATGCTTTGGTTGAGCGTTCAAACTGTGCAGAAAGTCTTTGACCGTGCTGTAGAGCCGCCCAAGAGCGAGCCCGAGGCCGTGCCAGCTGTTGAGACTAAGCCACCTTACGTCAACCCGCCGAAATTTGTCGCCCATTTAGAGCGCGTTCGGAAGCAGGCGTCTGAGCGCGGCAAAGCCGCCCAGGGCTTGCACGCTTCCGGCATGCCTTGGGGCGAGGTCGCCCGCGTCATGAATTCAACACCTGACGCCATCCAAGCCATTGCTAAGCGCTACCGTGCCGCTTTGCGTGACCAACAACAACACTAACGAGGAGAAGAAGATGGAAAAAAAGAATGAAAAGACAACGACAACCCAAAGAGATATCAACGCCGTAAACAATCTTGGAGAAACCAGACTTCATGGCGTAGAGAGTGCACAAGAAGCGATGGCAATAATAAAAGCGGGAGCGGACGTCAACGAGAGGTCCATCGAAGGCTATTCTCCACTTCATGCAGCGCTTACGCATGGACGCAAAGACGTCGCTGGCGTCCTTATGGCCTCAGGAGCAAACGTGAATGCAAAAGACAATGAAGGACGCTCTCCCATTTTCTATGCGCAAGATGTGGATTCAATGTGGATGCTCATCAAAGCGGGGGCTGATGTGAAAACCAAGGACAAGTATGGAATCACGCCGCTGCACGAACATAGCTCACCGGAAGCCACAAGGATGCTGATAGAGGCGGGAGGAGACGTCAATGCTCGGACCGAAGAAGGTGCCACCCCACTGATGAGTGCGCGTTCAGAAGAGACGGTGGCAGCTCTCATTGAAGCAGGGGCGGATGTCAACGCCAAGGATAGATATGGGATGTCTGTCCTCCACCATCCCAAAAACGAGGAAGTGACAGAGCTCTTAATTGACCGAGGAGCCGACACAAGAGCACTAAGTAATAGAGGGATGACGCCCGCTGATGTTGCACGGGCCGTTTATATGAACAACATAGCTGACGTGATTGAGCGAAAACAGGCGGAAATTGAGAAGGGTAAGTTACAGAAGAGCACACCAGCAGCCCAATCTAAGCCCATCAAACGGAAAGCCAAGGCCTACATCTGATGTCAACCAAAAATAGAGAAAGCCCCTCACGGGGCTTTTTTTACGCCTGATGACAACGTCAAGAGCAATGAAGCCAACAGCATAGGTGAAGAAATGGGGTGGCCGCTAAGCGGCTTGGCAATTGGGATGTAACAGGCTTTTAATGGATGTCAAGAAAATAAATGAAATTTTTTTGCTAAGGGGTCTTGACAGCTAATTATAAAGTGATTAAATGAGGTTATCAATAACGATTGATTTAAATATTTAAAGGAGAATCCATTATGACTAAAGACATTGAAACAATTAGTTTAGGACGCGACGGGAGAATTTGTAGTGATGGACGCATCACGCTTGAAGTCCAGCGCTTTGCTGGTAATAGACCATTCGTAGAGATGATTGTAGGAGTCGATGCAGAGCTACAGCCACGCCTCAAAACAATTTATCCTTATGATCGGCCGCGCACTGGGGGAGGCAACGGCAGCGACAAATACATTGATATAGCAGATGGTCTATATCGTATCAGCGACATCCTTGATACAGGCTCGCGGTGTTATGTGAAATACATTTTGCTTGAAAACGGGAAATTGCGAGAGTTTGAAATAAATGAATTGGATGGCTTCTTCAAAAAGCGTTTTCCCTCTGATTGGGAACGTATGATGATTGCGCGCAGCCTTCTATCTGAAATCGCTGAAGAGCGCAAATTGTTGGCAGGGCCGGTCGTTGATCACGACTTGATTGCAATTCCCGAGTTTCGCGATCTCCCATGTATTGCAGAGTTGGTCGGCGCTATGTGTGTTGAGACATTCGATCAGTCCCAATGCGTGATGAAGCACTCTGTGCCTGTTCGCTATGTCATCAATCAGCCGTTCTTCTGTAAAGCGTCTTCCCCTGCCCAGGCTTTTGCAACTATGCGGGCTCTGATTGAGATACGTGAAACCCAACTGGACGAAGCGAAGAAAGATGCAGAGACGGCAGGGTGGCCCGCTCTCAAAGGTAGCCCAAAACAAATTAGCTGGGCGGAGACAATTCGAGCAAAGGTCGCTGAAAAAGAACCAAATTCAAAATTATTGAAGACTGCAACGACAGCTAAGTATTGGATTGAAAACTACCGTTCCGTTTGAAAACCATCGTGCGTTGCAAAGCAGCTAAATTAACCACGCAAAATCCATAGCTCTGAGAATATGATGTATGACTTCGAGCAGTCGATTAAAGCCCCTCACTGGGGCTTTTTTGTGCGTCGTGACAACGTCAAGAGCAATGAAGGCAACAGCATAGATGAAGAAAATAGGAGGCCGCTTAGCGGCTTATTTCAATGGGTGTAACAAGCTTTGATGAGATGTCAAGAAAATAACTGAATTATCTTTGTCCTAGGGTCTTGACAGTCGCTTTAAATCTGTTTCAATGAAAGTATAAAGAGCACTCAAACAATCACCAAGGAGACACACCATGCAAAAATTCTTCGATAACACCTTAACCGTTACTTCAAGCATTGTCGGAATCCTGACTGATACCGTCCAAGAGATTGGCGTTGCAAAATTCTTCATCAGCTTTAGCGTGGCTACGTTTGTGGCAGCGATATTCTTTGCCTACTGAGTCTTTGTTTTAGAGCCATCCTTCCCCGCCTTTGCACTCATACGCCTACATGTGAGCAACATTGCTTCAGCGGTCGGAGCAGGCAAGGGGTAAACCCTCCTCCACTTTTTTCCGGCCTTCCACAAGCGCACAGCGCCTTGTTCCAGGTGCTCTTCTCCTTTTCCGCTTCGCTGATTTGTGCTCACGGCGCAATCGGGCGGCGGGAGATAAAGAACATGGCTTACACACGTGACGTTCTCGGACATTACACAATCACGGGTCCGCAAACTGAAGAAGACATCCTGGCAGCCGCCGAAGACATCTTGTTTCGCAAAGTCCAGCGCCTGGGCGACGTCGGTAACCCAAGGGATTCCGAAAACTTCCTGAGAATGAGGCTGGGAGCGCTGCTCCACGAAGAATTTCATGTGGTGTGGCTCGACAATCGGCACCGCATTATCGACTGCCAAAAACTCTTCACTGGCACGGTCGATGGCGCAAGCGTCCACCCGCGAGAAGTCGTGCGGGCAGCTTTGACCTGCAACGCAGTCGCCGCAATTTTCGCCCATAACCACCCCTCAGGCGTCCCCGAGCCTTCCGCCGCTGACCGAGCCATCACTAAGGAGCTTTCGGACGCCTTGAAGCTGGTCGGCGTGCGAGTCTTGGACCACATCGTGGTTGGCGCGACCTCTTGCGTTTCGATGGCTTCTCGCGGGCTGATGTAGCCAGCCCACAAGGGCCTCGAAAGAGGCCCTTTAAGCTTTTTCAAGAGCTATGAAGCAAAGGGCGCAGGTGAGGCGGCGGCTTCGGTCTGACTGACGACCTTGCAGACCGAGGACCCGGCCCCGTAACATCGGGCTATGGATGATTTCTCCCAAGAAGACATGGTTGTAGACGCGGCCTTTGAGCTCGGCGGTGGCCGGCTCAAAGGCCTTCCTAAGAGGGCGCACGAGCTCTATGAGTCCTGGGAGAGGACGCCCACATCCACAAACCGTGAAGCCCTAAGGCTTGCTCTGTGTAGCCTGATTGACGCCTCAGGTAGTCAGTGGATATCCATGGCTTGCACGGCAACCTATCTCGATGTGGTCCGGCAGACCTTGACCAGGCAACGCAAAAATTGGGGAGGCGTCGAAAACGACGACTGGAAAAAGGTGGCCTCGCGGGCCCGCAATCCACCCGTGGTCTACAGATACGAATGGGTGAGGCAAGTTCGAGATCGGAGAGCCGTCCAGCGCGAAGAGATGGAAGCCCTATCTGCTCGCGGGCAAAGTGTGAAAGACGCAATCCATGCCGGGGTTGGGGCCTTCATCAAGAAATACCCCGTTGTCATCACTAAGGAAGGAGCACCACAAGAAATTGCTCAAATGCTAAACGATTGGGGGAGAGTTCAGCACTTCGAAGCAGAGGGTGAAAAAGTGCTTTGGATGTCGATGGACGAAGCGCTCACAAAATGGACGTGGGTTTCACCCTCCATGCGTGACGAATACGACAGCATCTATCGCCAAGTGCTTGCCGGCGTCATCAGAGCGCTCGATGACGCGAAGTCCGAGACTCTCCTAAAAGCCGAGCTCCCAGCGGGTGCGCCTCGACGGCGAAGTCGCCCACTTTAATCCTACTCCTATCTTCACATCAAGCCCCATTTTGGGGTTTTTTTTATGCGTTGGCTTGGGAACATTGATTTTCTTGGGAACTGTTCCCAGCGGCTCCCTAAGTTCCCAGCATAGTGTCTTCCAACCGAACGCACTTCCGCATTCGGCGAAATACCTAACCAACTAAAATGAAGGAGACGAAGATGGACATGAAACAATTTGAAATTGAACTCAGGGATGCTTTGCAAAGCAACGACGATGAGGAAGCAAGCAAGCTGATAACTGCATCGCTTATGAATGTAGTGGACGACAACGGCTGCACACCTCTTCATGTTTCAGCCTCCAATGGAGATATTGGTCTGGTGAGAGGTCTGATTAAGGTGGGAGCTTGCGTGAACGCGAAAGACGTTGACGGCCATAGGCCTATTCACTTCTCAGCTTTTAATGGAAAAATTGGTGTGGTGAGAGCCCTGATTAAAGCGGGTGCTGACCTGAATGCGAAAGACAACAACGGCGCTACGCCTCTTATCATTTCAGTCTGCAATAGACAAATTGGTGTGGTGAGAGCCCTGATTAAAGCGGGAGCAGATGTCAACGCGGCGCACACGTTCGCCCGTGCTACGCCAATGCACTTCTCAGTATTGGCAGGAGAAATTGGTGTGATGAAAGAGCTGATTGAAGCGGGTGCTGACCTGAACGCGAAAGACGTAGACGGCCATACGCCTGCTACTCTTGCGTTAGTGGAAGGAAAAATTGATATTTTTAAAATCATTCAGAACAACGAGGTCAAGGTCGAAAAATCGAAGTTACAAAAAGCAATGCCAGCAGCCCAAGCGCAAGCAACAAAAAGAGAGGTCAAGGCTTACATTTAATGAAAAGTGAGAATAAACGGAAGCCTCGTTCAGAGGCTTTTGTTTAAATCAAATCAAAGGGTATTGACATTTTATTAAATAATGATTAAATGGTTAAATCAAAACAATAAAAGGAGTTAAATATGTCTCGTGAAATATCAAAAGAGGAGATGGGAAAGGTTCTACATTATATTTGTTCAGACCGCTTGACAGGAAACCGCACAGAAGAAGCGCGTCACATGATAAATGAAGGCGCAGATGTGAACGCGAGGGATGTTAAAGGAAGGACGCCTCTTTTTGTTTCAAGAGAGCCTGAGCTGACGCAACTACTGATTGCCAAAGGAGCGGATGTCAACGCGCAGGACCGCTGGGGAGATACACCACTTCATCTTTCAAGAAATTTGCAACAAACCCAGGCTCTGATTGAAGCGGGAGCGGATGTGAATTTGAGTAATTATGAAGGCCAAACACCACTTCATACCAACTCCGATGAAGAGCGCTCAATTTGTCTTGTTGAAGCGGGAGCACACATGCACGCGACAGACAAAAAAGGCAATACGCCTCTTCATGGACATTGCAGCGCTGGCAAAGCTTTTTTCTTCTTGGAAAACGGAGCGGACGTCAACGCGAAGAACAACGCTGGTGAAACACCCCTTTTCCTTGCCACAGATGACGTCAAGCTCTCTAAGGTATTGCTTCAAGCGGGAGCGGACGTCAACGCGAGAGACGAAAACGGAACTTCACCTTTGCATCACGCGCGGGATGAGGCCAAGGTTCGCCTCTTGATTGAAAACGGAGCTAACGTCAACGCGAGAGACGAATTCGGCCAAACACCGCTTCATTGCGTGCGTTCAGAGGCCAAGGTTCGACTTCTGATTGAAAACGAAGCGGATGTGAACGCGCAAGACCGCAACGGGGATACGCCACTTCATTGCGTGATGGAAGTAGATTCAGCGCGTCTCCTTATTCAAGCAGGAGCAGACGTGAACGCTAGGAACAACGCTGGCGCACCAACGTTTCATGTTCAGTCTGTTATCAGACCTGACGTCGCTTCAATCATCAAAACAGAAATTGATAGACGTGCACTTCAAGCTAACGTGGTCCAGGCTCAACCTCAGCCTATAAAAAAGAAAGCCAAGGCTTATATTTAACCAAAACAGGAGAAAAAGATGGAAGAATTTAATCAAGAGTTATTTTATGTAGTCCGTCACAATGATATTCATGGTGTCCAGCGGCTTCTTGCCGAAGGACATGACGTCAATGGGAAGGACTATTCTGACCAAACACCACTTTTTAAAGCTACTAGCAGCGCGATGGTTGACGTGCTATTGAAAGCCGGGGCGGATATTCATTGGAAAGATGACCATGAACAGAGTGTTCTTCACTCAGTAGCCAATGCCGAGGTCGCACGAGCGTTCATCAAAGCAGGGGCGGACGTTAATTCCATCAATCACAGTAGCTATCGCATCTGTTTTGAGTCTCCTCTTCACGAAGCGGTGAGCAATCGTGAAACTGGTGTAGTAAAAGTTTTCCTCGAAGCAGGGGCGGACGTGAACGCACTTGACAATTATGGAATGACACCACTTTTTCGTTCGCGTAATTTAGAAAGTGCGCAGCTTTTGATTGAAGCAGGAGCGGATATCAATGCGTTAAGCAAAGATGGGCTAACAGCAAGTCAAAGTATTAGAAAATGGGGGGCTGTTGATGGTAGCTCCGCCTTAGCTGAATTTATTGAAACTCATGGGGTAAAAGTCGAACAAGCTAAGTTGCAGACGACGACACCAGCAGCTCAACCCCAGCTCATAAAAAAGAAGGCAAAGGCTTATATTTAACTAAAACAGGAGAAAAAGATGAGAAAACGTGAGCGAGACATTTTTTCGGCAGTAAAAGCTAATGATTTTCACGTAGTCCAGCGGCTTCTTGCAGAAGGACATGACGTCAATGAGTTGAGTTATGACCAGATGACGCCAATATTTGAAGTTAGAAGCGCGGCTATGGTTAAATTACTCGTCAATTCAGGAGCCGACGTTCACGCGAAGGATGATCATAAGCGGAGCGTTCTTCATTGGGTCACGGACGGTGAGGCGGCAAAAGCGCTCATCGAAGCGGGAGCGGGCGTCAATTATGTCAATCGCAGCGGTGGCTACAGCTGTTTCAATTCGCCTCTTCACAATGCGATGAGAAGCGATGAAACTGAGGTTATCAAAGTTCTCATCGAAGCAGGGGCAGACGTGAACGCCCGTGATAATTATGGCGAGACACCGCTTTTTGCCTCGCGTAACGTGCGAGCAGCGCAGCTTTTGATTGAAGCAGGAGCAGTTATCAATGCGATAAACCACGGTGGTCTAACAGCAATTCAAAGCATCCGCGAATGGAGGGCTGAGTTGGCTGAATTCGTTGAAACGCGTGGGTCAAAAGGTGAACAAGCGAACTTGCAGACGACGATACCAGCTGCCCAACCTGAACCCGTCAAACGAAAAGCAAAGGCATTCATCTGATGAACACCAGGAGAATCGAAAAGCCCTCAGAAATGGGGGCTTTTTTTGTGGGTTGAAACGGGCTCTCATGACGCACTTCGTTGCTTCCCTTCGGGCTTCCATCCCTAACCCCTGACGCGCTCCGCTTGTCTTGCGCTCGCCCAATGTTTGGCCTTGGGCCTGGGGTTCCAGCTTCTCGCTCACGCAGCAACACAGCGCCGTGAGGCATGGCCTGGAACAAGCCTTGCCAAGTGCAGGAAAGCGCTTCATCCACGCAGCCTCACCCTCAGGAATTCCCTGAGAAATCCACGCTCAGCAAAACGGGCAGGGTAGAGCCTTGCATGCCTTGCTTTGGGCGGTTGCTTTTCATGGGGACACTGGCAAACGACGTTGGTTTGCAAGGGTGAACCTCCTCCACTTTGTTCTGGCCTTCCACTTGCGCCGCAGAGCGGCTTGTTCCAGGTGCTAACCCAACTTGCTTCGTTTGCTGTGATGACCCCACGCAATCCGCGTATTCAAGCAAGGAAACATCATGGCCAAGTCCACCACCAACACCAAGCCCCAGACCGCTGAGCGCTTTGACGCCTTCTCGGTTCGGGAATTCCAAGTCGAGGGTGAGACCAAGACTGAATGGCTGAAAGTCGGGAGCGCCTTCCCGCACAAAGACGGCAAGGGCTTCAACGTCATCTTGCAAGCCATGCCCGTCAACGGCCAGCTCAGCGTTCGCTTGCATGAGCCGAAAGCTGACTAACTCACCCAAAAGGGGGCCGCAAGGCCCCTTTTTTCTGCTCGCGCTTGGACGTCCAAAGTTACAGCAACCTTCCATCTCGGCTCCACCTGTCAAGGGCCAGTCACAACCCGAGTCAGTCGCTTTGCTCCATCCCGCGCCAGTTGTTCCTTGTTCCTTCGTCACCCTCCTTGCCAGCGCCTCAATTGCAGGAAGTGCCGTCGCCATCGGCAACGTGTTTGCACCCGTTGCCCTTTCAGGGCCAACGACTACTAAGAGAGGAAAACTGATGAGCAACGACAACAACAACAACACCTTTGGCGAAGTCATTTCGAGCTACAGCCGAGCCGAGGCATTGGCAGACGGCAACCTGGTGGATGTAACCATTAGCTCGCAAGAAGCCGGCTTTCGGGTTCCGGTCGCAATCACCCGCAGCGTTTGGACGGATTGCGTGGAATGGACAGATGAAGACAACAAGCGGCTGGGTGAGGTCCAGGACCAAACCGGGAGACTTTGGGACGTCATTTGGATGGCGTCCATTGCGGCCAAGTATGCCGCGCAACGAAACCGCCCCTATGCCGATTTCCTCATTGAGCGCGTGCCCCGCTTCAAGGGAATGGGGCGGAAAGTTCATCTCATGGTGGATATTGGGCCAGGCGATAGCGGCGAACCCGTCATCACAATCATGTCTCCGAGTGACCGCTAATAATAAAAAGCCCCACAAGGGGCTTTTTATTTGTTCTTTATCTTGAATTGATTGAAAGTCAAGAAAATAAGTTAACTATTTTTGATTGAGGGTCTTGACAGTCTTCAATTCTTCTATTTAATGAATTTATGATTCAATTAAATAGAGGTGCACCCCATGTCAAATCAACAAAAATTGGAGCAATTAAAACTAAAAGCTCGCGTCAAAGGTTTCACCCTTGCTCAAGCTTGGCACTTACATGAAGGTCCAGAAGGACACTTTGTCATCAATAAGAACGGACTCATCAGTGTCATTCTTCGCAACCTTGATGAAGTTGAAAAGGCCTTGTCTATCAAGAATGAAGGGGGTGCACAATGATTGCGCTCCCCGCTCTTCATCAATCAGCCGTTGACGCGAACCCTGATTCCGTCCGGGCTTTGCTCAAAGCAGACTCCAAGCTGACCCCTTTCTATGGCCTGAGTGCCTTGGAATTTGCAGCCAGTGAATACGGGAAGTGCCGTCGCTTTGCGATGCAATCCAAGCTCCAAGCGCTCGAAGAAATCATCGAATTGCTCTGGACTGCCGAGAAAAATTCACGCGAGCCTGCCGATGCCGCAGAGCTTGCACGCAAAGCAAATCAAGCGTGTGGCGGTCACCCATGCCCCATGCTTCGCCAAGTTGTCCAGGATTTTGCCGAGCAAAGCGCATTTGTGAACGAGCACGACAAATCGGGCATTCCCTCTTCATCGCGTTACTTTGAACGCTCGAATAAGTTCGAAACCTGGCACGATAAATGGATCAAAACCACTTCAAGAGAAGCTATCCCCGACCACCTCAGGCAAGACATCCGAGTCAGCATGGCGCGGTCATTTGAGCTTTCCCAATTCCGCGACAAGATGTATCAGGATGACGTTCGACTGAAAAAGGCAGAGGAGCAGTGGCGCAGGGAGCTCGGAATCGGGGTCTACACTTCACAAGAACTTTGACTTTTTGCGTGACCCAAGACGGCCCCAGGTGAAAGCTTGGGGCTTTTCTTTTGGCGGATGGCGTCGTTCGCCCCGGCCAAAAGTTGCAACGCTTCCCCTCGCTTCGCGTGAACGTTGCTTGTTGAATTCATCGCGTCTTCCGTCCAAATGATGAGCGCGTTTTCCTCAATCAAGCCCTGAGTTGCGGCTTGAAAAGATTCAGAGGGCAGCACAAAGGCGCTCCAAACTCCGCGCAGTTTCGCCACTCTTGCGTTGCACTGGTAGCGCAAGAGTGCACCCATGGCCAATGCTTTTCCCTCTGACACGTGGCGCATGTTCCAGGCCAGGTGCACGCCGTCCGTGAACACCACCATGCGCTCACCCCACCTTTGGTCTAGGTTCGCGTGCATGTCGTCCGTGGAAGCTGAGCGGGAAGTGGATGGCAAGTGCGTGAGGCTCGCACGTAAAGCGTCCTCCCGCATGGCAAGAAGTCGGGTGCTTGACGTGACCAGGGGCGAACAAATCGGATCAAGGTCGCCCAAATTTTTTCGGCAAGTCCCACAACCAAAAACCAAGTTGTGCGCATTGACCAGGCCCCCAAGGTGCGAGCCGATGAGCAAGAAAACCTCCCCATCGTCTGCACACTGGGTCGAGCAAAAGGCGCAGCGTGAGTGAAAACTTTCACGCACCGCCCCCTTCGAATTTGAAGTCAAGCGCGCAGGTTTGAAAGAAGAACGACGCGCAATGTTCAAAAAATCTGAAAGAGATTCGTCGGGAAAGGCGGGGCGAGTGGTGCTTGAAGTGAGAGCTTGAATCATCGCGTTTGTTCCTTGTTTGATAAATTTAATCTATCAAACAGAGAACGCCGCGCAAGTCCTTTGATGAACAAGCCGCGCAAAATATTCAACCAAAGTTATTCACTTTGCTTTGAAAGTTTTGCTTGAAGTGTGCGAAGTCTTGCAGGAGGTGGTGCGTTTTTATTCCGCCCATCTTGCATTGAATTGCCGAACATCAAATCAAAATCACTCCTACCTTTGTCGCGAGTTGGGGCGGCTTGCTTCGGGTAAAGCTTTCGGTTGAGTGCGATTTCGGCTTGATATTGGTTTATACACATGTCGCACTGAAGTGGTGCGACAAAAGCGTGTTGAAAGCGTCGCGAAGCCTTATGCCGCAAGGGCTAGGGTATGGATCTAGGGTTGGATCTACTTTGCCACCCAATCCCCTTTAAAGCCTTTCACATCAAGCGATTGAAATAGATCGCTCCCTCCCCCCTTGCGCGTTCCGAAATATTTGGTAGATCTAAATTATCAGAACAAGAAAGGTCTCAAACAAATGAACGAACGATTTACTCCTTACCTTCCTCCAAAGCTTGCAAGAGAACTTCGTGAGCTTGCAGCCGAGAGCGCGACGACGCCTAACAAAATTATTGCCCAAGCCGTCATCAATCATCTCAACACATCAGAAGCAAAAAAGTTGATGTGGGAAGCAGCAAGGGAACTTCGAGAAGAAGGACAAGCGGCAAGGGAAAATCTTTTGGACGCAGCACGTCGCGAACGTGAAGCGAACCGCCAGCTTCTCCAACAGCTTCTAGATAGCTTCGTTCAAATCATGATTGACCTTTCAAGCTCTAAAACCAAATCTGACGGCGCCAGCGCTCTCAATGCGTTTGGCGTTCCAAAAAATAAATGAAATATCAATCAACCAGAGGAAACAACTATGAATAATAAATCAATCATCACCACTTCAATCTTATCCGCCGCCGTCATGCTTTCAGGGTGTGCCGCAACCAATCCGCTTCGCACTGACGCCAATCAACACCAGGAAATTAGCCACAACACCAAGATGGCTGCCACCAAAGGGTGCGCAGTAGGTGCTGGAGCTGGACTCTTGCTCGGCGTCATCCACGGCAATTTTGCTAATGCCATCAAGCTTGGAATTGCGGGTTGCGTGGTCGGCGGTGTGGCAAGTGGATACGTTGCTTATCACGCGCAACTGACCGCAGCCCGTGAGCTCCAAGCGCAAGCGGCGAACGAAGGTTTGCAAGCTTCGGTCGCAACCAGACAAGTCCAAGCGATGGACAACGGTCAGACGAAGACGACGGACGCGCTCGACCGCTTGACGTTGCCACTCGACGCCAAAGGAGTTCGAGTCCACGCAAGAAGCATGGAAGCTTTGCTGACCAAAGCCGCACATCTCAGCGACATGTCAGCCACTCCCGTGACCATCGAAGTCAGAGGACCAGCCCAAGACCGTGCATGGATGAGTGGAGTGATTCGAAGCGGCTTGAAGCTGGACAGCAAGACCAGACTCGTTGAGACCTACGCCACGAAAACGGAAGTCATCCTCTCCCCCATCCCTGATGGCAAGGAGGGCGCATGAACATCGCAAAAAAAATTCCGGGCTTCGTGCTCTTCGGCGCAATCGTCATGCTTGCCCTGATAGCCAATCGCGTGCTGTCTTCCCCACCAACAGCCCGGCAACTTGTGCATGCAGCAAACGGCGCAATGGATGGAGACTTGGTGAGCCTCGACGCCCTGGGCAACAAACAATCGACGCCCGCGATGGTGGTCCTGAGCTCAGATGGGGGTGGGCAGTGGTTTGTTTCAAATTTCCAGATGTCAGGTTGCGGAAAAGTTCTGCGACCTGGCTTCTGGCTCTGCTCGTTCTCCTACGTTCCCCAGAAATTTCACTATGGACCTCGGGGATTGGTGAAAGACGGCACACCGTCCCGCGTTGAAGTGAGAGCCCAGTTTAAACGCGTGACGTTCGACTTGAACGGCGTCAAATCCTTGCCCGTGTGGGCTTGCTTGGACTGCAACACCGAAGCCTTGATGGATGGACAAAGCAGGGGGAGTAAATCATGACTGACAACATCGACCTTAAAGCAAAATTTGAGCGCTTAAAGCGCGTCAAAGAGGAACAGGAAGGGCAGGCGAGCAAGGATGGAGACATCCTGAGTAGCGAAGCAAAAGCAGCAGCAAAAGCGCAGATGGAGCGAGGAGGGAAGGCTTTCAAAGACGGCCTGAGCCGCGCCAAGGAAGCGGCGAGAAATCCGGAAAACAGGGAGCGGGCCAAAGCCTGCGTCCAGAACATCGACTGGAAAGCGAAGCTTCCCATCCTCGTTGGCCTGACGCTGATGGTGGCGGGCTATGCGTTCATGCGTTTTCCTGTGTCTGTCCTCAACGACATGCCTGGTATCACGGCTCCGGTCCTGGCAACGCCAAAACCCCAACCCCAGCCAGTGGCCAAGGTTCCTAGTTCAGTCCCACAAGTTGTGCAGACGGTAGCTGTGGCCCCAAAGGTGGACGTGGCTCCAGTCAAGCTACCCACAACGCAACCCCCTTTGGTGAAGCCAGAACCTCAGCGAATCCATAAGGTTCAAACAGCCAAAGCACAACGTGTGGTCAAAGCTCGATCAGTGGAGAAGCAGCAAGGGGTCAACGCCATCTATCGGCACTCAACGAAGCTCGACCCCAACGGCGTGAACGCGAGGTATGATCAGACTAACAACAACGCGGCACTCGACGTCTGGGCTAAGAAATTGAACGGCCATTGAGCTGGGGGTTGGCACAGTCGGAAGCGAGGGGCATTGGCTAGACGTATTCCAGTCGAAATCGGCGGTCCGTAATGCTTCTGAGAAGTGCTATCAATCTACTAAGGATTGCCGACTGGCTCGTTACGAGGGGGGGGGGTGCGTGCGTCACACGCAGGCAGCCGGCGATCGAATAGCGATGACCAGAAATGACCAGGAATGACCAGTATGATCGAGCCTGAGACCGACGCTGAGCGGAAGAAACCGACCCTTAGCGGACCTTCCCAAAAGGCCCAAATTGCCCAACAGCAGCAAGGTACTCAACAAATTGAGATTGGGAGTGACGTCAGCGCCGTAGGCTTCGGTATGCCACGACGCTGTGCGCGCGTGCCGATTCGATCGCAGTGGTTATACTCACTAGCTACCGTCGCGCTAGCGCCGGTGACCGTGCTGGGGACGAACCCGGCGAATTTTGCAACGTGTACATGGGACCACGCATGCTCGAACCCATCTGTTACCAAAAGTCGTTTCTCAAACAGGTCATTGCAAAGGTCGACTTCGCCACTCCCCTCGTTAAGTTGGAGAAGGGAGTGCCCTCCGGATTGGTCGACGCGATCATCAAGTACTTTCCGATCATTGAGCCGCCGGCTGACTTGATATCGCAGGAAATTATTTTTGAAGGAGGAGGCGTCAATACCAAACAGACAACGATTAAGCATTGGATCTACTTCGGTAAAGACCGAGGCAAGCAGCTTACGCTTGCTCCGCAAAATATTTCCGTGGTGTATACGACATACAGCTCGTACGAAGAGACAAAGGCGCAATTTGGTGCCGTGATCGAGGCTCTTTCAAAATCGTTTCCAGACACAAAAGTGGCACGCTTCGGTCTGCGATACATCAATCAAATCGAATTTCAACTGAGTGATCCAACCGAATGGAACGATTTCATCGATCCAAGCCTTATTGCCAGTCGGCGTTTTTTTGGTTCGGACGATGCACTCACTCGATTATTGACATTAACCGAGCTGAACTACGGAGACATAGGCGTCAGATTCCAGTTTGGGATGCCGAACCAAGATTATCCCGCTCAATTAAAACGCGCCCAATTTGTTCTCGACCTTGATGCGAGCGTTTCGCAAGCCCATGACTTGGCGGACGTTTTGTCTCGAATGGACGAGTCCCACCGCCGGATTCAAGAACTGTTTGAGCGAAGCATTACCGAAAAACTCCGGAGGAAGATGGATGCAAAACCCGTTCAGCAGTGAATATGTATCCCCTCACGACATTCGCACAACTACTACGTCTGCGAACACGATTGGCGAAACGGGAATGGCTGCCACGAATATTCCCGTGGGTAGTGAAGCGGCATCGCGGTCATACGGTTTCGAGCCAGAGCGTTACGGCTCTGGAAAACCAAGGCGCGTAGTAATTAGAGGGGCGATCACGCGTGAGTAATGTCAAGGTCAACAAGCAACGTCGGTCACGCATATTCCAGGCTGACGTTTTTCGTGACGTTGAATGTATCGAGCATGCCATCGAGAAACGAGGCGTGATTGAGGTAAGTAAGGTCATCTTCCCGCTGGTTGTCGTGCTCACGCAAGATTGCGATCTCGAACAGGACTCTGGCAACCGCAGCAAAGCAACGCAAAATACGAGACTACTTTCGGTTCTCGTCGCACCACTCTACAACGCCGAGCATGTTTTTCTCGGCGAACATCTATCCGATCTTGGCATGAAAATGGAACCGATCAGCAAGACGAAGTCGCCTGGCGCATACTTGCAACAAAATGAACGCCCACGGTACCACTACATTGCGTTCCCGCAGGACGTGCCGCTTGTTCCATCGATTGCTGACTTTAAGCACTATTTTTCCGTTCACGTTTCCTACCTAGAAAGAATTCGGCGCACAAACTTCGTTTGCCGACTGTCGGAGCTATTTCGCGAAGACCTTTCACATCGATTCGCTGCGTACTTGGCGCGTGTTGGTCTCCCCGCCCCGTAGCGGTTGACATCCATCGAATTCTGACCTCGGATGTGCGTCGGAACGTGACCCATCTGTAGGGCCGTTATTGGCCGGTGTCTGCCCGTCGCGCCGGCGTCGTGCCAAGAACACCGCGAACCGAACGCTTCTGAGGAGGGTGAATGATGTGCCAGGAGTGGCTGATTCGAGAGAGCTACGGCAACCCGTTTGAGAGCATTTCGGGTTATATAGCCTCGCCTTGGTGCATATTTCTTGGGCATATTGGGAGCCATCCTTTAAGTTTAATTGCGTTCATCAAGTTGAAAAAGAAAGCCCCTTTCGGGGCTTTTTTAATGCTTTATCAAAAAGAATTATCAAAATGGTCTTGACAGCGTCCGAATTGTTGTTACGTTAAATTTATAAGTAACACAATTAGGAGATACCATGAACATTTTCAAAACCATTTTCATGCTTTTTTATACCGGAAACATTGGAAGCTTCGTTTTAGACAAATTGGGTCGCATCTTTATAGGTTCGCCTGAATCGATGGACTTGCCAACCGACTACTACAAGACGACAGATTTAAGAGCAGTTCCCACCGCTCAGGAATACCGCACCGAACCGTTCGCCATCAAAAACCAGCTTTTCACGGAGCACTTCCGCATTCGTCAGAGGTTCCTAGTGGGCCTCTATTCGAGTGTGCTGCTTGCGGGCTTAGCTGTTTCAGTGTTTGTTTTAGGAGGTGGAAAATGAGCTTCCTAAGCAGCTTCATGCCTATCAAATCTATGACGGCCCATGCATTGGACATGGTCGAGCGCTTGACTGAACAGCCGGACAGCCCGCAAGGCGACTGGGTGCCGTCTGACTTAAAAAACGAAATGCCGACATTTGAGAAGATGGCGAGCGGGGACCAATTGTTAACCAGCCTCTTGCTCAAACAAGACTTGAAAGAGGGAAGCGAAAGCGCGGCACTCCCTCTCTTCCTCGCTTTAATTTCTATGACCGGAATTGCGCTGCCCCTTGTCGCTCATTGGTTTGGCGCCGTTATCGCTATCAGTGCAACCGTGCTCTTGGTCTTGCCCTTGCTTTATATCTGCAAGTCGTTGCTGGGAGTGATGAACACTTTCTGGGTTGCAGCATTGAGTTTAGCTATGCCCTTGTTTGGGCTGGCTGCTGCGCACTGGCTCAAGTATTCGGTCATTGACGACAGTGTGTTTCTGATAGCTGCCGTGTTCATCACCATTGCTGTGTTTGTCTTCGGGCGTCTCATTGGTGAGCACAAGACCACGGCGAAGTGGGTTGTTCTCTACTTTTGGACGCTCATCGCAACTGCCTTTTCTCCACCCATCCTTCAACGCGTCATCGTCTTTGCGCCCGCCATCCTCGTTCCCGTGCTCTACGCTTTTCGTTTGAACAAAGCACGCGGTTTGGCGCTCCTCGCGCAAAGCTTTGAATACCAAGGGGAGCTTGCAGGGGCGAACTCTTCGCAACACAGACCGAAGCTCTTAGAGCAAGCCAAGAACGCCGCCGCTGACAAGTCAACGCTCATCCGCATGGGAAGTGCCACACAGACCTTCTATGACCGGGGTGACAAGTTCGCGCCTTTGGAACGTCAAGAGATGGTCTATTCCGTCAACGATTTGTTCAACACGCACCTTCTGATTTTTGGTGCGAGCGGTGAAGGCAAGACGAACACCATGCAGCAGCAAATCATTCAGCTCATCAAAAGTGGTGAGGTGGGTGGGTTGTATGGCGACGGCAAAGGTGACATGGCTTCAAAATTCTTGGGCTTGAAAAACGGCACGACTGTTCGCCCAGGGCTGGTGAGCCTTGGGCTCTATGAAGGGCTGTCGTCGTCAGAAGTTATGCAAACCCTGCTCGACATCAGTCAAGAAGGAAAGGACGGCGGTGGCGGTGCCAAAGACCCCATGTGGAACAACCAAGCGATGAGCATGGGACAGACCGCACTGGAAATTCTGCGGGGGCTCGCAACGGCTGAAAAAGCAAAGCTCATCCAACAAGGCTTCAAGGGTGCTGAACTGGAAGACCGCCGTGAGTGGCGTGTTGATATGTCAACGCACGACCGATTCACGAATTTACTCATGATGGGGACAAAAGCGGTTGACGCAGACCCTAGTGACGTCGTTGACGCAAGACGCGACGAAATTTTCGAGTTGATTGAGGGAACACTTCCCTCCGCCAAAGACAAGACCTCAACACTGTTTGACTCGATTCGCTGGTGGCGAGAAGAGTTCCCGAACATCCCTGGTGTGACGCGGGGCGGTATCTATACCAACTTGCAATCCATGCTCAAGCCCATCTTGATGAGCGACCATCCCGGCATACGTGATTGGTCCAGAACGGAATCCGGTTTTGATGTGCTTGCGTGTTTGAAAGGCCATCACGTGTTCATTGATTTACCAGAGACCATTTATGCGCGCGCAGGAGGCCTCATTTATGGCCTTTTGAACAAGCGTGTCAATAAAGCCATCAAGCAAAGGGCAGGTCGTGACTGGAAGGCTGAGGGCGACCTTCCCATGGTCAAAGTGGTCGATGAGTGCCAAGTGGCGGGCATGCTATCAGAAGACGATATTTCCTTGATTGCAATGGGCAGAAGCCTCGGGTGTGCCTTCATTTTGGGCACGCAAGACATCGAGAAATATCGCCGCCGATTTGGCGACAGGAAAGCGGAAGATTTGCTTGCGACAGCCAAGGGAACCATCACGCTGCCGTCGAGCCACCAAACTTATGAGTGGCTGTTCAAGAAGCTCCCCACGACTGCTCGCAGCTTTTCGAGGGTGCACAACGCGGAAAGCATCAACTACCTCCAATCCGTCACGCAGTCCCTTTCCAGTCCACTTTACGACCCATCACACCCGAATGCGGCCTTCTACAAGAGACTGCGTCGCGAAGGCTATGGCAACACAGAATATTTCTCGATGCCAAACGCCAAGGGTGGAATGGACCTCACCCGCGCAAGTGAGTTGACTGCGACTGACCTTGAGCGCCGTCTGGACGTGCGCGTGCTCAGACAAATTGGGGAGCCACGCCCCATTGTGGGACATGACGACCTAAACGCTAGGCTCAGCCGTGGTGTCGCGGTCGTCTCAGTCATGAGGGGCGGTCACCCCAGACGCGATATCGTGAAACTGGACGAATTCAAAGGCGTGCCCGCTGAGCTTCTCGACCCCAATTTCGTGGTGCCAGAACCCAAGAACATAGCCCCTGACGAAGACTTCCTAGCAGGGCTCGAACGCGACCACGCAGGGGTTGCACCCCTTGCTGACGCAGAGCACGTCGAGCGCGTCAAAGAAATCATAGCAAGTCTGAAGACCGGTGCGTCACTTTCTGAAATTTCCTGGGTAACCAAAGACGACACGGATTGGGATGAGGCCGTGAGTGACGCAGCAAAACTTGCGGTCAGTGATGAGCTATGCGAGAGCTTTGCAATTGAGGCACTCAACGAAGAACTTCGATAGAAGAGGGAGCTTGAAATGATGGATTTAACTTAACTAAGAGGTGACACATGAATCAAAAAATTGAACTAGGGAATTTACGAGAGCGCTTACAAGCACAAAGAGAGGAAAAGGCGAATCGACCTGACCCTCAAGCAATGAAGTCACAGCTCAAAGAGCGCTTGAACGCTCAGCGGGCAAAAACCACTGGGGAAGGGCAGAAAGATGGAAGGTTGCAGACGGAAGGAAATCTCTCCCCAAAGATGGGCTCAGGATACCGCTCTTTCGCGTTTAACCGAGCGAAGGCCAAGGTCAATGAAAAGACTCAGACAGCAAGTTTGGCAAAGACGAAGAAGCAAGGAGAAGCGTTGGAGTGATGGGACGCAAAGAGTGAAGAGAAGCCCTCAGAAATGGGGGCTTTTTTGTTTATAGCCATTGAGCGTGAAAAGTCAAGAAAATAATTTAAGTATTATTGACGTAGGGTCTTGACAGTGTTCAATTCTTCTATTTAATGAATTTATGAGCATTAAATAGAGGTTAAATATGAACATTGAACAACGATTAAAAAAACACTTGGAGGGTCCTGACACAAGACCCGCGAACAGCTACGAGTTCGCTCGAAACAATGTAGAAGAAGACATCAAGCCCCTGGGCCTGTCCGTCAAAGACACCGGAGACTTCTCTTTTTCCATCATGCTGCGAGACGTTCGACTGATTGACGTGATTGATGAACGCATGGCAGCAAGAGTCAATTCGTTCTTCATTGCTGAGCGCTTCCGGGACAATCACGAAGGTGCGCAAGAGCAACTGAAGACTGACATCGAAGCTTGGGGGACAGAGGTCGAAGGGCGCAATTTACGCAGTGCTTTGGCTACCCGCACCCCCAGCCGCAGCAAGGGGAGATTTCTATGATTCCCTTCCAAGTCCAACTCGCAGCCCCAACCCTTTCCCGTGTTGCGATTTCTCACGCCGTCCAGGCGCTCACTTGCAGTGCAGAGCAACCCCGCCAATTGATGATTGCGGACATGAGTCTGCCGTCCAATAAGCCCCGTCTTTGGGTCTTCCGTCTTTCAGATGATGGGGCAAGCATTGAGCTCATCAAGAAGACTTTTGTTGCCCACGGTGCAGGGTCTGACCCAGACCGCACAGGCCAAGCCACGAGCTTTTCCAACACCCCCGGTTCTGACATGACGAGCCTTGGGCTCTATGTAGTTGGGAGCGCCTACACCGGCAAGCACGGCAAGAGCTATCAGCTCGAAGGCTTATCCCGTTCTGACAGCAATGCGAAGGCCCGTGCCGTGGTGTTCCATCCGGCAGATTACGTGCGCTTGAACGGCATTGTTGGCCGGTCGAATGGTTGCCCCGCCATCAACCCAGCGGACTTCAAAGCACTGGACAAGACCTTTGGTGGGATGAGTGGGGCGATGCTCTGGATAGATGGGCCAGGTGCTAAACCCGCCCAATGTGCATGTGTTGAAGGGGGTGTGTGATGGGACTTTTCAGCACACTTTTTGGCTCAAAGCGCGAACCCGTGGAATGCGTCTCCGAAGAGGAAGAGCGCGAGCTTTTCATCTCGCTCGACTACATGGATGAAGTGAGCAACGTCATTGCTGAAGACATAACCGTAGGGCTCAGCGGCCTCATGCTGAGCGTGGTTGGTCTTGATGGCTTGGAACACATCTTGGAGCTTATGCATTCGCTCTCGGACCTGTCTGACGGCATGTTGAGCCCCGTTTTGCGGCATGAAATGAACGCCGCTTTGGCGGAACTGGCTTTGAAGCCACGGCCCCGAATCTTGGGAAATAGGGAAGGCATCTACATCCGGAGATGGGTGAGGCGCACCCGGAAAGAGAACGTCAACGACCCAACACTTGCTGTTCGCAATCCAGCAGCGTTTAGAGCCTTGGGCGGTTCGTTCTCACCAAGCCGAAAGATGAAGATGTAAGGAGCCCTTCGCGGCTTGCCAGCCAATTGACCGTCTGACTGAAAGTCAACTAGCTGGACAGCCTCGGTCATAGCCGCTCCGCTGGCGGCTACGACAAGGAGCGTCAGTTAGACGATAACGGGCTCCGCCACGTGCTCCGGTGGTGCTGATCTATTGGCCTCTGCTACAGCCTCTTCATGAGATCGATGATCGATGAAGTAAGCAGCCGCTGCTTTGCCAAGCGTCCAAGTTCCAGCAGCAGCGATACCGCTCGAAACAAGTTCGCCCCCGATGGGCACAAACTTGATGAGCGCACGTGCAGCTTCTCGGAGTGCGTAACCGGCTCCCACGTTCAGCCCCAAAGAGGCCATGAAATGTATCGCGGCCTCTTTGTTCAATTCCTGGCCACCCACGTAGCCGATGCCAGTGACCATGGCAACTTGGGTGGCTGTGATCGGGATAATGTCGGCGACGGGAATCGGCGTGCCGGCGATTGCTGCGCAAACCGTGGCGGCCGTGCCAATTAGGATGGTGGCCAGTTTATGCTGTGCTGACTTCAAGGCCGATAATCTTGCAAACTGTAGCTGTGCCGACAACGGCAACTCTTCCGACAGATAGCTGACCAGCTCGTCGATTTGCCAAAACTCCTGATGAGTGATGGCTCCGGTGTCGTCAAATTCAGCATATGCAGAGATGGCGGTCAGATGGCTGGCCGCAATGCCGCAATCCTTCAGTGCTTGCCTTAATGCCGACTGCGCGGCCACGATGTTGGCCTGCTTGGTGGCGTTGGAGAATGGCGGTGTGTCGCGCTTTGGATCCAATTCATCCACTTGGGTGACGACCGCGATGACCGGAATTTCGTAGGAGCGTTCTTTACGGATGAATGCCTGGATTTCCTTGACCTTGTTCAGATCTTCCTTGATGTGCGCGTCCACTTCCTTTGCCTTGCAGAGGAAGAGGATCACATCCGGACATTTTTCAACGACGCAAGGTCTGATGTCGTCTATGAAGTCATCAGAGAGCGAATCTTCTGGCCGGGTGTGATCACCGGCTCCGCGCGTGTCCATGATGTCCATGGAGCCTTTGGCGCCTTTGTAGGTATGCCAAGTCGATGCCCCTGTTTGAGAAGTCACTGATCCGGTCTTGGCCACCTGCGCCTTGAAAATGGCGTTGAGAAGAGAGGACTTGCCCGCGCCGCGCCGTCCAAACACCATGACTCGGGGAGGCCGGCTATCGACGATCATTTCCTTCATCTTGAGGAATTCCAGCTCGACCTTGTCGCGCGGAGGGTTTGGGAGCTTACGGATGCCTGCCAGGACGACATCGATCATTTCGTTGAAGTTCTTTTCCATGAATTTCCCTTGTTTGGAACCGTAGTTAGCGACAATTCGTGATCCTTTGGCCGCCTGTTATGCGTCGGACTGTCTCGTTCAAAGCACACGCATTCTGCTGCACAGACCCTCCCTCCTACAATGGCCTTCGACGTGCCAGTAGGTGCGTTGGCAGGAGCAGTGTGTGTGACTACGCGAGAGGGGTAGCTCACTTCTTGCCGTAGACGGCATTGACCTTCGTTGCGACATGCACGGTCCCCTTCACGACCCTTTGCCGACTTTCGGCAATCTGGATCGCATCGCGCTGGGTTTCAGCATCGATAGCGTGCGTATTTCCGCTTAGACGCTTGCCATCTTTGTCATATGCGACAGCTGAGATCATGTAGCGGGGCATGAAGACAACACCTTCTGAGGGCCTGTGGCCATTGTAGCGACGCCGCGTTGCCTCACGCTTCCTCAGAGGAAGAGGCCTGCAAATATTTTGCCAGACCAAACAGAGCAAAGCCGTAAACCAGGGTGGCGCCGATGAGCTTAAACATGGTCAATGTCCTTTTCGTTGGTTCAGGTGGGTTGAAGCACTAAGGGGGTCTCCATCGGAGAGGGCAGTCGCGACCTTAGGGAGCTGGAGCCCTCTCACGTTGCACACCCTAACGGTCCCAGGTCGCAAATGCTGCGACACGATGGTTTGCCCGTCTTGGTTCAGGGCCTATGCCCGAGCGAACTTGTTTGATGTGCGACGCCCTTGCGCGTTGGCTTCTTTTTGGTAGATCTGAAGTATCTATCTATGGAGGAACCCCCATGCGCAAGACCAACCATCAAACCCTTTTAGAGCTGCAAGACTTGTTGATTCGAGTCCAGCTCAGCGCTCGCAATGAAGCGCATAGCCAAACCCTCAGTGACTTCGATGACGTTGAGCGTATCCGTCACGCAAGTGATCAGACGTCCAAAACGTCCGCCTTACAAGTCAAGGCTAGGCAGCTCATCTTTGAAGCCGTAGACGAAAAAATCCTTTCGTTTGAGAGGGGACACAAGCTGTCTGATGTCTTCATTCAAGCAGCGAAGGTGGCACGAGAAAGTCAGGAAATTTTTTGTCCTTGGGATGATTCGAGTCCCTTTCTGCAAGCTCTTCGACGCAACTGGAAGCCCATGTTAAGCATGAGGAGTCCATCATGAAGCACATCAATAGCAAGGCTCAGCGGCAATTGATTGCTGACTTTTTGGGGACGACCGAATATGAGCCCCTGACGCCATCAGAACTTCTTCTTTCAGCAGCAGGCCAAGGCGACCGCCAAACAATTTTGCACGCACTCAAAAAAGGGGCGGATGTCACGGCTCGGGGAAGTGGACAAGCCACAGCTTTGCACTACGTTGCCGGCATGGGTTGGGGGCGTGAGCTGATTGAGCCATTGGTGCAGGCAGGGGCAGACATCAATGCGCGTGACATGCGAGGCTTCACCCCTCTTCACGAAGCCGCTATGGGGGGCTGGAAAGACACGGTGGAGACCCTTGTCGAGCTCGGAGCTGACGTGACAGCACGTGACGACAAGGGTCGAACGGCTGGCGAAATTGCCAAGGTCCAATATGAGCGAATCCGGGTTTTGGAGGAGAGCCGTCAAGCTCAGTTGCAGCAAGCCCGTTCAAGATGAAGGTCTACGACCACTTCGGCGGGCAGCTTCCGGGAAACCTCAGCCCCTCGACACCGATTCGCCGTTGGGACACGGCATTCTTGGTGGGCGTGTTTTCCTTCGCCGTCGTCTACCTAGGCTTGCAATTCATCGTCAGCCGCCCACTCCCCATCCTGGGGGGCGCACTACCCAAGCCGTGGTATGCAAACGCCTGGGACGGCTTGCAGCTCTTGTGGAGCAGTGAATTTCGGCACTCTTACGTCACCTGGGCAAGTGGCGCCCCGCTTCGCGTTTGGGGGCGTTTCGGGCTTTGCTTGGCTGGTGGCCTGACCGCCTTTGCTTGGGTGTTCGTTCGCGCACTTCGACCCCTTGACCAGACCCGCCACATTTCCGGTCCACAGCTCATGCAAGGCCGTGACGCTGAGCGTGAGCTCAACTATCTCAGCACCAAAAAGGCGTGGATGAAGCTCCACCCAGGGCTTGGTCTGGGCAAGAAAAGCTTCACGCGGGGTTGGCTGATTTACGGGTCAGCAGGGTCAGGCAAAACGCAGATTCTCCATGGCCTTTTGGCCCAGATTTTTTCCCGCAATCAGCGCCTTTTCCTGTATGACCGCAAGCGCGATTTTTCCGGTCAATACCCCGGCCACATCATAAGCCCGTGGGACGAGCGTTCGCTCTTTTGGGACATTGCACGCGATTGCAGGTCTCCGGCTGACGCGATGGTCTTGGTCAACGCCTTCATCCCCAAAGGCACCGGAAGCACAGATGACTTTTGGGTGGGCGCGGGCAAACAGTTGTTGCTTGCTTGCGTCATCGCCCTGCAAAACGAACTGGGGTTGAAGTGGGGGTGGGGTGACTTGGCGCACAAGCTTGCGCAAGAGCAAGGCCCCTTCGTGGAGCTCTTGAAAGCACATTTTCCATCAGCCGCAGCCCTCATCTCTGACGAGAAATCAACCGCGACGTCATCGGTTTTGGCAACCCTCACCCAGCAAACCCGGCACATCCAGACTCTGGCGCGTGCCTGGGGAAACCCCATCAAAGGGTCAACAAATCGCTTCTCAATGCGTGCATGGTGTGGCGACCGCTACCGAGGTGCCCACCGGCAAATCATCGTCCAAGGGGGGCCTGACAGTGAGCTTCAAGCAGCCTACATCAGCGCGATGGTGAACCTTGGCATTGCCGAAATTGGCAACCTCCCCGACAACGAACTTGGCCGGACTCTTTGGTTCGTTTTTGACGAAGCGGCCACCGCTGGCAAGGTCGATATCAACACCTTGGCCGCCGTCTACCGAAGCAAGGGCTGTTGCACGGTCATTGGCGTGCAAGATTTGAGTCAGGTCAAAGAGACTTGGGGCGACAACCAGGCGCAGGCGCTGAGCTCACTTGTCGGCGGTCACATCGTCTGTCAGATGAGCATGGGGGAAACCCGTGAGCGCGTTGCTGACCTTTTTGGAAAACGGCGTGTGGCCATCACCACCGCAAACTCATCAGGACAGGGGGCCAATCGCACGACGACCACCAGCGTGCACGAAGAGCAGCGCGCTTTGGTTCAACCGAGCGACCTCACCAGCGAGCTTGGCCCCATCCAAAGCAAGCGGATGAAGCCCCATGGCTTTGGAATTCGAGCCATCGTCAACGGCATTGGAAAGAACGCCCTCATGCTGGATTTTCCAGGCATAAAAGTGGGCAACATCCGGCCCAATTTCGTCCCGGCAAGCTGGACCATTGGACCAGCCAATCCCATGCACCGAGGGGGTGGAGAGAGAAGCGTGGTGGAGCCAAAACCAGAATTTGAAGCCGTGGCAGACACACTCAAAAAGGCCGAAGCGCAAAGCATTGGGGAGCGACAAAGGGCTGATGAGGAAGAGAAATCACCGAAAAGCACTTTGCTGAGCGCCACGCGATACGAGCTTCCCGTGGTGGAAGTTGAAGCAGACCCGCTTGCCATGCAGGCAGTTGCTCTGACTCATCCCGTTGCTGAAATGGCCGTCCATGCTTTGGAGCTGAGCGAAGCGTTGAGAGCACCAAAAACGGAGCACGTTGAGCACGACATCGTCATGAGTCACGGGCGATAGCTTGCGCGTTGCCAGTTAGCCTATGAGAAGAGCGTCTTTGCAACACTACCTTGTGCAGAACACGAAGGACACTCAAGACGATACCCGCCAAGATGGGGCAAAAATGCACCCTCGCCAAATCGACGCGAAGTCCAAGTGTGTTGGCAGCCCTTGCAGGTAACGGTGGCTGACTTGAGCCCACCTCTGACTAGTGGTGGGCTCATACGGTTTCCAGTGATCTCCCGCGACTGGGTGTAGTCGAACGTCGCACCCACAACAATAAATTCATCCGTTTCAATGGCCAAAAATCTCTCCTTGATGCCTAGACCCTGGAGTTGAGTGGTGGCGTAGACGTTCGCTTGGATGACGGGTTAGCTGTCCCAGCGCTTCCGAAGCGAGCCTACTTTTCCGTCAGAGCGTGCTTTTTTGCCAGTGGGATTCTCGATTTTGACGCTTCCCGCAGGCAGGCCGTAGTCTTTCTCTATGCGCTTGCTGATGGTCTTGATGCTTGCGTCTTCGCGAGCATCGCGAAACCGCACCGGAGTTTCAGTTCGCTTTGCGGTGGCTTTTGCCGGAGCTGCTTTCTTCGTAGCCATGGTTCCCCCTTAGTGATTGTTACATCTAGCGCCAGAGTTAAGCTGTGGCGTTGCTGTCCGCCTCGAACGAATGGTTACAACTCACTGCCGAAGCCTAGCCCCTTACTTTGTGACCGCATTTGCAGGTTACGTGAACCATATTGTCGCGATCAACATCAGCGACAAATTCGCCTTCAACGTCATCCACTGACCTATGTGGGTTCCTCATAAAGGGATAGTCGTCTTCCGATATGTGGAGGACACCCTTGTTGCCACACTTTGGGCAACTCACCTCAGAGGTGTATCTGTCCCTCGCTGCCATCGCTGTTACCTTCAATGCGAGTTCTAACCCATTGAATATGCAGACCCGTGGGTCCGCTTATACATATCGTCTCGGACTCGACTAAAGGTAGCACAAGTCCACGATGTAGAAGGAATTGTGCGGACTTACGCTCGGCAAACCGATAGCGGGATTGCGGGACAACGCTGACACTTGGATCGTGATTCCGAGCGCCGCCACGGATAACGGGCAGGTAGCAGACGCTTTCAATATGCGGTCTGGATGGACCAAATTGTGCGGCAGCAGCAGCGCTCAACGCCAGCATGTTGAGCGAGCAACACCAGAACCCTTGGGCGATAGCTTGCGCGTTGCCAGATTTTTGGTATGTCTGGTGTATCGATTTCATTCCGGGACCCACCATGCAAAACATCACCCAAATCACAGCACGCGGCACGAGCTCAAAAAGCGGTGCTTCCATCGTTCAATACCTCCAAAGCGCTTCGTCTTACTACCTAGACGCGACGGGTCAAAAAAAGTGTGCCGCAAGCTGGTGGGGTGAGGGCACATCAGCGCTTGGCCTTCAAGGCAAAGAAGTGGACATGAAGGACATGGACCACCTGGCGGAAGGCTTTTCGCCAGACGGCAAAACCGCACTGTGCAAGAACGCAGGAGCCAAAGCGAAGAAGGTCGCGGTCATCAATTCTGAGACGGGTGAGCAGCGCGTCGGCAAAGACGGCAAGCCGCTCTTTAAATGGGAAGGGGGCCACAAAGTGGGCTATGACTTGACGTTCAGCCCTCCCAAGCACTTCTCCATTCTTTACGCGAGAGCTACACCTGAAATGCAAGACAAGCTCTTGGCGGCGCTCGACCGCTCCGTGGACGCCCCACTTTCTTATCTTGAACGCGAAGTCGAGACTCGACGTGGAGCCCAAGGCGTGGACGTCATCGGGGTCAAAGGATTGGTGGTCAGTCGCCACACCCACTTTTCAGCGCGCTCCACAATTGATGAGTCGGGAACCGAAGTGTGGGACCCGGATGTGCACCAGCATTGCCTTGTTTACGGTGTGGCAGAAGGCGCGGACGGGAAGTGGGGCACGTTTGACGCCAAAACGCATCTTTTCGAGATTGAAGGAACGCAAACACGTCCACGAATTCGACTCCCAAAAAGACGCAGCCGAAGCCTTAGCGGCTGACTGGATGGCGTCAAAATTTTCCGTGGACGAACGCATTGTGATTGCGGGGACGAACAATGAGGCTGCTTTGCTCAACCGCGCCATTCGGGATGAGCGAAAAGCGGCAGGCCACATCAGCGCTGAGGAAATCAGCTTCACGGCACGCGACGGCAAGACGGCCAATGAGTTGCAGCTCAGCCGTGGGGATAGGGTTCGTTTCGGCAAAAAGGATAAGAATATTGGCGTCATCAATGGCTCAGTGGGAACTGTGGTTGGGTTTCAGCGGCTCCGCCCTGACACGGGTCAAGCGCCCGATGAGGCGGGCTGGAAGGTCAAAGTCAAGCTCACGAGTGGTGAAGAGATTTCCTTCAACACAGCCAAATTCAAGCACGTGGCCCACGCATACGCGGCAACCGTTCACAAGTCCCAGGGTCAAGGCGAGCCTGACGTTTTCCACCTTGCAGGAGGCGCACAAATGGACAACGCGTTGCAATTGGTGGCTTTCACCCGCATGAAGCAAAAGTATCGCCTTTACGGTGCCGTGAGTGACCTAGAAGTCTTGGAGAACCAGGGCAAGTTTGGTGAGCGGCGCATGAAGATGAATGCACTGGAAGAAGGGGTGCGAGAGATTCGGATGGGGCGAACTGTGGACGACACGCCACTCCCGGAAAGGCATGTCAGGACCCCACGACAAGCAGTCAGTCAGCAACACCGAAACGCTGACAAGCGCGGTCAAGACCAGGCAAGAAGCAATTTGCAACGGAGCTTGGATAAATCCAAGGAAATGCTTCGAGCGTTGGCAGAAAAGCTAGGCGTCAAACCCCAGCCGAAGGCTCATGAGTCGGTCAAGACCCCCGAGCAAATGAAGGCTCGCAACAAGGTGCTGCTCCGCTGACGCTACCCTTGTAGGGTTATCCGGGTGACGACTATTCCGACGTAGTGGGAATTTTTGGTAGTCCCGCCAACATCCCGACGAGCTCCCTGAGGTTTGCGGCGCCCGTCTTGGCAAGCAGTGCACGTATCTGCGTGCGGATGGTGGTGATGCTGACTTTATTTTGATGGACGTAGCCGCGAGTGGACAAGCCACTTGCCAGGGCTTCAGCTAGCTTGGCCTCAGCTGGACTTAGCCCGAACAGCTGGCGAAGATGCTGGGAATCGAGAGGGTTGCCCCCGTCCGACCTGCAAACAAGTACGATTAGATTGGGTCGGCTCAGGCCCGCGAAGAGGCCCTCGCCCACGCTGACAGACGGTTTGACAGTAGACATCCCCTGCATTCCCACAGGCAGGGTGTGATTCGCTGCACCTTCACGGGCTACCGCAAGAACGCTGACCAAGTAGCGGGTCGACTTACCCAGCCTTGTTTGGACTGCGGCAAAGGTTTCTGAGGCGCGCGAGATGTCCACGCGACGGAGACGCTGCTCGCAGTTGGGTCCATCTTTGGCGAGTAACCCCATTCCTGCGGTCATGAGGCCGGGTCCAAGAGTCGATTGCGCTACCGCGTTGGCATAAGTGATCCGCATGCGCTGATCGAGGGCGATCACCCCCTGATCAAGGGTCTGTAGAGCTTGAGACCCTGTGCTCAGTGCAGCGCGTAGGGCGCCCGCGCGCATCATCATCTCGGTCCACTTCATGAAATGAGGGAGAAGGGCCGAAGCCCGATCACGTTTTTCCTTCGAAAACTTGGGCCTTCCCACTAGGTGGTTGAACGCGACCAGGATGTCTCGGCTCTGGTCATGAAAAATGTTGCCACCCATGACATACCGGGGACCGTGCGGTATCAAGAAGTCCTGATAGAACTCACTCCGGTCTACGTACTTTTGGTCAAAGTAATCTTGGCAGGCGATGAAGACGCCCGGCTTCTGGGCCTGCGCCATCGCAGCACGCGGATCAATGGACTGGTAGTGGGCCTTGTACAGGCCTTCCGCGTTTTGAAGGTGCTCGCCGACCACAATGCTGACAAGCATGTCACCAACAGCTTTGTCCCATCCAACGACATGGACGCCGTCGCAATCCAGCCAGCGGTTGATGCGAATCAGTGTCGGTAGAAAGGTCTCTGGCTCAAGAACCGAACCATACAGGTCCGTGAGCAAACTATCGCGCGTGTCCATGCCCGCCTCTCACGACACGATGGTCGCGCCTTGTGGTGACTTTATCATCACTTTTGATGATGCCACACCGAGGCGGGAGTCGTAAATTTATGGTCGTCAAAATGATGGACAAGAAGCGACTCTGAAGTCGTAAATTCTTGTGCAGGATGCCCCCCCTTGGGGGCTGAACATCTGATAGGGGACAGAGATGGGCAACCGCAAACCGACTAGTTCAGCTGGGCATTACGAGCACAAGGGTGACCCCAACGCCTTAGGTCACACTTATACGGTCTATGCGGCTGAGCCGTCGAAGGATTCTGGCTTCTATCGACCAATCAGAATCGCTTACACGGTTTTTTTCTTGTTTCTTTGGGGTGTGAGCGCGCAGCTCACAAGTGCCGTGTCAGCGTTCGTCGTCAGCCTCTTGGTTATGACAATCATCTATCGCATGGCGACAAGGAATTTTCGTGACAAGCGAGTCCATGCCTACGATACGGTTTTCTACTTCAACACCGCACATCTTGTTGCGTATCCGGACCCCAAAGACCGCTCTAATGCCTTGGATGTTCCTATGCGAGATATCGAATGGTTCTATGTCCGCCCCACAACTCGCAGTGACAGCTCCTCTATCCCAGCAACTTTCCAACCATCCGGTACGCTGAGGACCGCACTGATATCGGGCGTTGGCGGTGAAGTATTGATGGGCACCTCCGTCCTACCTGGAACGGTGGGTCTCGCAACAGGGGCGGTAGCTGGCGCAGTAGATGCTGGCCGAAACGTCCTTTTACTCTTCATGCACGTGGTCAACCTTGCCGTATACCGAGCTCGCGAAAGGCACAAACTCAAGATTGCTCTGCATTCCTTCGTTTTTGAAATCGGCATGAAGGATGGGAAGCGCCACATCCTCGCCGGCGGACTGAATGAGGAGACCGCGACTCAAATCATGAAGGAAGTGTCTCGTTTCGCGATGGAAGACTCCGAAAAGTCTCGGAAGGAAATCGAACTTCGAACTCGCGAGCACATGGAAGCTCACAGTCCTTAAGGATGACCTCGCTCCCTGACAGTGATGCGTTGCGGTGTCAACATCATCACTTTTGATGATGCCCTGCCAAGGATCGATCCCTATATTTACATCCATTCAAACGAGGAACGGGGAAATAACAGTGAAGAAAAATATTTTTGCCATGTTGGCAGTTTGTGGGCTGGCCGCATGCGCGACGACGACAGGGACAAAAGTCGATACGACAAAGCTTGACCAGTTAACGCCAGGGGTGACCACTATGGCCCAAGCTGAGCAGCTGCTTGGGCAGCCGACCGGCATCTCCAAAAATCCAGATGGAACCACAACCTTGGCCTACTTTTATAGCAGTAACGGTCAGGACGCGAAAACCTTCATACCTCTGGTGGGAGGCTTTCTCGGAAAGAGCACTAGCGACTCAAGCATGACGTATCTCCAGTTCACTTCGGGCGATAGATATATGAAATGGTGGGGTGGGCGCTCGGCGCCATGAAATTAAGAGGGCGGCTGAGCGCGCGGCACGCCTCGACTGCGCGCGATGGGGGGTCGAGTGTCACCTCGGTTACATATTCGATCATCAGCTCTTCAGCAGCTAAAATCGCAACGGAAAACTACAGATGAAATTTGTTTGGACCACAACATCAAAACTGCTGACAGTTGGCTTGGCCTCACTGGCCCTCTTGGCGTGTAGCGGCAAGTCCTCCCCTCCTGACGCCCCTTCAGCAAATGCGAAATCTGCACAGACATCTGAGCAAAGCGCTACACAGGCCACTCCTCACCAAAATGCGATCAGCATTCCAACGCCACAGGTCAATCGGGATGTTGCCCTTGCTGACTATATAGACTTGGACAAGCAAAAGGACCCTCAATGGGCGACCTATGCATTTGTAGCCCGACAAAGCCCGACGCCGTCCGATGAGCAAAAACTCGACCTGTTCTCACCCGCCTATGTCCAGGAGACGGACGTTTTCAAGAAGCATGCATTGGCGGCCAGTGAGCTCACGAGGATCAATGCCATCTTGGCGCGTTACGCAAGCGAAGAGTACTACGTCACGCAGCAAATAAATCCTACGGACATTATCGACGCCTATGATTTTTCAAAACAGGGCTTTTCGTTGCCCTGCGACGATTCGCCTACTCACTACCCGCAAGGTGTATTTATTGCTTATCACTACCCAGGAGGGAAGTGCTTTCTTCATGTCCCTGACCAGACCCTCGCTCGAGAGATCGAAAGCCAACGGTCACAGTCTCAGATCCTCCTTAGATTCCGGACCTACTTCCATTTGACGAGTGTTGACGGCAACACACTGCAAGCTGATGTCACCCACCAGCATGTGGAGCTCCTCCAATCAACGTTCAAAGACCGTCTTGCTGCTCAGCACGGCATACCATTTCCAAAAATTGCCTCCTTTGATCTTCCGGGAAAAGACTAATCATTGAGTTCGTTCCCACCAAAATCTAGAGGGTTAGTTATGAGTGACATGCTGCTTTTGTGCTGCATGCGAAACACTCGTATCCACAACGATTCGAATCCAGAAGATCTGAAAACGTTATTTTCATCTTTTGCTTTCACCGATGAATTATTTTGAAGCGCTCATCCCATGCATGGTACGTCGATATTTCTATTCATTATAGCTATCTTTTGCGGAGTCGGTGCCCGAGTTTTTGCCATGCGTATCCCCAACGAAAGCTTGGGTGACTTAGTTTTCGGCCTGTTGAATATCGGGATGGTGGTTTTCCTGATCTGGGCAGCGCTTTCCTTTATGGGCGGACACTAAGTACCTGCGTTTTTGAAGTCGTAAGGCTTAGGCCGCTCCTGTAAGGGTGAGAACCTTCGCCTGCCATGGATGGATTGGTCCCACGCTTTTGCCTGTCTTCGCACGCGCCCTCTGAGTGAAGCCGTCAAGACATCCGGTGAGCCTCGCCAACAGGCCGACAATCCCGACCTAACCCAAAGCGAAACCCCCATCTTAGGAGAAAAGATGGAGGTCTCTGGCCCGACTGTGAGGCACCACTCTCACGAGCGCAGGATTCTTTTTGGCTGTCAGTAGCCGACCGCGTAACCGACGCCGATGCTCGTTCCGCCGCCTTGGGAGAAGCTGACAGAAGCGTTGAAGGCTTGATTTCCAGACTCGTTTACGTGTTGAAACATGATGGTGTCAGCGTGCATTCCGCCCATCTCACCCACGCCCGTTGCCCAACGATTTTTGAGCCTTGAATCAATGCCAGCAAGTGAAGCCGCAGCGTTGGCTTGAGAGGCACCCAGAGCTCCGATTGCGTTCATACGGCGGGAGAGCTCACCCACTTTGAAATCGGTGTAGGAGTTGGCTTGGGCGAGTGTTTGCTGTGCTTTGAAATCAGTGTAGGTTCTAGCCCAGTTCTCGCTTGTTTGAATGCTCGCAGAAACTTGCTGTTGAGTGTCATACAACTGTGTTCCATTGACTGCGTCCGTGCTGTTTGAGCTGACCGCTCCTTGGTGCACGTTCGTCACGGTTGTTCCACCAGTCAGGCCTCCATCCGTTGAAGGGGTGCCGGAGAGCGTGACTGAGGCTTGGCTTGAATTGTCATAGTGCACAGCTAAGGGGTTAGTTCCGCCAGCTGGGCCTTGGGGACCAACAGGCCCTTGGGGTCCAGTTTGACCGGGTGTGCCAGCAGGGCCAGCTGGGCCAGGAGTTGGAGATTGATTGGTCAAAAATTGAAGCGAGCTGTTGACAGCATTGAAAGCGTCAAAGACAGTGGCGTAAGGGGAGGTTGTATTGGTTGAAGGGTCATAAACATAAAACGAAGTTGAGGAAAGATTTCCTCCAAAGAAGCCCGTGCCACCTCCGAAGACGGAGGCCATTGCTTGAAGTTGATACATCGCAACCGCGTCATAGGGGTTGATTCCGCCTTGGATGTTCACCAGCCGTGCATTGGCAAAGGCTGCGGTGTTCGACTCATTGCATACCGCGCCTGACCCGAGGGCTAAACAATTGGAAGCCGTGGCGGAAGCCATGTATCCAAGGGCGGTTGAGAGTTGAGTTCCCGTGGAAACTGACGCCATCATGCCAATGGCGATGCTTTGACCCCCCATCGCGCTGGATTGCGAGCCGATGGCTACTTGAGCACCGGCAATTCCAGAGCCTGATGGATAAGCGGAATCCCCTGCATAAGCTTGGTCACCTAGGGCAGTTGCGCCATCAGAAGTGGCTTGGGCGTAGTTTCCAAGGGCGTTTGAAGAGACTCCCTGGGCCTGGGAATGAGCGCCAACGGCATTGCTTTTGATGTTCGCTGCAAGAGCATAGGTCCCGATTGCGAGCGAATCTCCTCCTGTGGCTGATGTTCCAGCGCCCAGAGCTATCGCGTTGTATCCCGTGGCTGTTGGGGCTGGTGAGACGGTTGGGTCGTTGTTGACACAAAGAAAAGCGTTGTCGCAAGCGGGTGCTGCTGCGAAAGACTGAGTGGTTAAAGCTGATAATGAAAGAAAGAAAAATAAAATTAAACGATTGAGTTTTAACATCGGTGCGCTCCAAAAGTGGTGTTTGATAATTTATATCTATCAAATATTTGGGAGCGCGCAAGGGGGTAAAAGATAAATTTTGTATTTCTTTTATTTCTCTTAATTATTAAGAGACATTTTCCTCTAAATGACACACATTTAAAGAAGGCTCATGCCTTTTTGTTGAAGAGGATGGGGCGTTAGGAAGTGCGGGAGTCGCCGCAGACGCGGATACCGGGCAAGGCAGGCGCATGGTGAGCCGTAGCAGGATGACGCGCCGTGGGCTGTTCGCCTACATGACGTGTTTGATTGTGCTGATAGCTTGGCTTGGGGCTTCCCTTGAATACTCACAGCGCCAGGAAGTCAGGCCATGGAAGACGGCCGACGCACTGGTAGCCGCCCTTCGGGGCGGCTTCTTATTTTACAGGGGTGGCGTTCTCTTATCTTCGCCTTCGGCTCTACCAAATAGCCTTCTAAACCTTTCCGCCTGGGCATTGGCTTGTTGTGCGTAGCCATCGGCTTGGGCTTGGTCGAAGGCAGACGCAAACCCTGCGGCCTCCTCAGCCCAACCCAGGGCGCCTGCAACCGCACCCCAAAATTTGGCACGGCGCATGAAGGCAATCCGTGGGCCATGTTGTGCGCGGTGCCTACCCGTTCGACCCGTGCCGCCCGCATTCACAGGAAGCGCAGGGCGGGACGCTTTCGGGGTGGGCTCCAAGATTTCCGCGAGGTCCTCAACAGCAATGACATGACGCCCGCCTTGCTTGACCGCCCCCGGCATATCCCCTGATTTCATGCGCTCTCGAATGCGTTGCTTTTCGCCACGCGAAGTCTTACCCAAAACCTGCGCAACCTCATCGACACCGAGTGCCCAGACCGCAGGTCCAAACACGCTGCGCAGATGTTCAAGGGAACGCTGAGACATTGAGTGCTCAAAAAATGCTGGGACAAATCTGGGACAAATAGGGGATGTTTTTGGGTGTTTCGGGGTGTTTTTCGGTGTTTGGCCTAGCGCCTTGAAAGTGGCTAAAAACCTAGGTTTTATGCGGGTTTGCGGGGGTTTTTGACCCCCTAAAAATACCCTGATTGTCTTTTTAGGAGGGGACCGCTCTATCCAACTGAGCTACGAGGGCGGCGCCGGGATTTTCGCATGGATTCGGTGCTGACGCGAAGAACCTCACCCCGGCCCCCCC
>Ga0307376_10000593_pt1 | contig 44345 bp, 35 predicted proteins | sample TR2MG_FD_202536 | JGI IMG/M metagenome (GOLD analysis project Ga0307376, IMG submission 202536) | Soil microbial communities from Risofladan, Vaasa, Finland - TR-2 | ecosystem: Environmental > Terrestrial > Soil > Coastal area > Acid sulfate soil | place: Finland: Risofladan, Vaasa | collected...
CAGTTTTCCCGGAACATCTTGGTGGCCAGAAGCCCCGCGGCGAAGCCGCTGAAGCCTTTACTTAGGCCGAGGGCTGCGATTAGCGACTGGCGTAGAGAGCCTTCGAGCGCGCCGGAGGCGAAACCGACGAGAGCGCCCACGCGGGGGCCGCTGAGGAGGCCGAGGCAGACGGTCCAGAGGAAGAGGAGATCGGGAGACACCCCCGCAATGGCCAGCCGCGAGCCGAGCGTAGCCTGAAATACGGCGAGCGCGTAGGTGACTATCACACCGGCGATTACGCAGCGAGCCATGGAGATCCACTGATACCGGTTCCAGCAGGATAGTGCACAGGTTCCACGTTTGTGCCGTGCCCCCTCCCCGGGCCAAGGAAGAGGGCGGAGCAGGCTCCGCCCTCTTCTCCATGGGAGATGAGAAATGACATCTCCCCACCCTCAACTGTCGCCGGTCATCGCGCTCAGCCGTCCAACGTGCGCATTGAGCGAGAGAGGTGTCAGTCCGCGGCAATGCCTGTCGAACGCGAGCTGCTCTCCTGACGAGACTGCGGCTCTGATCCTGTCCTTTGGGCTTCCAGATCGCGGCGGCGGAAAGACTGGTCGATCTGCTCCTGCCAGCTCAGCACCGCCTCCTCATAGGAGCCCCGCGCGGGAAACCAGCCTACATTGCTGTTGCGTGCCCTGTCCACGGTTCCTACTCCCTAGCCCGAGGCCGGTAGTATTGGATCAGCATAGGTGGGAATGAAAGCAGTGCTATCTGGCCCACGGTGTCGCCGGCAACCCAGCCCCCTGTCGGCGATGTCCCACCGGCCCGCCTCTGCTGACTCCACGCGGGAGGATACAGCACGGGGTTGGGGGCGTCAATTGAAGCGCCGCGTGGAATCGCGTATCTTGTTTACAAGATTCGACATCCTTGGTCTTCGGCCTGAGCAAAGCCCCCCTTCGGCCGAAAAAGAAAGCGGGCGGCCCCGAGGGGCGCGCCCGCGTCTCTTAGAAGTTTGCCCTTCCCGCTTGCCGTCTACAGATCGTTCTTCTGGAGCGCCTGCCTGTAGTATATCTTCTCTCTGACGATCAGCCCCGTCTGCGTGTCGAGCACCACGTATCCCTTGATCAGCTCGGGCCAGACGACGGGTTGATTGATGACGTCGAGGCCGGCACGGCGGGTGACGGCGGTTACGTATCCGTCGACGGAGTAGCGGCCGATCTCCTCGCCAGTCGGATCGACGGGCTGCTCCAGCACCTGCCCCGTTGAGTTCACCAGTCTGCCCGTTGCTGTGTCGAGCACCAGATCCGGAACGGCGACCTGGTAGCGGCCGACCTCGTCTTGCTGAGCCGCGCAACGGCTCAAACCCCAGCCGAGACAGGCCATCGCGGTACAGATGATGAGGACCACCCCGATTACCTTCATTGCTCGCTCGCCTCTGTCCACCGGCATCTCCTTTCTCGCCCCGCTCACCTTCAATATACCATATGTGGTTTCGCTTGTAGCGCCTCGGAAGGGAGGGCGCGTCGCCGCCACGAAGTCAGGTAGGCCATGGCTCGACATCAACCTGCCCCCAAACCGTTTCGCGTGATCGCACTGGACCTCGACGGAACGCTCCTCGATGACGAGGGTCGAATCTCATCGGCGGACGCGGCCGCTCTCAAGGGGTTCTCGGAAGCGGGCGGCATCGTTGTCCTCGCCTCCGGCCGCATGACGGACAACATTCGGCCCTTCTACGATGTGATGGGCATGGACGGTCCCACGATCGCCTACAACGGCGCGGTGGCTCGCAAATCGCGGGCGGCCGGCGGCGGAGTTGTACTCGAGACCCCTTTGCCCGCGCGCTACGCGGACGAGATGATCGACTACACGCGGCGGGAGCACTTCCACCTCAACTACTACGTCGACGAGAAGCTCTATGCCCGAGATGATACCGAGCTGAGGCGGTTCGCCGACCTCTATGCCCGTCAGACGGGAGCCGTCTATCAGTTCGTCCCAGACCTGGAGCGCTTCCGCGGGAGCGAGCCGACGAAGCTGATCGTGGTCACCGACCCGACCGTGCCGGGGGAGCCGAACCCCCGCCATCGGGACGAGCTGTACGAAGTCTGGCGGGAGCGGTGGGGGGCGGAGGTGACGGTGATGAGGACGAACCCGGAGTATCTGGAGTTCTATCATCGCGAGGCCGGGAAGGGCCGGGCCCTCATGGGTCTCTGTCACCACTACGGCATCGATAGGGACCTGACGCTCGCCTTCGGCGACAACTTCAACGATGTCTCGATGCTGGAAGCGGCCGGCTGTGGGGTGGCAGTGGCGAACTCCAATGAGGATGCCGCCGCCGCCTCCGATTGGGTGTCTCCGCTGACGAACAACGAGAGCGCGGTGGCGGACGCCATCGAGAGGCTGGTCACCGTTCCCCGCTAGGTCAATCCATCCGTCGCCTCAGCCGCTTGAGGTTTCCGGCGCGGTCGAACGTCAACGCGGACGGCTCGCCAAGCACCTTGGTCGGAGGGCATTGCCGCGCCTCTTTCAGCAGACCCTCCGAGATCCAGGCGCGGCCGGGATGGAGGGTGTCGGCGATGCGCACGATGCGCACGTGCTTCGGGTCGGGGTCGCCCAGAGCTACGAAGGCGGCTCGGATGAGATCGCGGTCGTTGCGGAACGCAAGTGGGCGCTTCGCTCGGTTCAGGAAGCCTGTGTGCAGGACGTTCGTCTGCACCGCCGGCCAATCGACTTTCCGGAGGAGTCGCTCCGTTACCAGATCTGCCAGGCCCAGGCCGAGGGCGTTGCCATGGGAGCCAGGCGTAAGGTCGAGAGCGGCGACCACCCCCACGGCGCTTCCGCGGAACTCGGGCTCTCCCCAGACCATCCTGCGGGCGATGACGTGGGTATCGAAACCCACGCCGCTGACGTCCTTTCCGATCCAGTCGACGATGAGAAGGTCGATATCGCGGAACGGAAGGCGAGCCGCCGTGCGGCGGGCGCGGCGCAGCAGGGCCTTCTCTCTGACCATGATTTCATTGGGCGGGAGGCCCACAAGCTCGGCCGTCTGGTGATATCCGTTTTCGAGGATGGCGATGCCGCCCAGCACGGGCAGGCGCTCGATCAGGAGCTTGGCGGCGCTGGGGATATCCTCCCGCAGGCTCTTGCAGCGTCGGGAGTGCAGGGCCGCCGCGCCCTCTCTCTTGCCCACGCCTATCGCCAGCATCTTGGCGAGCCCGCTCTCGTAATCGCCGGTGAAGTCGGTATGTTGCTTGACCCGATTCAGCACCACGAGACCGTCTGCGTTCAACGCCTCGCGCGCCGCATAGACCGGAATCCCGCCGGGCGTGCTCCCGACCTCAGTGGTGGCCATGGAGGCGCGAATGGGGGCTCCGACGGAGGCGGGCGTGAGGCCGAGCGATGCGAGCAGAGCGGTCTGTCCTGCCGCGGTGGCGCCGCCGTGGCTGCCCATGGCGGGAAGGATGAAGGGCTTGGCCCCGGCCTCTTTCAGGGTCTCTACGAGCAGGCCGACGATGGTGGCGAGGTTGTCGATCCCCCGGCTGCCAACCGTAATGGCGACCCGGTCGCCCGCGCGGATTCGGCGCTCGCATCCAACCGCCTCCCATGCGCGGCGGACGGCAGCCGGGAGGTCAGCGACTCTTTTCGAATAGAGAGCTTGCTCGACTTCTACGAAGGCTGGCAACTGCATCCGATCATCTTCTCCTTGCAACGCGTCCCCAGTCTCTTGCATTCGAGCGGCCGTTCGCGTCATCCTCTCGGGGGAAGATGCGGGAGGATGGGAAGCATCCACGTCGAAACAATGCCGGGGGAGGAAACGACTGGATCTTCCCGCGGGAGGCGTAGGTTGCCTGAAGCGATTGCCCTAGGCGAACTGCTTGTCGATTTCGTGTCCATCGAGAAGGACGTCTCGCTCACGGATCTCCCCGATTTCACGGGGGCCGCCGGGGGCGCCCCGGCGAACGTGGCGGTCGGACTGGCGCGTCTGGGCGTCAGCACAGGTTTCGTCGGCAAGATCGGCAAGGACCCTTTCGGGGAGTTTCTCCGGAGGACGCTCGATCGCGAGGGAGTCGATATCGAGCTGCTCCGAGTAAGCGAGGGTGCCCGCACGACACTGGCCTTCGTCGCCACGCGCAGCGATGGGGAGAAAGACATCTGCTTCTACCGGAACCCCGGCGCCGATGCCCTGCTCACGGCGGAAGACGTCAACCCGGCCTACCTTAAGTCGGCGCGGCTCTTTCACTTCGGCTCGGTGAGCCTCAGCCGGTCGCCCGCGCGCGAGGCGACGATTCACGCTGCGGCGATGGCGCGGGGGGCAGGACTGCTCGTCTCGTATGACCCGAACTGGCGGCCGACGCTGTGGCAGGATCCGAGAGAGGGGAAGGGTCGTATCTGGGAGGCGATGGCGCTGGCAGACGTCGTGCACTGCGCGGCGGAGGAATGGGAGTTCATCACCGGAACGCACGACCTCGAAGGCGGGGTGCGGAAGATCCTGGACGTGGGGCCGCGGCTGGTGGTGGTGACGCTCGGGGAGCGGGGCTGCTACTACGACGACGGTGAGACTCGCGGCGAGGTGGCTGGGTTCGCCGTGGAGGTGGTGGATCCGCTGGGCGCGGGGGATGCCTTCGTTGCGGCCATGCTGTCCCAGTTGATGTACGCCCCCAAGGGTGCGAAGATCACGGGGGAGCACCTGCGAGAGGTCATGACCTACGCCAACGCCGCGGGGGCGTTTACCTGCACGCGCCGGGGCGTCATCCCGTCGCTGCCGACGGCGGCGGAGCTCGACGGGTTTCTCGCCTCGCGGGGTGGATGAGGTGGGCGTTTCGCGACCGGCTAGTCGGTGAGCTCTTTCGCCGCTTCCCGGGTTACCACTGCCCGCAGCGCCGTGGATGCGGCGAGCCTGACGTTCGGGTCGGGGTCCCTGAGACACTCGGCGAGCGCTCCCACTGAGTCACGGCAGCCGATTCTTCCTAACGAGCGAGCGATCTCTGCCCGCACCATCGGATCGGGATCGCGAAGGGCTGCTGTGAGTGGCTCCGCGGCGACGGCTCCGATCTCGCTCAGGCGCCGCACGCCTTCCGCCCGCTGGGCAGGGTCGCGACTGCCGAGCAGACTGGCGGCGGCCGTCGCTTCCTCGAGCTGTTCCGGGGAGAGCGCCGCCGTCGTTCCACCTCGCCGGGCCGCCGCGATCTCATCCTCGGTGAAGCCGAGCATTCTCAGCCCGGCTACGATCGCCTGGCGGACGCGTCGTGATCCCTCGCTGAAGACCTCTACGTTGTGGCCGTTCTCGGAGAGCTCGGCCAGCTCGGGATCGAATGCGGCGAGGCCGTCGAGGAGGTACTGACTGGCGCCTTCGGCCTCCATCTCTGCCAGCAGGGAGTAGGCTCGCGCCCTGACGAACCAGTCGGGGTCGGAGCGCGCCAGACGCTGAATCTCGAGTGTCGCCGTGTGGCCGTCCACCCGGGCCAGCGATGCAGCGACGGCCGCTCGGACCTCCGGGTCCGGGTCCGTGGTCAGCAGGGGAAGCAGCACGTCCTTGAGCTTGTCGCCGCCGATGCTCCCGAGCGACTCGGCGGCCAGCCGCCGCGTCTCGGGACGGATGCTGCCAAGCTGGCCGACGAGATAGTCCACCGCATCTTCCCCCATATGCACGAGCCCGGCGGCGGCCGTCTCCGCCAGGCGTCGGTTGGGGGAGGAGAGGGCATCGGCAAGACGCTCGCAGGCATAGTCGGCATCTCGGGCGCAGATGGCGCGGGAAGCGGCCCGGGCTATGTCGGGGTCATCGTCGCCGAGCGCCTCGAGCAGCTCCTCGATGGCGCGCTCGTCTCCCACCTCGCCCAGAGCCTCGATGGCATTGAGCTTGGCTCGGAACCTGCCTCTGCGCAGATCCCTCCGCCACCCGTCCAGGGCGCGGGTCTGCCGCAGCACTTCGATGGCGGCGGATCGAATCGTGTCGTCGTGCTCGCCGAGCACTTCGCGTACGGCTGCCGCGGCGGCGCGCGAATCGGAGAACTCGATCAGCTCCTCCACGGCGGCCGACCGGTCCTCGACCGCGGAGAGGGTGGTGGCCTGGGCCCGGAGTCTGGCCGCAATGCGCCGCGCGCGGGCGAGGGCCGTCGCATATCGCCACCTGAAGAGCAGGCGAAGACCAAGCGCTGCTCCCATCAGGCCCGCCAGGAACAGCCCGATGCTTCTCACAGCGTCGTACTCAAAGCTCATTCGAAGACCGTTCTGCTCTCGCTACCGACCCGGCGACCGGGTCGCCAAAGGGACTCGCACGGTTTTCTCCCAGCTCAGTCTCTCTTGTCTTACCACATCCAGATAGTGCGCTTTAGCACAGACGTAGAGCCAGAGCTGGCAGTAGGTGAAATACATGGCGAGCGTGACGAGCAAATTGATTGGGGTGTTCTCCCCCTCCAAGGCCAGGCTGATGGAGAATTGCAGAAGGAAGATCGCCAGCGCGAGTGCCCAGAGCAGCAGAAGGGGGCCGCCCACGGGCTGAGATGCGATGCCTGCGATGATGCCGCAGAGGAATATGAGGTCCGACAGAACCAGCACGAGAAAGAAGACGTGATAGATGGTGAGCATGTGCAGCACTTCGAGCACGAGCTCTCGGCGACGCAGGCGGAAGATGCGAGGGAGGAACTTGCGCACCACGTAGGTGCCTCCCCGCGCCCAGCGCAGCCTCTGGCGAAGCCACACCCCCCAGTGCTGGGGCTCGGGCTCCCAGGTGACCGCGTAGGGGGCGAACTTGACCTGGTAACCATCCTGGCCGAGTCTCGCCGTGAGCTCGGCGTCGTCGGCTATGGCGCCTTCGTCCCAGCCGCCGACGCGCTGCAGCGCCTCTCTTCGTATGACGTAGTTGGTCCCCGGCAGGGAGGCGAGCCCGAGCAGCCGCCACCGCCCGGCCTGGATGATCCATTGGAAGCTGATGAACTCGATGTTGACGCACCGCGTCAGCAGGTTGGTCGATCTGTTGAGAGTGCGAACTTTCCCGACGACGGCTGCCAGGTGGTCGTTGGCCATGAGTTCGGACACGAGCATGTGCAGCGACTGCGGCTCCGGCGCGTTGTCCGCATCGTAGACCGCGAGCACGTCGTGAGTGGCGTAGCGCACCCCCTGATTCAGGGCGTGTGACTTGCCTCTCCCACCGAGGCCCGGGGGGATGGCGACGAGCTTCAAGCGTCGGTCGGCGGCCATCATGTGCTCGATGACTCGCCGCGTTCGGTCGGTCGAGGAGTCGTCGATGACGATGATTTCGATCTTGTCGCGCGGGTAGTCGAGATGCAGCAAGCTCTCCAGCGTCCCGGCCATGACGATTTCTTCATTGTGGGCCGGCACGAGGATCGAAACGCCGGGCCACTCCTCGGGTTCCGGCGCGCGGTTTCGGCGGGCCTCCCGCGAGTAGATGAAGCCCGCGACAGTCAGCACCGTGTAGAAGCCGATGATCGACCAGGCTCCGATGAGGCAGAGACCCAGCAGAAGGTCGCGCGCCAGGGCGAAGGTCATGCCGTTCACGGGAGATCCTCGTATGATTGCTTGAGCACCGGCCAGGCCGCTTTACGATCGATGGCGCCGGAGTGGTAGCATTCCACTCCACCAGGCTGCGCCTTCTCTACCCTGGCGATGGTCTCGGCGATCTTCGTCGGCGTCATGCGCTGATTGCCGAAGTCCGTCAGCTCCACATGCAGCACCACGTTCGCTCGTCCATCGGTGCGCCGCACGAGCCGTCGAGCCGTCTCCTCGGCCCAGTCGTAGTTGAACGTCTCTGTTCCATAAATGGCGGCCCACTGCTGCCAGATGATCTCGAAGTTGACCCAGTCCGGCGGATAGGGGCCGTCCAGCAGCGCCTCGAGATCGAAGCCCGACTCCTCCGCCTGCCTCCGGGGTGAGAGAATGGCGCCATTGCTCCAGGCGTCGCTAATGGTCATGATGTACGTATCTATGCCTTCCTCAGACACGGCCTTCATGCAGCGCGACAAGAAATCTGTCAGGCCCTGCGCCCTGAACCTCCGCCACACCTCTTTCCCGACAGGCTCCCCAGGGTGCGCTTCCGCGAAAGCCTCGCGGCAAACGTCACAGTGGCAGGCCTGTTCGCCGAACCAGTTGACGACCGGTTCGCAGAGTTCGATCCCGTCCAGAGTCGGGTACCTGCGGGCAAGGTCCTGCAGCAGTTCCGCGTACCATTCTCGGACCTCTTCGTTGCGCGGGCAGAGGAAGTAGGCCGCGTGCAGGCGCAGGGGATTGTGCGCCTTGCCGTCCCGGGTGCGCTCGCGCCACTCAGGATGCTTCTTCCACATCCCGCGGTCGCGTCCACTGTACATCCAGGCGACGACGCGGATGCCGCGCGCGTGGCAGGCCTCCAGCACGTGCGCGAGCAGGTCTTGCCGCCCCCAGTCGCTCACCGATGCCCCCCGGTGGCGGGTGCGGTAAGCGGCCCCGTCGCCCACGTTGTATGCGTAGAAGAAGACCGTGTTGACCCCGTTTCGACGATACCGCTCGGCGAGCATCTCGGCCAGTTCCTTGCTGGACAGCGACGACTTCGCGTAGGCCCAAGGATCGAGTGTCACGCCCTTGATGAAGGGGCGCGGCGGCCGCTCCTTCACGAGCTCCACGACGACGACGCCTCGTTCGGGCGCTTTCACGCGTACCTCGGATAGCCCGGGACCGGAGGTGGTCGCGACCTTCGCCTCCCCAGCCTCCCACCGTGGGCTGAACTCGACCTCCCTCACGCGCGCATCCGAAGGTACCTGCAGGTCGGCTACGCCCGAGACGAGGGTGCGACGCTCGTCCGCGACGCGGACGCCCAGATCCCGCACGTCGGAGATCATCCAGCCGTCCGACTCCTTCTCCTCCAGGAAGCTTTGGAACGGTTGTGATGGCGCCCAGAGTCCAAAGGAGACAATTGCCGTGGCGTCTCTCACGACCTCCATCATTCCCAGGCGCTGGGCATCTTCAACCGCAATGTACCCCGCATCGCTGATGTCAATGGACGCGGGGAGCAGCCCGCCGGCACAGTAGGGCGGGGATTCGTTGGGAGCCGCGATGCGAAGGGAGAACGGATTCTCACCGTCTACGGGTCCGCCCCACGCCACCGGATGGAGTCCGACCTCCCAGGCGAGGCGGAAGTGCTCGCGGGGGTTCAGCCCCGTGTCGGCCACCAGGACGACGGTCGCACCCATCGATTCCGCCTGGCGGAGCCCTTCGACTGCGTCGGGGCGATCCGCCAGCGGGACATCTCCCCAATTGGTCCAGGCCATGACCGCCACGGGCATCCCGGAGTCGAGAATTGGCGCAATGGACTGGGGCACCTGTTCCGTGCGGGCCCAGACCGGCACATCGCGAAGCGCGGGCAGCAGGCGCCGCGGGCTGCCGTCGTGGGGCCGCCCGAGGATGGTGTGCAAGGCGTCCGCCCATACACAGGCGGTCCAGAAACGCTGGCGGTCGAACGAGGGCCCAGCCGCTGTGTACCAGCGGCGGTCGCTGCCGGCGACGAAGGGACGAGCCTCCGCGCCGCGCCGAGCCTGCGCCAAGACAGAGGATTCCCCTGCCACTGCGATTGGCGGGACTGCGAGTCGTTCCCGATGGCTTTGCCCTTTATAGGAGATCGTCCATTCGATGGCGCCGGCGAGTGACTCGTTCTCCGTCGCCGCCGACAGGCCGAGCTTGGCGAAGGGGTTCTTGTCGAGGCCCGCGACTCCGGGACCTACCCAGACAGAGATTCCCTCGTGGCGGGCGAGGTCGGCACTGAAGGCGGAGCGCGCCTTCTGATCGGGCTTGCCCGCGAGGTAGAAGACGCAGTAGTAGTCCAACAGCGCCCCTTCCTCATAGTGCTCCGCCGGGATGGTGTTGCACTGTTCGTCGAAGTGGGCGATGAGTGTCTCGAGCACGCTCGCGCTCTCCGCAACGGCGGCACCACCCGGCCCCTCGGTCTCCGCGATTAGCACGACTCGGGCGGTCTGCTCCTCCGGCAGGAAAGAGGGATGCGAGGCGGCGGCCGTCGCTGGCGCGCCGGGCCGATTGCAGGCGGGCGCGAGCACGCAGAGGAGCGGGAGGATCAGGATCAGTCGCATGCTCTTCATGACTCTCACGCGCTCCGACACTGGGTTGCTTGGAAGACGTAGATCAAGAGGAGCACTGCGCTAATGGCAAGGGCGAAGATGACGATGATGTGCGCAATCCGCTGGACTATCTGCTGTGCCACCTGCTGCGCGTCACCCTCGAACGAGAAAACGACCCTAGGCTCATGGCCGGGCGGGTATGAGACGAGGATGGTCCCCGGATGGACGACGGTCTCCTCTTTCCGATCGTTGTCGGATTGGTCGAAATGGAGATGCGAGTCTGCGCCCGCGCCAACGAGGGTGACGTCCCACCCCTCGGGAAGAAGACTGGTCAGAAAGTGTTGCGAGCCGACTGTTTGAATTTGCAGCGACTCGCCTTTCGTCCGGTTGTCGGCATGCCGCAGGTCCGCGAACTCATAGTCCATGCTCCGAAGACCGCTGACGAGAAGTGCGACCGCCTTTGGGGGCGCTTCCGGGGCAAGCGCGACGGTGATGAAGGGATCGGAGACCGTCGCCTGGCGGCGGGCCGCCTCCAAAATGACCTCCACTTCACCTTGTCCCGCTTTCAGTGTGGGGACGTTGTCTGGCATGACGCGGGGCGCGTACTGACCGTTCTGCGTCAGGAACGGCAGTGTGGGGTCGTCGTACCCGCCGCTTTCATCAGGGCGCATCTCCACGATGGTGGAGCATATGTCCGAGATGTCTGAAGCGCTGTCCTCCCGGCAGATGCCGGGCGGCATGGCCCAGGCGACTGGGTAGAGGCCGCAGTGACTCAGCTCCTGCAGCGCCCGTTCCATTCTCTGGGGCAGGGCGAGTGGCGCTTGGGCAGTGTCGGGTTGGGAGTGGCTTTCCGGGCTTCTATCGGCGTCATCGCCGGAGGCGGGCTCGCGAGCGGTCGCGACGATACTGGCGCCGGTTCGTTGAGCGCCTCGGAGAATTCCCACAAGGCCTCGCTTGCGGCTCAACCGGAAGAGCTGTCCCGGCTGGGCTCCGGTGAGTACAGGCTCAATCTCTATGGCGAAGGCGACGCCTTGGCTGCGGAGCTGTCGGATAAGCGTGGTCAGCTTCCCCGCGTCCGTGTCGGGCGTGACCCCGGCGACGTAGAGGAGCGCGGTGCGAGCGCCGGCGTGCGTCTGGTCTAGGACCTGGTGCAGCTGATCGCACAAGATGAGATGGGTTCCCCCTTTGCGGGTGCTCTCCAGAGGTATCTCGGCGAAGTACCACAGGTTCCCACTGTGAACCGCATAGGGAAGCTGCTGGCCGTCGTCGTCGACGATGGCGGAGATGACGTCGCAGACCTGCGGCTGCGTCACCTTGATGCGCCGGAGGGGCGCGTCCTCGCGCCAGTAGGCCACCCCGTGATAGACGACCCTCGCGGGAGCCGTTTCGGCCGGGACCTCTTCTGCCTGGAAGCCGTAGCGGCCCAGGGAGAAGCGCCGCGCGAGCTGGTCGAGGTTCGCGCCGATCCAGCAGAGGGGCCGATCCAGGTCGTAGCAGTCGGCCAAGAAAGCTTCCGGGAGTTCCACGCCATCCCTGATCCCTAGATATACGGTCGCATCGTAACCGTCCAGGAAGTGCGCGCGGTACTCGTCCGCGGCTATGACGGTGATTGCGCCATCGAAGTGGGAGAGGATGTCGCGTGTGGTGGCTATGATCCGTCGTTCCGAGGGCATTGGGGCGGCGCCGGCGTCGTGGACCAACAGCACGTTCTGCGCCTGAGCTTGGTCGGCGAGGGATATAATTCCGAGCAGAAGGATGAAGGCACCGATTCTTCCCATGATTGCTAGTTGGATGATTCCCATCACATCGGGACGATAACCGCCATTTTGCTGGATCCTACGGATTCTCTTGCATTACGGTTATGACCGTAATGCAAGAGAATCTGCTGTGTGCGCCTCACGCCATGCGCTGTAGAGTTTCTTGCACTATGGGTGCTCCTAACCATAATGCAAGAAACTCTATAGTGCTAGTGTACCATGCCATGTCCATCAGCGCACGCGCGAGCCGAGAAGCAGCTTCGAGGCTCACGGGCGGGATTGCCCAGAGGCCGTTCTGGCGGGCGAGACTACCTCCGGTGAGCCGTTTTGCGGTGGCTGAAAGGGCTTTCGGCACCAGGCGCGCCTGCGATGGCTCGGCCTCTGGCTGGGGTGGGCAGTTCCGCAACTGCCTCTGCGGCGACCCCGTTGATAAAGGAAGGCCCGGCCGGGCGCGGAGGACACCCGACCGGGCCTCTGCCTGCAGCGTCGCCTCGTGGCGAGGTCGACGCGCGGCTGGTGTGGGCCACTGCCCCCTGCCTCCGTCCCCCTGCCCGGGGGGGCGGAGGAGTCCTTGCCGTCATCCAGACGGCGTCGCAGCGTCTCCTATCGGCCGAGGTTGAGCCAAGCCGTCTGCAGGTGGCGGCTGGCTTGGTCGACTTCGGCCAGCAGATGCGAGTCGTAGATATCGATCCCGGTCGCCCCGCCTTGTGCCGCCGAGGCTATGGTGCGGGCGAGGCCGGGACCGTCCAGTCCGCCGGAGCCGAAGTCCGTCACTTCGACGTGGGCGATGAGCCTGGCGCGTCCGCGAAGCATGGCCTTCGCCTGACGGACGGCGGTCTTCGTCCACTCCGGCGTAAATGTCACTTCGTCATTGTACAGGGCGGCCCACTGCTGCCAGATCAGCTCGCCCTGGAGGACGTCGGGGCGATCCGGGCTGTTGAGGACGCCTTCGAGGTCGAATCCAATGGCGTCCCGCACCTGGGCGCTCGACATGAGCTTTCCGTCGCGCCGCGCGGTGAGGACGGTCGTGATATGGACTTCCTTGCTGTAGCTGTGCGCCAAGCGGCTGCTGGCGAGGAGCAGGCGGGTGAGCCCTTCGGCGCGAGATCTCCGCCAGCTATCTCCGGGCACGGGATCGCGCGGGTGAGCCTGGGCGAATTGAGAGCGGCACTGCTCGCAATGGCAGGCATGGTCTCCCCAGAGGTCCAGCTGGAACTCGGCCAGGTCGATGCCGTCGAGGTCGGAATAGTCGGTCAGAAGCTCGTCGAGCAGCCCGAGCCACCACTGCACGACCTCGGAGTTGCGCACGCACAAGAAGTAGCTGTCGGCGTCCGGCTTGTAGTCGCTGCCGTCCGCATTCTTCTGCCGCCAGTCGGGGTGAGCTTGCCACATCTGCTTGTGCTGGACGCCCTGGACCCAGGCGATAACCTTGATGCCGCGTCGGTGTGCCTCTCGAATCATGTGCCGGAGCAGATCTTGCCTGCCGTAATCCTCCATGATGTTGCCCGGATAGGAGGTGCGGTAGCGAGCCCCGTAGACCCGGTTGTATGCGTAGAAGTAGACGAGGTTCACGCCCTGTTCGTCCCAGGACTCTGTCATCTCTGCCGCGAGCTGCCGCGCGGTCCGGCCTCGCCCATAGTAGTAGCCTGCGTCGAACCTGACCGCGCGCACGTGCTGAGCGGGAGGCCGCTCCCGGCTCGGCTCGGCCGTCTGCATGGGCGAGACCTGCGGTGGGACTTGGGGTTCCGGGGCGGGAACCATCGGAACAACAGGGGCCGGCGCCAGTCTCGGTGCGCTTGCGGCAGCAGGCGGCGGCTCACTAGCTCGCAGCGCAGCCTCAAAAGAGGGGGCGACCGGTTCCGGCGCCGGCCTCAAGGATTGCTTAACGCTCACACGAGATTTCACACTATGTTCTGATGGACCGGCGGCAGGCTGCGAGGCAGGCCGTTCGATCGGCGCCGCGTCGCCAGCCTGAGTCGATTGCTCGGGAGATCCGTCGTCGGGACTGACTGGTGCAACAGAGGCTTCGGGTCCGTTCTTCTCCGTCTGAGAAGAAGCCGCGCCATCCGGATCACGAATCGGCCTCAGCGTACGAGCGGCCGGCGCTGGGTGCGCGGCCTTGCCTCGAACCGAGGGGCCGGGAGTGGGATACCAGGCGCGGCGCCCGGCTATCCCCGCGAGGGCGACTATTGCTACAGCAAGCGGCATCGGCAGCAGAAGCTTCCAGATGCTTGCTCGTACTCGTCTATGGATCATCCCTAGATCCTCAAGCGCTCGATCACAGCGTGCACGGGGCCTGGAGGGACATGGCTTCCTGCACAGCGCTGGTGGCACAAAAGCGAGCCAAGGGGTTTCATCCCCTTGGCTCCGGCTCAACCGTTGGCGCTTGGGCTCTAGGTCGCGCTCAGACGCAGTTTACGACACTGCTCTAGCGATACTCTATCTTCAGGTTCTCCCCGGTGATCACGACGTCTCTTCGGCAGAGTTTGCACCGCAAGACGAGCATGTCACCGCTTCGGTACGCCCACCACTTGCCGCACAGGCATCGCACCTTGCTGAGTTCAGCATCATCCTGTGCTGTCCGCGCGGTCGTCGTGGACGCGTTTTTAGGACTTACCGCAGACATCTCTCAATCGTACCTCCAGGCTCATCCGAGGTGGGTTGTTCCACATTCGCCGCCGAAACCCACACTGCGACGCGGTTGCTAGGTATACAGGCGGGCGGAGGGATGGGAGTGGCGGAAAGAAGGGGTGCGTCGGGGCGGGAGAGACGCTAGCCGGCGGCGGGAGCGGCGTCTCCGACCTCGTCGAAGCGGATCCGCAACCTGGCGGCAATGAGTGCGAAGTAGGGCAGCGCTACGAGTGTGTAGCGCGGCATGTGATATGTGAGGGCAGTCAGCAGCACGAGGGATAGGACGGGCCAGATCACATAGCAAGCGCGCGGCTCGCGCCACGATTCCACGGCCGCCGCGGCGGCGGCGAAAAACAGGGTGAGCTGCGCCAAGAGGGACAGATGGACGAGCCAGCGGGGCGCGTACTTCTGCAGCCACTCATCGCGCTCGACCCCGGTCCACGTTACGATCCGGCGTGCGGAGACGAGGAGGTAGTGCCATGGGTGCAGCAGGATCTCGCGAACGCCCGCGGCTGTGTAGTAGACGTCCTCCTCCGGGGGCGTCACATCCCCGGGGATCTCGATCGGCGTCGGCGCCTCGAAATACCCGCCGGTGGTGTTATCGATGTGGTTCCCCATGTAGAGGAGATGCCCAAAGAAGGTCGTCATGAACACAGGGCGGCGGTAGGCCAAGCTTCGGCTGACGGCCCACGGCGCGAGCACGAGAGCGATGCAGCAGAGCACAAGCACGAGCGCGCGACGCTGGTTCCAGAGTGAAAGGATGATGCCGGGCATGAGCAGCATGGTGTGACATCGGGCCAGAATCGCCAGCCCCAGGCTGAACCCGTATCCGAATGCCTGGCGAGTCCGCAGGGAAGTGACGCCGACGAGCAGGGCGAGCGACAGCAGGAAGATGGTCAGTGTCTCGGCCCCGTGAACTGCGGAGTAGACGATGGCGTGTGGGTAGAGTGCCATCGTGCCCGCGGCCACCCAAGGATTGGCCCCCCACCGCCGTGCGGCTGCGAACATGAGGAGACAGCTCGCCCCGCCCAAAATGGACTGCACGATGGGAGCAATCCAGATGCTGCTGCTGACCGAGTACAGCAGTCCGAGGAACAACGGGTATCCCGGGGGCCAGAGCGACAGCACCCACATCGGCACCGGCGGGTCGGTGCTGAAGAGACTGGTCACTCCGTGTTGGCCCACCGCCAAGCCGGCGAGTCGATACCAGTAAAAATCGGATTCGAGGGGAGGCAGGAACCACCACGCAAATAACAGGCGCAGGGCCACGGCCAAAAGGCAGACTGCGGCGAGTGCCGCAGTCTGCCACCGGGAAAGCCCGGCCGATGCTTCGTCTTTCACAGTCGGGGAGGCCCCGTTCTCTCGAGCGACCTGTGGTGCGGTCCTGCTCCTCAAGCCAGTCTCCTGGTCTGGAGCTGTCTTGGCTGCGTGCTGCGGGTCGGTGACGGGGCCGTCCTCGGGCGGGTTACAGTGGGATGGTGCCGAACCAGGTGAGGATGGCCTCCTCGCCGTCCGCATAGACCCCGATCGCGTGATTGGCGTTCATCTGATGGTAGAGGCCGCCGACCCAGCCGTCCTGGCCCTCGAAGTAGGCGGAGGCGCCCACCGCGGCCGGAACGAAGCCGGCTTCGATGTCGCGATTGTAGAAGACCACGATCCATGCCTTGCCGTCGGCACGCAGCGCGGCGTCGCTGAGTCTCACGCCGTAGACGTGGGCATTGCTGTCGTTGTAGTCGGCCGCCTCGCCGTAGAGCGTGAGCCACGGCAGCGCGCCGATCTCGACGTCTACGCTCGTGCCCGAGTCATCCAGGATGTCGATCCAGTTGCCGCCGAGCTTCACCGGCACTTTCGCAGCCGGGCCCGTCAGCGGGATCGCCACTCGCACGGCCGTCATGTCCTCATCGCTGGCGGCGCGGTTCCCAGCGTACGTGAAGCGGGTGGTGCCCGTTCCAGGCGTGAACGCGACCGACCCGGATATGGCGTGAAGCTCCCAACCGTCGATGCCGAGCTTCACTTCGCCCCCGAGAAGGCCTGGGGATACGAGCACGCCCGCGGGCCCGAAGACGATGTACTTGCGGCCGGCGGCGAGGTAGATCGGGCTCCGGTCGAAGTCGACGTAGGCGTCGCCGACGAAAGCCCGGTTGTCTTCAGTGCCTCCGATCCACCATCCATCGACCTTCGCGGACATGTTCTCGGTCAGCGGTCCGGAGAGACCGGCGCTCAACTGATAGCGCGCCGTGTCATCGCTTGAAAGAGATACAGTGTACTTGAACAGGGATGGCCATTTCGTCTCGGCGCACGCCACGCTGGCTGCGAGCAATACCACGACCAGCATGACCACATGTGGCGCGGCGCACCGGATGAGTCTCTGCATGTGTATTGTTCTCCTCTCGGGTTGGGCTCTGCGATCGGGCCACGGGCCCTGAATTCGCCGCCCTCTTCACATATCCGGCCTCGCCCTCGAGCCCCGAACCGGAGCTCGGACGTCCCGGCCGGTCGCAGTATTATACCACGCTGCGCGCGCTCCGCGTTACGGGCGCGGGGAAGTCTGCGGGAGCGAATACGCCCTCCCTGCAAACAAGCAGCCGACCGAAGAAAGGAGTGAAACTAAGGGATCGGCAGCTCGAAAGCGCGGGCGATGTAGACCGCCATTTGGTCGCGGGTGACGACGATCTCGGGGTGATAGTTGTCGTCGTCGTACCCAAGGACGACTTCGTTCTCCACGCAGTATTCGATGTGGGTGTAGGCCCAGAAGGGCTCGGTGCCGTCATCTCCATAGCCGGTGGTGGGCACGTCGGGGAAGTTCCGCGGGGCGGCGGGGACGTAGTCTTCGAGGGCCGCTTCGCCGCTGGGGGCGACCATGGCGCGGGCGATATAGACCGCCATCTGGTCGCGCGTGACCGCCCAGAGCGGCTCATAGTAGGAGAGGGTCTCACCCGGGTGCTCGGGGTCCTCGTATTCATAGCCCTGGACGACGTTCTCGTAGACCGCGTATTCGACGTACTTGTAGGCCCAATACGGGTCTGTGCCGCCGTCGCCGTAGCCGGTATTGGGGACATCCAAGAAGCTCGCAGTGGCGGGCCCGTCTGGCACGCCTGAGTCGCCGCCGGCAAGGGCGCGGGCTACGTACACCGCCATCTGGTCGCGCGTGACCGGGGCACCGGGCCGGTAGGACCCGTCGCCGTATCCCGAAACGATGCCGGCATCACAACAGGCGGCGATCTCATCGCAGGCCCAGGAGCCCCAGGCGACATCGTAAAAGAGGGGCGCGAGGCGCACCACCTGGCCGTTCCCGCAATCGGCCACCCAGACGGCGCCGTCGTTGGGGCTCACGGAGACTGACATGGGCATGTAGAACCCGCCGATGCGCGATATCTCTGCCCCGCTAGCGGAGAGATGTACCAGCTCGCCTAGGTTGCTGTCGACGACCCAGACGGAGCCGTCGTTGGGGTTGACGGCCACGGACTCCGGCACCGAGAAGTTGAGGCCCTGGAAGAGCAAGGCTCCGTTCGAGGAGAAGTGGAGGACCTGGGAGTTCCCGCAGTCCGCCACCCAGCAGGAGCCATCGTTGGGGTCCACGGCAACCCACCACGGATCGTAGCCGGCCGTGCTCCGCCAGAGCTCCGTGCCGTTGGAGGCCAGATGTACGATCTGATAGTTGTAGTTGTCGGCCACCCAGACGGAGCGATCGCTTGTATTAACCGCCACAGACTCCGGCGCCACGATGTTGCCGCCGCGCCACAGGACCGTGCCTAACGAGGATACATGGATGATCTCATCGTTCCACCAGTCGCCGATCCAGCAGGAGCCATCGTTCGGGTCGACCGCCACCGAATCGGGATAGCCGAACCCCGTCCCCCGCCACATCTCCGTGCCGCCTGCGGCCATGTGAACCACATGGCCGTTGCTCGAATCCGCCACCCAGCAGGAGCCGTCGTTCGGATTGACGGCAACGCACTCGGGACTAAGGAAGTACATCCCGCGCCAGAGCTCTGTGCCGTCTCTCCCGAAGTGCAGGACTTGGCTCTTATCGATGTCAGCGACCCAGCAGGAGCCGTTGGTCGAATTCGCCGACACCGACCACGGCGAAATGAGGTCGCCCTTGCGCACGGTTTCTGTGCCGGTGGAGGCGAGACGGACAACCTGCGAGCGCCAGTAGTCGCCCACCCAGCAGGAGCCGTCCGTCGGACTGACGGACACGGCGACCGCACTCCAGAAGGAGCCGTAGGGGCTCCGCCAGAGTTCCGTGCCGCTGGAGCTGAGGTGGATCGCATAGGAATAGCTGCAGCTCGAATCGGCAACCCAGCAGGAGTTGTCCGCAGAGTTCACGGAAACGTCTAATGGTCCCTCGAATCCGCTGCCGCGCCACAGCTCGGCTCCGCTCGAAGAGAGATGGACGACGTGCGCGTTGCCGTTGTCCGCGACCCAGCAGGAGTTGTCTCCCGAGTTCACCGAAACCGCCTCTGGATCGAGAAAGCCGCCGCCGCGCGACAGCTGGACGCCGGTCGAGGAGATATGCGCCACTTGATCGACGCCCCAGTCGGCGATCCAGCAGGAGCCGTCGGCGCTGTTGACCGAGACGGACACGGGCAGCACGAAGCCGCTTCCGCGCCAGAGCTCGGCGCCGCTCGCCGAGAGATGCACGACCTGATCGTTGCCAGTGTCCGCCACCCAGCACGAGCCGTTGCTCGGGTTCACGGAGACGTCCTCCGGATAGCTAAAACCGCTGCCGCGCCACAGCACGGTCCCGTCGGCGTCCAGGTGGACGACCTGACTGTTGTAGGTGTCGGCGACCCAGCACGTGCCATCGGTGGGGTTCGCGGAGACACCCAAGGGGAGCCAGAAGCCGTCGGTCTTGCTCAACACCGAGCCGTTTACAGCCACATGCAAGACAGTGCCTCCGACGGCGGCCCAGCACGAGCCATCGCTTGGATCCATCGAAACGTCCCACGCCGCGCCCCAGGAGCTGCGCCAGGTTTCCTCGACTTCCTGGGCGGCGAACAGCGGCTGGGCGAGCGCGAAGATGAGGGCTGCAGCCAAGACAAGACCATGTCGGCTCATCGTTCAGAACCTCCTCTCGCTTCCATACGAGCGGCGGATGGGACCATGTCCATCAACCTCGCGGTGCGCCGAGTCGATGCCCGGTCCCTCAAAAGAAGGAAACTCAAGGGACGTCAAAAGGCTTCTACTTTGTTTAGCCGGAACCAGGCGAAATCCTCTCACAGAGGAACATCGTGCGTGGCTTTGCCGGCACAGCCGATCCGGCGTGACGTCCCGGCTCTCGCCGATCCATACCTGCGATTCGGCATCCTGCCGGCCGAAGAGCGGCGTCCGATCCCGCGGACTGATCCCGCCTAGTCGGCCCCACCGTCGAAGGATGGAAACGACGCATCGGCGAAAGAACGAAAGAACAGCGTGGGCGAGGTGCGAGACTATGGATCGAGAGCAGCTCAGCAAGCTGACGGCCGAGCTGGTGGCCATCCCCAGCATGAATCCCCTCGACGGGCCTGTCGGCGATGGCCGCGGAGAAGGGGAGGTGGCTGCCTACGTCGCCTCGCGACTCAAGGAGGCGGGGATCGACGTCGAGCTGCGAGAGGCGCTGCCCGGCCGGCCCAGCGTCGTGGCCAGAATCCCGGGGCAGAGCGAGGAAGCCGTCTGGTTCGACGCTCATCTCGACACGGTTTCGGCCGAAGGGATGGCCTTCGAGCCGTTCGAGGGCCGGATCGAAGGAGACACGCTCTTCGGGAGAGGCTCGGCCGACGACAAGGGAAGCGTCGCGGCGATGATGGCGGCGGCGATGGAGCTGGCAAAGAGCGGGGAGAGCCCGCCGGCGACCGTGATCTTCACGGCCACGGCGGATGAGGAGTATCGGATGTCCGGTCTGCTCGGGCTGCTGGAATCCGGCATGACGGCGAGGGCCGCCGTCGTAGGCGAGCCGAGTGGGCTGGAGATCATCATCGCGCACAAGGGGGTGGCCCGCTTCACCATCAGCACGAGCGGCAAGGCCGTCCACAGCTCGCGTCCCGAAGACGGCGTGAACGCCATCTACAGGATGGGGAAAGTGCTGGCTGCCATAGAGGCTTATGCCAAGGGCGGGGTGGGCCGAGAGAGCCATCCGATGCTTGGCAAGGCCACGCTAAGCGTTGGCGTCGTGCGCGGCGGGGAGTTCGTGAACGTCGTGCCGGACCGCTGTGAGATTGCGGTCGATCGAAGGCTGCTGCCGGGGGACGACGGGCGCAGGGCGGTGGCCGATGTGCGGGAGTACTTGAGCAGCGCCCTGCAAGAAGATGTCGGGCTGAAGGTGAGCGCCCCGGATCTCGTCGTCGCGGGAATGAGCATCGCCGCGGACCACGGTCTCGTGCAGGCAGTTGCGTCGGTCGTGAGGGATGTTACGGGGAAGGCCCCTCTCGACGGGATGCAGGGGACGACCCATGCGGGGGAGCTGGCGAAGGCCGGCATCCCCGCAATCGTGTTCGGCCCGGGGCGGATGGGCCAGGCGCACACGGCGACGGAGGAGCTGGACCTGAATCAGCTCGAACAAGCGGCCGCTGTATACGAGAGGCTGATGCGCACGGGCTGCCAATAGAGGCGACGATGGCGATCGCTCTCGGGGGGAAGCAGGGGGAAGCGCGTGAGGGAAGTGGGCGCGGTTGGATCACTGGCAGGAGGCGTCGATGATGAAATCGGCCGTACTGACTGAGAGGGGATTCGAGATCCGCCAGGCCGACCGGCCCCAGTGCGGGCCCGGCGAGGTGCTGGTGAGGGTATCAGCTTGCGGCATCTGCGAAGGAGATACGTATCAGTACCGCCAGATGAAAAGCGGGAAGAGCTTCAAGCCCGACCTCGGGCACGAGGGGAGCGGTCTGATCGAGGCGGTCGGCGACGGCGTCGAGGGGCTGAAGACAGGGGATAGCGTCACGGCAATCGACGGGCCGTACGGAGAGTATTTCGTGACGCGGGCGGAGCGAGCGGTGAAGCTGCCGGAAGAGATCGATCCGGTGTGGGCGATGGGCGAGCCGCTTGCATGCGTGCTCCATGCGGCTCCCAGGTTCGGCATCGAGCTGGGAGATCGAGTGGCGCTGCTGGGGTGCGGCTTCATGGGCCTGCTCTGCCTCGAGGCGGCGCTGCTGGAGGGGCCGAGCTACCTCTGCGCCATGGATCTCCTCGACTGGCGGCTGGGGACGGCGCAGGAGCTCGGCGCTGACGAGACGCTCAACGTGGAGGGGATGAGCGGAGAGGATTTGGAGAAGCGCCTGGGCGAGTTCGATGTCATCATCGAGGCCGTCGGGAACCAGGCGGCGCTCGACATGGCCTGGCCGATCGTCAAGCAGCACGGGCGGATCATCCTCATCGGATACCACCAGACCAACAGCGGCATGCGGACCGTGAACATGGAGCGGTGGAACTTCAAGGCGATCGATGTCATCAACGGGCACGTGCGGCGGGATGACGAAAAGGCGGAGGCGATGAGGCGGGGAGTCGAGCTGATGGCCGCCGGTCGCCTGAAGATGAAGCCGCTGGTCACCGAGTACGACTTCGGGCAGATCGACCAGGCGTTCGAGGACTTGATTAACCGGAAAGAGGGGCTCTACAAGGCGGCATTGGTGATATAGCCATCGACAGTTGACATGGATGCCTTAACGTGATATAAAGTGCCCGACGGTGACAACCGAATAGCATGCGTCGAGCGGATGCGATGGGAAGACGGTGCAAAGCCGTCGCTGCCCCGCAACTGTAACCGTGGACGAAACCCGCAGCAAGGCCACTGTCTAAGCGGTGCTTGGATGGGAAGGCGCGGGAAGTAGGATGATCCGGAAGCCAGGAGACCGATCCGCGCGATGGGAGTCAATGTCACTTCGCGGGAAGGGGCTCGGCTGACGGGTTCAGGCGCATGTTCGCCCCGGCCACCTTTTCGGCGGTCGGGGTTTTCTCGTGTCCCCGAGCCGCGCACCTCACGCGAAGCACACAAGGAGCGGCGATGGGACGCTTGCGACGTGGTTTCACCCTGATCGAGCTGTTGGTCGTCATCGCGATCATCGGGATCCTCACTGCCATGATCTTCCCGGTGTTCGCCAAGGCGCGGGAGAGCGCGCGCCGGGCGGTGTGCATGTCGAATCTGAAGCAGCTCTCACTGGCGATGCTGATGTACGTCGAGGACAACGGCGGGGGGTTCGTCCCGGCGCAGAGCCCGGATAACCTGATGCGCTGGCATGGGGAGCGAGCCTCTGTCGATGAACCATTCACGCCCGAGGGCGGGCCCCTGTGGGAGTACTACAAGCACGACTCGCTGAAGCTCTGCCCCAGCTTCTCGCCGGCCGCAGACGATCAGGGATTCGAGCAGGGCACCGGCGGCTACGGCTATAACGCGCAGTACGTCGGCGGGAGCCCGGTGGGGTGGCCCGAGATGTGCGTCCCGGCGAAAGAGTTCATGATCGCCAGTCCCGCCGACACCGTCATGTTCACCGATACGGCGTTTCTGGACTGCGAAGGCAATCTCTTCGAGTACTCCTTCTGCGAGGCGCCCTACTACGAGTTCTGGGACTCGCTTGTCGAGCCATCGACCCACTTCCGGCACAACGGCTTCACGAACGTCGCCTTCTGCGATGGGCACGTCCGCCCCATGCCGATGGTCTACACGCACGCCAGCGGCTGGTGCCCGTCACCCTACTACGGGGGCGAAGATGTGACAGCGCACACGGCCGAGGAGTATAGGGAAGCGCGCATGGGCTTCCTCGGGGAGGATAACTCGCTCTATGACCGACGCTAGCCCAGACAGTCGCCGCAAGGAACTCTGCTTCATCATCGGCGGCGCCCGCAGCGGCAAGAGCGGCTTCGCCCTTTCGCTCGCCGACCGCACCGGCGGCCGGGCCGTGTTTGTGGCAACCGCCGAGGGCCTGGATGACGAGATGCGGGAGCGAATCGAACGCCACCGCCGGGAGCGACCGGAGCACTGGCGCACCGTCGAGGCGCCGGTCGGAGTAGGCGATGTCCTTCGCAGGGAAAGGCGAGATGCCGACGTCGTCCTCATCGACTGCCTCAGCTTTCTCGTCGCCAACATCATGGGAGAGGACACCGAGGATGCCGCCGCGCTCGATGCGCGGCTCGACGCGGAGATCGACAGCCTGCTGGCCGCCTACCAAGATGGAGCGGCGACGTTCATTGTGGTTTCGAACGAGGTTGGGATGGGCGTCGTGCCCGCCTACGCCTCCGGGCGGCTCTTCCGCGATGCGCTGGGGAGGGCGAACCAGAAGCTGGCGCGGGCGGCGGATCGGGTGTATTGGATGGTGGCCGGCCTGCCCGTCGAGGTGAAGGCGTCCGGCCTCGCGGAGAATTGGGAGAATGCACGTGGGGGTGCTTGAGGCGACGATAGAGCGAATTGGGACCCTGGACGAGGGGGCGATGGAAGCGGCGCGGGAGCGGCAGGGGCGGCTGACCAAGCCGCCGGGGAGCCTGGGCCGCCTGGAGGCGCTCTCCGTGCAGGTGGCGGGCATTCAGGGGCGGGCGCGGCCGGAGGTGTCGAAGAAGGTGGTGTTCGTGGCGGCGGGGGACCACGGAGTGGTCGCTCAGGGCGTCAGTGCGTACCCACAGGCGGTTACGGTGCAGATGGTGGCGAATTTCGCCGCCGGCGGCGCGGCCATCAATGTGCTCGCCCGGCAGGTCGGGGCGCGGGTCGTGGTGGTGGACATGGGAGTTGCCGGAGAAACGGCACAAGCGGCACGGGTGGTACAAAAAAAGGTCGCGCCCGGCACGGGCGACATCGCCTGCGGGCACGCCATGTCGCGCCGCCAGGCACGGGAAACGGTACAGTTGGGGATCGAGGTGTTCGAGGAGGAGTTGGGGCGCGGAATAGAGCTCGCGGCGACGGGGGATATGGGCATCGGGAACACGACACCGTCGGCCGCGATCATCGCGACCTTCACCGGCCGCTTTCCCGCGGAGGTCGCCGGCCAGGGGACCGGCGTCGATGACGCGGGCCTGGCTCGAAAGGTGGCGGTGGTGGAGCGGGCGCTGTCGGTGAACCGGCCGGAGGCGAAGTACCCGCTGGATGTGCTGGGCAAGGTCGGCGGGTTCGAGATCGGAGGCTTGGCGGGGGTGATCCTGGCGGCGGCGGCCAACCGGGTGCCGGTGGTGATCGATGGGGTGATCTCGGGAGCGGCGGCGCTGGTGGCGGCGGGGCTGGAGCCGCGGGCGAAGGAGTTCATGATCGCCGGCCATCTCTCGACGGAGCCGGGGCACCGGGCGGCGCTGGAGCATCTGGGGTTGGAGCCGGTCCTCGATCTCGGGATGCGACTCGGCGAAGGGACGGGGGCGGCGCTGGCGATGGGGATCGTCGAGGCGGCGGTTCGGACGCTGAACGAGATGGCGACGTTCGAGGAGGCGGGGGTGTCGGGGGCGGAGGGAGAGTGATGCGCGGGCTGGCCACCGCCATTGGGTTTCTCACGGCCGTGCCGATCGGGGCGCGGGGGGAGCTGCGGGATGGCGACTTCGGCCGGGCGTCAGTGTGGTTCCCGGCGGTCGGGCTGCTGGTGGGTCTGCTGCTGGCGGGGGTGGACTGGTGCGGCCGGGCGGTGTGGGACCCGACGGTGGCGGGGGCGCTGGTGATCGGCGCGGCGGTGGTGGTGACGGGCGGGCTGCATCTCGATGGGCTGATGGACACGGCGGACGCGTTCTTCAGCAGGGCGAGCCGCGAGCGGATGCTGGAAATCATGCGGGATCCGCGGTCGGGGGCATTGGGGGTGGCGGCCGGGGTATGCGTGCTGCTTACGAAGTTTGCGGCCTATTCGCACTTAGGGGGGCGGGATGCCTACGGAGCGACGGCAGCGGCGGGGTTGGAGCACTGGCGGGTGATCGCGGCGGCGCCGGCGCTGGGACGGCTGGCGATGGTGATCGCGGTAGGGGCGTTTCCCTACGCGCGGGAAACCGGGACGGGGGCGCGGATCGCAGCGGAGGTGGGGATGCAGCATGTGATCGGGGCGCTGGTGCTGGGGGCGGCGATCGCGGTGGGGCTGCTGAGCGTGGGCGGCCTGCTGGTGTTTGCGATGGCGCTGGCGTTGGCGGTCGCCGGCGGCGGGTACGCGCGGCGGCGGCTGGGCGGAATGACTGGCGATGTCTACGGGGCCATCAATGAGGTGGTGGAGGTTGCGGTGCTGCTGCTGGGGGCGGTGATCGTGGGTGGGTTAACATGAGGGGCGAAGCGGTGAAGACAAGCTGCCCAAGATTGGCTCTCGCGGTGGCGATGGTGTTGCTTGCGGCCGCAAGCGCGGGATGTCGTGCACGAGAAGCCGCGGGGACGCGCGTGGAGTCCGGCCGGGAAGGATTCCCAGTCGTGCTGGTGGACGCGCAGCGGGTGGAGGTGCGGGTGGAGGCGCGGCCGGAGCGGATCGTGTCAGCCGCGCCGACGGTCACCGAGATCCTGTTCGCATTGGGCGCGGGCGACCGCGTGGTGGCAGTGACGGACCACTGCGACTATCCGCCGGAGGCGGAGGGGTTGCCGCGGATCGGTGGGTTCTTCACGCCGAGCGTGGAGAAAGCTATCGGGGCGCAGCCGGACCTCGTGATCGGGCAGCGGGGGAATCCGCCGGACTTCGTGGCGACGCTGCGCAGGTCGGGGGTGCCGGTCTTTACGATCGATCCGCAGACGCTGGACGATATCTACGCGACGATCCGGCAGGTTGCCCGCATCATCGGGGACGAGGGCGGGGGCGACGAGTTGGTGGCACGAATGGCGGATCGGCTCGGCGCGGTGTCAGCGGCAATCGCCGACGTGCCACAGGAAGAGCGGCCGACGGCCTTCCTGGTGCTTCAGGTGATGCCGCCGTGGACGGCGGGATCGGGGACGTTTCAGGACGATGCAATCCGCGCGGCCGGCGGCCGGAATGTGGCGGCCGATGTTCGCGGGTTTAAGGCCTATAGCATGGAGTCGCTGGTCGCCAAGGACCCGGACTTCCTGCTGCTCTCCACGATGGAGGGTGACCCCGACCGGATGAGGCAGGAGGTGCTGGCGAGCGCGGCCCTCAGGCAGCTCTCGGCGGTCAGGGATGGCCGCATGGAGGTGCTGGAGGCAGACCCCATCATGCGCGCCGGTCCGCGGATCGTCGAGGCGGTGGAGGCGATTGCCAGTGCGTTCTATCCGGAGCGGCTTGGGGGCGAGTAAGGCTCAGGGAGCTGCCGCCCCCTGTAACCCCCGGTTAGGCCCGGCACATGCGTGCCGGGTGTCTTGGTTTGTGGGCGCGGCGGGGCGGCGGATCACGTGCCCGGGCAGGTGGTGACCAGCCGGGCTATCTCTTCGGCGCTCGATCCGCTCCCGGCCGGAAACTTGACGGGCCCCCGGTAGGCGAGCATCAGGTCGAGATGGCGCAGGAGGGCGTAGAGTTCGGTGCGACGTGGGGATTCGCTCTGCGGGAGACTCTGGCCAGCATAGCTCTCGTAGAAGACGTCTCTCAACTTGGGGCGGGCGCTGAGGATACCTGTCTCCATGGCGGCAAAGTCGAACTCGCGGTGTCCGATGTCGACTTGGTCGAGGTCCAGCACTCCGGCGACATCCGTGCTCGGCGGCCGAAGCTTGACATTCCAGAGTTGCCAGTCGCCGTGAAGGAGGCAGAGAGCTTCTGACTGGTTCAGAAGCGGGGCGCGTTCCTGCCAGAACCGCCGGACTTCAGTCAGAAGTGCCGGGGGCAGATAGCCTCGGCGCGCGTGCTCTCCAACTGCCCGCTCGAACCTTGTGCGCTGGAGCGCAGCCCAGTCCTCGGGCCTGCGCCCGGTTGGGAGAGCGCTGAGATCGGCAGGAGCGGGAAGCGGACAGGAGTGAAAGCGGGCCAGCGTCTCGCCGAGCGAGGTCATGACGGCGGCTTGGTCGGCCTCCGGGTACTCCGGCCACGCGGCGTCCCCGTCGACGCCGTGGACGTGCGTCAGGAGGGCGTAATTGTGGGCCAGTATGTCGCGCTCTGAGTTGAGGTCCATGATCTCGGGTAGCGGCGTTCCGAGATGCCGCGCGAGGAGCCGCGAGGCATCTCGCTCTTGTAGTAGCGCCTCCGCACGCGGGCCGCGCGCCTGGACTTTGAGGATCACATGCCGATCGTCTGCGAGCTTGAGGTCAAAGACAGCGTTCACTTGGCCGCGCGGTATGCGCCTCACGGAGGATGGCGGGGGCAGGCCGGCGCGGCACAGGATTCGGCGACACTCATCGAGCGAGACTGAGTAGGTCCAGAAATCGTTCTGCATGTCATCAATCTCCGTGGGGTTCGCTGCTCTCTGGTGGGAGAGAGAAAGAAAGAAAACCGCAGGCCGGTCGGCCTGCGGTCTGAGCGAATCCCGGCCCGTCTATCTTTTCGGTTGGCCAGCATGGCTCTTCCTCGCCATCACGGGCAAGACCATACCGTCATGCAAGCCTCTCGTCAAGTCGGTCAATCCTCGGTGGCGACCGTCTCGCGATAGGCGGCCGTAAGCCGGGCTGTCACCGGACCAGGGGCTTCCGCCTTCAGCCTGTTGCCGTCCACCGAGGCGATGGGGATGATCTCGGCGATGGCGCTGGTGAGGAAGGCTTCGTCGGCGGTGTAGAGTTCAGTGAGCGGAAGGTCGCGCTCGTGGGCGGGGATGCCTTCTTTCTGGGCAATCTCAAGGACGGTAGCGCGGGTGATGCCGGGGAGGAGGGAGCGAGCGAGGGGCGGGGTGACGAGTTCACCAGTGAACACGGCGAAGATGTTGCGCATGGCGCCTTCGATGACGCAGCCGTCCGGATCGACAAGGATGGCCTCGTGCGCATCACGGCGGGCCGCTGCGCGCTGGGCGAGGAGCTTGTCGAGGTAGTTGAGGGACTTGATGCGGCGGAGAGGAGTGTCGGGGGTGTGGGCGGCGGGGACGGAGACGGCGAGGCAGCCGGACTCGTAGAGCTGTGGGGGCGGGAGGGCGAGGGGGCGGACGAGGACGACGACGGTGGGGGTGGGCGATCCGGCGACGCCGGGAGTGACGGTGAGGCGCACGATGGCATCGTCGAGGCCGCCGGCGTCGAGGGCTTCCTCGACCGCGAGGGTCAGCTTCTCCCTGGTGGGCGGGGTGAAGCTGAGATCGTCGGCGGAGATGATGAGGCGCTCCAGGTGTTGGCGGAGGCGAAAGACCCGGCCGGTGTAGGCGCGCATGGTCTCGAAGAGGCCTTCGCCGTACATGAAGCCGCCGTCGAGGGGGCTGATGGCGGGCGCGTCGGGGGGCAAGAGCTTGCCGTTGACCCAGGCTACTCCGGCCATTGAATTTCCTCCGTGCCCGCTTCGGCGGCGAGGGCGCGGGCGAGGGCGCGGGCTTTGTCGAGGGTTTCCTCGTATTCGGCCTCCGGGTCGGAGTCGGCGACGATGCCGCCGCCGACCTGGAAGTGGGCGAGGCCGTCCTTGATGACGGGGGTGCGGATGACGATGTTGACGTCCATGTCGCCGGAGAAGCAGAGGTAGCCGATGGCGCCGGTGTAGATGCCGCGGCGAGTGGGCTCCAGCTCCTCGATGATCTCCATGGAGCGGACCTTGGGGGCGCCGGTGATGGAGCCGCCGGGGAAGGAGGCGCGGAGGCAATCGAGGGCGGTGATGCCGGAGCGGAGGCGGCCGCGGACGGTGGAGACGAGATGGTGGACGGTGGCGTAGGATTCGAGGGCGAAGAGCTCGGGGACGTGGATGGATCCGAACTCGCAGACGCGGCCGAGGTCGTTGCGCTCGAGGTCGACGATCATGACGTTCTCGGCGCGGTCCTTGGCGCTGGCGAGGAGTTCCTCGGCGAGGCGCTCATCCTGTTCGGGTGTGGCGCCGCGGGGGCGGGTGCCCTTGATGGGGCGAGTTTCGACCTCGCCGGAGCGGACCTGGAAGAAGCGCTCGGGGGAGCAGGAGATGACGGCGCAGTCGGGGGTCTCGAAGAAGGCGGCGAAGGGCGCGGGGTTGGTCTTCGTCAGCCGACGGTAGAGGTCCCAGGGGGTGGTCGCCAGAGGTGCCGTCAGGCGCTGGGTGAGGTCGGCTTGGTAGATATCGCCTGCGGCGATGTATTCTTTGACGCGGCGGAGGGCGGCGAGGTACTCGCCGTGGGTGAAGTTGGAGCGGACGGGGAGCGGGTCCATGGTGCGGGGCGGCGCGGACAGGGGCGGGTCGGGCCGGGCGCGGGAAACGAGGTAGGCGAGATCGGCGGCGCGCTGCTGGGCGAGGGTGCGCGCGGCCGTGGGGTCGGTTTCGGGGGCGCCGATGGCGGAGACGAAAGCGCGGTTCTCGGCGTGGTCGATGGAGAGAACGGCGCCGTAGAAGCCGAGGTGGCAGTCGGCGACGGGGACGTCGTCGACGGCGGTTTCGGGGACGCGCTCGACGAAGCGGCCGAGGTCGTAGGCGAAGTAGCCGAGCGCGCCGGCGAGGAGGGGAGGCGCGTCTGGGGGGCGGGCCACGCGACACTCGGCGAGCAGGTCGCGCAGGAGGAAGAAGGGGTCGCCGTCGCGGGCCTCGGTTCCGGCTGAGGTGAAGATCCCGATATGCGGTCCCTTGCTGCGGTAGGTCAGGAAGGGATCGCAGGCGAGGAAGGACCAGCGGCCGAGCTTGGGCTCACGGGTTCCGCTTTCGAGGAGGATGGCCCCTGGGCGGTCGGCGATGGCCGCGTATGCTGCTGTGGGCGAGGGCGGCGGGGGCACCTCGCGGATGATAGGCGTGTACTCTGGCAAGCGTGATCTCCGAGGGTTGGGTCGGCGGAGGGAGGTTCGGCGCGCGGGACTGCCGTCCCTCCCGGCGGGGAGGAACGGCGGCCGCGGATTAGGTGGGGAAGGTGCCGGCTATGGCAGCAAGCCGAACGCCCGGCAGACATAGACCGCCATCTGGGCGCGCGTGACCTCGCGTTCGGGATGGTAGAGGTTGTCGTCGTAGCCTTGGACGACGCCGTGCTCGACGCAATACTCGATCTGCTTGTAGCCCCAAGAGTCGCTCGGGACATCGGGGAAGTTGCGCGGAGCGACTGGGATGTACGTGTCGAAAGCGGCGTCACCCTGAGGGGCGACCATTGCACGGGCGACGTAGACGGCCATCTGCGCGCGGTCGACAATGTCCTCGGGGTGATAGGTGTTGTCCTGGTAGCCCTGCACGACGTTATTGGCGACGGCGTATTCGATGTGTTTGAGCGCCCACCAGGTGAGCGGCACATCCGTGAAGCTTGGGGTGCCCGTGAACTCAGGCACGTTGCTCTCTCCGCCGGCGAGGGCGCGGGAGATATACACGGCCATCTGATCGCGGGAGACGTAGACGATGGGCTGATAGGTGCCGTCGCCGTAGCCTTGCACGATGCCGGCATCGACGCAGGCTTCGATCTCGGCGCAGGCCCAATGGTCGGGCGGCACGTCAGAAAACATGCCGGATGGTTGGACGGTGAGATCCGCGGTGTCGCTGTCGCTCAGGGGGGAAGGGCCGTCGCAGGTGGCAGTGACGGTGAGATGGACGAGGATATCCGCCCCGGTCGTATTGGCGGGTGCGGTGTAGGTTGGGTTCTGAACGGCGGCCGAAGGCGAGAAGGTTCCGCCGGCGCCACCGTCGGACCACGACCAGGAGGCAATGCCATGTCCCTGACTGTCGGAGAAGGTGGCGGTGCAGGAGGTGATGCCGGCGGAGGAGACGGTGGAAGGGGCGCAGTCCGCGCTGACCGATAGCTCGTGGGGACCGAGGATGGCGAGGTGTACTACCTCGCCGGTTGACAGATCGGCGACCCAGCAAGAGCCGTCGTCCGCGTTGGCGGAAACCGACACCGGTCGCGCAAAGCCCGTTCCGATCCAGAGAGGCGTCCCATCCTCGGCGAGGTGCCAGACGCGACCGTTCAGCGTGTCGGCCACCCAGCACGAACCATCTGTCGGGTTTACTGACACTGATTTGGGCAGGTTGAAGTCGCCACTCCAGAGCGTGGTCTGCCCATCGGCGGCAACATGGATGACGCGATGATTGCCGCTGTCGGCGATCCAGCAAGAAGCGTCGCGAGGATCAACTGAGAGCGACTTCGCCATCCACAAGTAACCTTTAAGTTCTTTAAGCGGCAACCCGTCCGAACCGATGCTGAACAGTCGCCAATAACCAGGAGGCATCGAGAACGGATGCTGTGGGGCAAGCGCGAGGCAGCTCCCGGTCGCAACGTTCACTGCCACGCACTCCACTACTGAGTACGCATCTAAGAGCTTTCGTTTGAAAAGCACCTCTCCATCTGGCGCGAGCTTCCAGACTCTACCGCCGCAGATGCCCCCGCTGCAGTAGAGCCCCACTCCGACCCAGCATGACCCGTCTGTCGGATTGACCGATACCGATGTTGCCCAGCCCAAGAGCGAAACGCGTTGCAGCTCGTTGCCCACTCGGTCGAGGTGGACGGCTTTCTTATGCTGGGTGTCCGCCACCCAGCAGGAGCCGTCGCTTGGGTTGACGCAGACGATGGAGTTATACCATCCGTCATCGTCTGGGAAGTCGAAGCCGCCGCCGCGCCAAAGCTCCTCGCCGTCCACTGACAGATGAATAACCTCGTCAGTGCCCGTATCCGCCACCCAACACGAGCCATCTGCCGAGTTCACGGAGACGGCCTTCGGTTGGTCGAAGCCAGAGGTCCTCGAAACTTCAACAACGGTTTCCGCCTCAATGGGGGCAAGTTCAAAGTTGACAATCGCAGTCTGCTCTGCGACCACCGAGACGTCCTCGGTTTCACGCTTCCAGTAACCTGGTGCCTTGGCAACGACCGCGTATGCATCTCCCTCTGGTACGTCAGGCAGCAGGTAGGTGCCGTCTGCGTCGGTTGTCGTGGTGAAGCTGTCACATGTGACCGTGGCTGAAGCGATGGGGTTGCCGGTCTCCGCGTCGGTCACAGTGCCGGCGATCGAACCGACAGATGTGTGCAGTGCGAAGTCGACAATTGTTGTGTCCCCTCCCACGACAGACACGTCTGTGACGGACTGGTCGTAGTAGTTCGGCGCGGTGGCCGTGACCGCATATCCATCTGCCTCAGGTATCTCTGTCAGCAGGTAGGTGCCGTCGCCGGCGGTTGTCGCGCTGGAGCCCCCACAGCGAACTGTGGACCCAGCTAGTGGTTGCCCTGTGTCGGCGTCTGTCACGGTTCCAGCGATCGAACCGACAGATGTGTGCAGTGCGAAGTCGACAACTGTTGTGTCCCCTCCCACTACAGACACGTCTGTGACGGAGTCGGAGTAGTAGTTCTGCGCGTTGGCTGTGACCGTGTAGCGGCTCCACGCGTAGACATCTGACAGCAGATAGCTGCCATCTGATGCGGTGGTCGTGCTCCGACCCAGACACTGCACGGTTGCTCCCGGGATCGGATGTGCGGTGTGCGCGTCGGTTACCGTGCCGGCAATCGACCCGACTGGGCCCTCACAGGGCGGGATGGTGTCGGGGTCGACATAGGTGCCGGTTGCCTGTTCGAGCCAGTCGGCGGCTTGGTATAGGTCCATCTCGGAGAGAGGGTGAAAGAGTCCGTCGGAGGAATCGGGCGTGACGCCCTTGGCAACGATGTACTCAACGGACTTGTAGTAGTACTTGAGGATGAAATCGTCAGGGGGGACGTCGGGGAAGGTAGGAGTATCAGGGGGAACGTAAGAGTCAAAGTCACCATCTCTGTGGTCTATGGCCCGCGCGGTGAAGAGGGCCATGCGCACGCGATCGATCTGATTAACCGGGCGGAATAGACCAGCCATTGGATCACCCGGCATGATCCCAAGGGATATTGTATATTCGATCTCCGCGTAGAGGGGATGGCTCACCGGCACATCGGAGTAAGTCGCGTCAGTCGGCGGGACGAACGAGTCGAATCCTCCCACGGAGTGGGCGATAAGGTAGGCCAAGGCCCCCCGGGTGGTGGGTGTGATCTCGGCAGAGGCCGCAGTGGCGGCGAGGCCGATGGCGACAAGGGATATGGCGAGGATTCGCCACACGCCAGTGCGAGATGGCATGTGCTCCGCCTCCTTGGACCGGCGCGAAGGGAGCACAACCACGTAGCTCAAAGCGACTCTGCGAGTCGTCGGCCCTGGTGAAGTGTGTTGGAGATCGGCTTCTGTTGTGCGCTCGAATGCCCTCCCGCGCAGGTGTGGGCATGTCGTGTTATCGGGACAGCGCCGGCTGGGCTGCTTTCAGGGGGCGGGCAGGTGGCGGGATGAGGTTGGCGTAGTTGAAAGTGATTTTCATTTAGGTTGGTCGGCAATGGGACATAGCTGGGAGCAGAGATTGCAGGCGGAGGGGTACCGGCTGACGGCGCCGCGGAGAGCGGTGCTGCGGGCGCTGGCCGAGTCGGGGCGGCCGGTGGCGGCGGGGGAGCTGCACGAGCTGGCGCGGAGGCATCACGCGCGGCTGGGGCTGGTGACGGTCTACCGGACGCTGGAGGTGTTGGAGGGGCTGGGGCTGGTGCGGCGGATTCACGACGACGGGTCGTGCCAGACATACGCGGCGGCGTCGCCGGGGCATCGACATGCGATCACGTGCGAGCGGTGCGAGCGGGCGGTGGAGTTCGATGGGGAGGAGGTGTGCCTGCTGACGGAAGGCGTGGAGGAGAGGACGGGCTACCGGGTCAATGGGCATTGGCTCCAGTTGGTGGGGGTGTGCCCGGGGTGTCGGGGGGCGGAGGGGTGAGGGGATGAAAGCCTGGTTCAGAGGTTGGGGAGCGCTGGCAGCGGTTGGGCTGATGGTTGTGATGGGGGCGGGGTGCTCGGGGAAAGGGAGCGCACCGAGGGAGGAGGCGCGGAAGGTGCTGGTGGTGGCGAGCATCCCGCCGCTGGCGGATTTCGCCAGGCAGGTGGGCGGGGAGCGGGTGCAGGTGGAGACGCTGGTGCAGCCGGGGATGAGCCCGCATACCTTCGAGCCGACGCCGGCGCAGTTAAAGGCGATTAGCAAAGCGTCGGTGCTGGTGCTGAACGGGGTGGGGCTGGAGCCGTGGGCGGACGAGCTGATCGAGGCGGCGGGGAACGAGAAGCTGGAAGTGGTGCGGACGGCGGAGGGGCTGGAGATCATCGACGAGCGGTCGCACGGGCAGGGAAGGGCGAGCGGGAACCCGCATGTGTGGCTGGACCCGATGTGCGCCATGCATCAGGTGGAGTGGGTTTGGCAAGCGTTGACCCAGGCCGATCCTGCGGGCGGCCCCACGTATGACAGGAACGCGCACGAGTATGGCGCACAGCTTTCCGCGCTGGATCGGGAGATCGCGGCCGCCACAGCGGGGTTCGAGACGAAGCGGTTTGTGGCGCAGCACTCGGTGTGGACGTACTTCGCCAAGCGGTATGGGCTGGAAGAGGCGGGGGTGGTGGAGACGACGCCGGGACGGGAGCCGACGCCGGGGGAGATCGCCGAGATCGTGAGGACGGTGAAGGAGACGGGGGTGCGGGCGATCTTTGCGGAGAGGCAGCTTTCGCAGAAGGCGGCGGGGGTGATCGCGGCGGAGAGCGGAGCGAAGGTGGCGGTGCTCGATCCGCTGGGGTCGGATTATCTGGCGATGATGCGGGAGAACGTCGAGAAGATGGGGGAGGGGCTGAGGTGAAGGGGCACGGTTTCGGGAGCAAGCTCCCGAAACACCGCCGAAGATGAGGGAGGGGTTGGGGTGACGGAGGTCGGCATGGCTGAGGAGAGGGCGGTTATCGAGCTGGAGCGGGTGACGGTCACGTATCAGTACCACGTGGCGCTGGAAGACATCACGATGCGGGTGGCGGCGGGCGAGTTTCTGGCGATCGTGGGCCCGAACGGGGCGGGGAAGACGACGCTGTTGAAGGCGGTGCTGGGGACGGTGCGGCCGGCGTCGGGGAGCGTGCGCGTGTTCGGGAAGGCGCCGTGGAAGCTGGGGGGGGAGCGGCGGCGGATCGGGTATGTGCCGCAGGGGACGGCGGTGGATGTGAGCTTCCCGGTGCGGGCCTACGAGATGGTGATGATGGGGCGGTACGGGCGGATGGGGTTGGGCAACAGGGCGTCGGCGGCGGACAAGGAGGCGGTGGGGCGGGCGATGGAGCGGGTGGGGATCGCGGAGCTGGCGGAGGAGCCGATCTCGCGGCTGTCGGGGGGACAGAGGCAGCGGGCGTTCGTGGCGCGGGCGCTGGCGAACGACCCGGAGCTGCTGCTGCTGGACGAGCCGACGACGGGGGTGGATGTGGCGGCGACCGAGAGCCTGTATGGGTTGCTGCGGCGGCTGCGGGAGGAGGGGATGACGATCCTGGTGGTGTCGCACGACATCGGTGTGGTGGCGAACTACGCCAACTCCGTGGCCTGCATCAACCAGCGCATGGTGACACACGGCCGGCCGGAGGAGGTGCGGTCGGGCGAGGTGCTGGCGTGTATGTACGGGCCGCACGCGGCCTTCCTCGATCACGGTCCGGTGCCGCACATCGTGGTGGGGGAGCACGTGCACCTGGATGAGGAGGGGAAGCCCGCGGATGAGTGAGATCCTGCAATATGGCTTCATGCAGCGGGCGCTCGTCGCCGGGGTGGTCATCGGAACGGTGTGCGCGGTCATCGGGGTGTACGTCGTGCTGCGGGGGATTTCGTTCATCGGGGCGGGGATCGCGCACGCCTCGTTCGGGGGGGTGGCGATCGGGTTCGCGCTGGGGGTGAATCCGGTGGCGGCGGCGGTAGTGTTCTGCCTGTTCGTGGCGTGGGCCGTGGGGATGGTGGCGGAGCGGGGGAAGGTGCGGGAGGACACGGCGGTGGGGGTGTTCTTCGCCGCGACGATGGCGCTCGGGATTCTCGTGATCGGGCTGATGAAGGGGTATCAGGTGGATCTGTTCGGCTATCTCTTCGGGAGCATTCTGGCGGTGACGAAGGCCGATCTGTGGATGTCGGCGGGGCTGGGGGCGGTGGTGCTGGCGACGGTGGCGGTGCTGTTCAAGGAGCTGCTGTTCATCACCTTCGATCCCGAGATGGCGGAGGTGACGGGAGTGCCGGCGGGTCGGCTGCACTACGTGCTGCTGGGGCTGATCGCGCTGACGGTGGTGCTGTCGATGAAGGTGGTGGGGATCGTGCTGGTATCGGCGCTGATCGTGACACCGGCGGCGGCGGCCTATCAGCTCACCGAGGACTTCCGGAAGATGATGGCGCTGGCGGTCGCCATCGGAATCTTCGCCGCGACGGGCGGGCTGCTGCTGTCGTATTGGCTGAATACGGGGTCGGGGGCGACGATCGTGCTGCTGGCGACGGCGGTGTTCTTCGGGGCGCTGGCGCTGTCGCCGAGGAGGCGGAGGGGGAGGAGGGCAACAGGGGGCTAGCGCCCCCTGTAACCCCCGGTTAGGCCGGCACGTGCGTGCCGGGGACACGGTTCTCGGGGGACGCTGTCCCCCAAAGCCCCCTCAGATCAGCATTGAGTTACGGTGAATGCGCTTCGAGGGGGGAGGGACACCCTCCCCCCTCGATTCTTCCCCCTCCCCACGGCCAAGGACTACCTGGGATGGTGTCCGAGACGACCGGCGATTCGCCCCCTCTGCACTCCCCTCACTCGCTCTTGGCGTTGCTGTCCATGGACGGGAGTGAGTGCGGGGGGCGCTTGGTGGCGACCGGAAGGTCCCTTCCGGTCGGAGGCCGAGAGGGGGCTCCGCCCCCCGCAAGCCCCCCGGGAAAGGTGCCAGGAAAGGTGATTCTGCTCATCGGTTGGTTACCTTGACGTCGTGGGGCGGCACTCACTATACTCCCTAGCACGGCTATGCTCAAGATACGACGATCGCAGAACGCATACGACGCGCTTGGTCTCCCGCGGAGCGCCACCGGGACCCAGATCCGCTCGCGATACCGGCATCTGGTTCGCGGGTATAAGAAGGACCTATCGCCGAGCCAGCTTCTGGACGACGAGCAGTTTCTCGGGTGGACGAACGCCTATCTGCTGCTGCTGAGCCCGGAGCGGCGAGAGTACGACCGGCGTCTGCGGCAGAGCCGGGGGAGGGAGCAGCCGGGCGACCTGATTTCCGGTCTGTCGGAGGGCCGCCGCTTGATGATTCAGGCGGAGGCGGCGCTGACGCAGCGGAAGCTGAACGATGCGGTGGAGCTGGGCAAGTCGGCGGTGAAGCTGGAGAGCCGGAACGGGGAGGCGTATTCGCTGCTGGGGGACATCCTGCGGGAGCAGGGCCGATACGCCAACGCGCTGACGATGTACAACTACGCCATCCAGTTCGATCCCAACAACGGCCGGTACTGGCAGCGGTTGGAGGACGTCACCGCGCTGCGCGACGGCAAGGCGCTGCCGAAGCGCTTCCGGCAGGACCTGAAGAGCCCTTTGAGACGGCCGGTGTGGGTGTGGGCGCTGGTTGGTTTGGCTGCGGTTGCGGCGGAAGTGAGCATGCTCCACCTGCGGGGGAACTGGGGCGCGTTGGGGATGCTGAACTTGCCCGTGAACTTCACCTACGCGGCGCTGATCGACGGGTTCCTGCTTGGGTTGGCGCTGGCGGCGACGGCGATGATCGGGCCGTTCGACGACGAGCTGCTGTGGTATCAGGTGGCAGGGTTCGGGACGGAGACGACGCCGGTGGGAGTCTTCATCGCCCTGCCGGGGATCGCCTTCTTCTGGGCGGCACCCGCCTTCTATGTCGCGATTGCGCTATTGGACGAGCACTTCTCGCTGTCGGTGGCTATCGCGCTGGCGGTCTGCGCCGCGCTGACGATCGCCTTCTCCTACGTCGTGCCTGACGAGAGCCGGCGGACGGTGCAGTTGCTCGGGGGCAACTTCGTCTTCGCGGGGTTCCTCGGGGGGTGGCTCATCGGCAGCATCCGGCGGCGCGTGTTCGAGCACTAGGAGCCATTTCGACACTCGGCAGCGGAGAGCGTGAGCAGCGATCGCGGCGGAACCCGGTATCGAGAGCAGTTTCAGTTACCGCGAAATGGCTCCCCCAAGTCGAGATCAGGAGCCCGAACGGATCATCTGCAACCAGACCCCTGAGTTCTGAAACTGCTTCTAGCGTCCGCCGAGGAGGTAGCGGGGCTCCGCCTTCACGGAGAGCTCCATCTGCGCGCCGGTGGCGTTGTCTCTCACCTGGAACTCCGCGTCGCCGATCTTGCCTAATGCCGGCCACAGCTCGCCGGGCCTGGCCCAGGCCTGGAGCCTGACGTCGGGCTGGGTGCTGATGTCGAGGCGAGCGGCCTCGTCCTCCGCCGCCTCCTGGATCTGGCGCAGCGCCTCGGCGTCGGTGGCGAACACCTGGGCGTCCCGAACTATCCCCGTCTTGACCTGGGGCATGAGCTGCTGGAGGCGCCGCGCGGTTTCGGCTGCATCGGGCCCCGAGAGAGCGGCGGCTATGGCCACCTCGCGCGCCTTTCCATCTTTGGGCAGCACTGTGACGAGAACCGCCTCGGGCAGGTCGCCTTCCCGGAGCAGGAAGCCCATGGGGTCCCAGAAGAGGAAGGGCAGGAACGCCCGGCGCTGCGGCAGGAGGTCTGGCTTGGGCAGCAGGGGGGAGACGAGATCCGGGAGGCCGCGCACGAGCGCAAAGGCGACGGCGCCGCGCGGAACCAGATCGAGCAGCTTGGCGCTCTCGGGTGACAGGGCAGAGGGCGCCTTGCCCGGCCCGGCCCAGTAGTTGGCGTGGAGCCGAAGGCCGTCGCCTTCCGGGGTGAGTGCCAGGGCGACGCTGCTGGGGGGAGTGCCGGCGCCACCCGCGCCCATCTCGCCGTGGGAAGACATCGACTGCCCCAGGAATGCCCTTGCCAAGCCCAGCCAGCCGCGGCGGAGCTCGGGCAGGAGGGTGCGGGCGGTGCGGATGAGATCGGGGGCGCTGGCATAGCACCAGAGGAAGGCGTCGGCAGGCAGCGAGCGAGTTGCCTCCTTGAACTCCGCGCTTTCGGTGAGGCGCCGAGATGGGCTTTCGGCGGTTTGGATGCATAGCTCGACCAGATCCTCGCTGGCGGAAAGGAGGACACAGCCGTCGAGGGCGGCGTAGGCAATGTCGGATCTGTCGTCGGGATGCCCCCAGACGATGATGGTGTGCCCCTCGGCGCGCAGCACCGAGCGCTCCCATTCACCTTCGCGCGCCAGCTCGGCCACCGATTGATCGAGGTCGCGGCGGGCGCGGCGCAGGTCGGTGGCGCGGACGATGAGCACGGCGCTCCTGGGGGTGAGCGTCCGGAGGCGAGAGGGGGCGATGGAGGCGACCAGGACTTCGCCTCCGAACCAGCTCGAGGCATCCTCGCTGAGGTCGAGCTGAAGGCCGGTCCAATCGAGGGCCCATTGGGCGAGCTCGACGGCACGGCCGGCGAGGATTTCGGCATCGGATTCCTGCCAGGCGGACTCGATGCGGAGCATGGCGTGACTGCCGGGACGAACGTCGAGGTCTATCACGGCATAGGTGGAGGCAGGGAGGAAGTCGGTGGGCGACCGTACGATCCGGGTTTCGAGGAAGGAGTGGAGGAGGGCGGCGGCCAGGACGATGGCGGCGAGGGCGGCCGCGCTCACGAGGTAGAGGCGGCGGGGCCTCGTGGGGGGGACGTCTGCGCCGCAGGCGCCGCAGGTGTTCTCTCCGAGAGCTACGTCCTCACCACACTCAGGACAGACAGGCATTTCGCCACCTCATTCGCCTTCGAAGACGCGCTGGAATGCCTCGCGTGCATCGCGCCCGAAGAGGACGAACTCGACGGTGCTCAGTGCGGTTCCCTTCGACGTGTGGTCGATGACCGCCTGGCGCATGATTCGGGCGCATTGGTCGAGGGGGAAGCCGCCGACGCCCGTGCCGAGGGCGGGGAAGGCGATGCTGCGGAGGCCCAGGCGACCGGCGAGCGCCAGCGCGGAGAGCGCGGCGCGGCGGATCGTGTCGGCGTCTGTTGCGAGGTCGTCCCCCATGACGGCGGCATGGATGACGTGCTTCGCCTTCAGGTCGCCGGCGCCCGTGGCGACAGACTCCCCGATGGGGATGGGGCCTTTGGCGACGGCTTCCCTCTCGATGGCGGCGCCGCCGCGGCTCTTGATGGCGCCGGCCACGCCGCCGCCCATCCAGAGCTGGTTGTTGGCGGCGTTGACGATGGCGTCCACGTCGCGGTCGCAGATGTCGCCCTCGAGGATTCGGATTGTGATGGAGTCGATGGTCGTTTCCATGGATGAGATTTCAGTGTCGGTCGGGGAGGCGCGCGGCGACGTCGTCTTGAATGGTGTCCCGCGTAAGGCCCTCGAAGGGGCGGCCCTGCCCCCGCATGGCAGCCTCCATATCCTGGGACATTCGGTGAGATGGTGGCGGTTCCCTGCCCCGCGGGGCGTGTGGGGGAAATGGCGCGAGAGCGCGACATGGGGGCGATCGTCGCGTGTCGTACATTCGAGTGAAGGACGACAGGCAAGGTATAATGCTTGGGAATTCCAGGGAGAGGAGCATGAGCTCATGCGCAGACGTCTGAAGGTGCCCATTGTGATGGCGCTCGGGCTTCTGGTTGCGCTGGCCGCGGCGGCCGCTTTTTCGAGCGCCGAGGTCTCGTTCCGTTCGGCCGAGCGCGACGGAGCCCGGGTGGCCGAGGTGCTGATAGGGGAGCGCCCGGTGATCGTGGTGCGCACGTCGGCGGCGGGGTACACGCCGCTGGAGCGTGCGGAGATCGTGGCGAACAGGCTGCGGACGGCGATGGCGAGCGAGATACAGGCGGAGGACGTGAAGGCGGGCTCGGTGCCTTCAGGGCAGGGACTATACATCCGCGACCAGCTCGTCGTGGCCGTATACCAGCCGGAAGCGGAGGCGCACGGAGCGACGCCGGCCGCCCTCGCAGGGCTGTGGCGGGATAACATCCTGCTGGCCTTGGGCTACGAGGTGCCGGAGGAACCGGCGCCGCCGGCGGCGGAGCCGGCGCCGCAGGAGGGCGCCGAGGAGAGTCCGCAGGAGGGCGTTGAGGCGGCGCCGGGAGCGGAAGAAGTGCCTGCGGGAGGCGCCGCGGAGGAAGCGGCGGCCGCCGCCGAGATCGAGGCGGAGCCGGAGGAGGTCGACTGGACGGGCACGGCGCAGAAGTGGGTCCCGATCTTCAGCCTGGAGCTGGAGGGGGCGCGTGTGGGGATGGCGCAGGTCGCCGGCCCGACGGACCAGATCGCCCAGGTGAAAGGCGTCTACCAGCTCCGGCTGGACTTCAAGAGCATCGGGCGGGTGTACGCCTACGTTCCGGTGTCAACCATCAGCACGAAGCTGAATCGAGTGCAGGGCGTCAGCGTATGGGCGCTCGCCGATATCAAAGTGCTCGGGTTCTGAGCGGGCGGAGGAGAGATGATGACTGCGAAACGGATGATTGCATTGGTGGCGGCAGTCGCCCTGCTCGGCCTCGGGCTGGCGGCCGTGAACGGATGGGCGATCAGCCTGGGTGATGTGCTGAAGGTTGGCGGGGTCGCCCTGCTGGTGTCGCAGTACGACGACCAGATCGACAGCTTCATCACGAGCGCGCTGGGAGAGCGCGAGGCCGCGGCGAAGGGCGCGACCAAGGTTGTGCCGATTCTCTCGCTGGGCGGCGGCGGATATGTCGGCGCGGCTCAGGTGGTCGGCAGCCCGGAGAACGTGAGCCGCGTGAAGGCCGTGGTGCAGGTCGAAGGTCGGTTCGGGAGCGGCCGGGCGCAGGTGCTGGTGCCGACGACCGTGGACAAGGCTGCGGGGACCCCCGACCGGGCGAAGGGGGTCGGCGTCTCTGCGGTGATCGAGTTCAGGATCTGAGAAGAGCAGAACGGGCATCTCATAGAATGCTCGGTTTTGTGGAAGAGAAGGTTCGGTGCGCGCTCGACCACAAAAGAGCGCAGTCACTGCACCCCCTGTCCATTGGAACGCGGGGCCTCGGAAAACCGGGGCCCCGCAAACCATTATCACGAGCGGGGCCCCTGAAGCGAGGGGCCCCGCGGCCATTTCAGAGGGGGACGAGGCGCGCTCGGGAAGAGGCGGGGAGATCAGTCGAGCAGGTAGACTTTGACCTTGCGGCGGCCGAACTGGATGGCTTCGGCGTAGGTGGGGTAGCAGAGATCGATGCGCATGCCCTTGATGGCGCCGCCGCGGTCGGCGGCGAGAGCGAAGCCGTAGCCGGGTATGTACATCCGGGTTCCCATGGGGATGACGCGGTCGTCAACGGCGACGATGCCCTTCTCCGCCTTGGCGCCCGTGGCCGTGTAGCCGCTGGCCCACTTGCCGCAGCTCTTGGGGCCCGGATCGTAGGCGGTGGCCTCCATGACCAGGGGGTGGCGCCAATCGCCGCCGCGGTTCGGTGAGCCGCGGGTGCCGCGCAGGACGACCGTGTCGGCCGACGCTTCCAGGATGTCCTCGCTGAGGATGCCGCGACTCGTCTCTATGCCGTCCTTCTCCCAGATACGCCACACCCTCTTGACGCGGCCTTCCTGGCCGTGGCGGAGGATCTTCGTGAGCCCTGCGGGCCGATCGGGGTCGGCGAGCACGATCGTCTTGGAAGGGATGATTTCCTCTTCGACCTGCTCGCAGCGGGTGACGCGACTCACGCTGACCTCGAGCCCGTCGACGATAGGGGTGTCCGGGGAGGGGTCGGTCCGGTCCAGGTCGGAGAGGACGATGTCGAGAAGTTCGAGAAGCTCGCCCACGGTGGCGGCGGAGGTGGAGAGGGCGATGGTGGTATCGCCCACATGAACCGTGACCAGAGACGAGGCAGGCGCGGCCTCCTGGCCTCGAATATCCGAGAGGGCTGCGATGGCGCAGCTCAAGCAGACGAGGGCGACGGTTGTCGCGATGGCGAAAGATCGCACAGCAATCCAGCCTTCGTGGCTTCTCAGCAATCCGTGTGCACCGGACGGAGTGCGAGCGCGGCTAGACGCGCTCGCGCGCGAGTGGATCGATGTTAATGCGGAGAAGTGCTGAAGCGAAATGCTGTGGTAGGTAGTGAATGGAGTGTGTGATTCGCTCTCGTCCGGGAGAGCGTATTACTAGTATCATAATCGACCGATCCGGTCAAGCGCTTGTGGTGTGGGGAATCCGTTCGGGATGGGGTCCATATCCGCGCACTGGGCTGCCCCGGACGCCGCTAGAGCCCCCTGAAGCAGCCGAATAGGCGGTCCGAGACAGCCCGGTGCGCAGAGCATGGCTATCTCGGTCTGTATTCCACAAAATGGCCGCCATGCGGGGATGGAAGGGCGCCGCCGCCGAGAAGAGGCCATCGCCTGCCAGGGACGGGAACGGAGATAGGGGAAGTAGTATGGAGTTTCCTGCATTATGGTTAGGATCACCCATAGTGCAAGAAACTCTACCGCGCGCGGCGTGAGGCTCACACAGCAGATTCTCTCGCATTACGGACGTAACCGGAATGCGAGGGAATCCGTAGTCATGTGCCGGGAGGGCGTGCCAATGCTGAGGAAGGTTGGGCTGGTGGCGGGGCTTGTGCTGTTTGCGTGTCTCGTGCCGGGTGCGGCCCAAGTGGCGGATGAGTTCGATGAATACGGTGGGCGCGTGGGGGTCCGGCGGGCGGCGACCGGCTTCTTCCGCACGACCCGCGGGGAGGGGCGCTGGTGGCTGGTGGACCCGCGTGGCTCTGTTTTCATCAGCGTCGGTGTTAACCGAGTCAGCCTGCGGCCGCACGATCCTCGCAAGGAGAAGGAAGACCCCTATCGCGAGGCAGTGCTGGAGAAGTACCGGACCGAGGCGGAGTGGTCGAACGCAGTGGTGGAGCGGCTTCGGGGATGGGGGTTCAACACGCTGGGGGCGGGCTCGGACCGCGCAACCTGGGGGCGCGGGATGCCCTACACGGTCGGCCTCAAGTGCACCTCGGCCGTGCCCGTGGGGGAAGGGCGCGAGTTCCCCGATGTCTACGATCCCGCCTATGAGCGGGCGGTGCGCCGGCACGCGAGCCGCGTCTGCCGTTCGCACGCCTCGGACCGGCGGCTGGTCGGGTACTTCACCGACGATGTGCTGCGGTGGGGGTCGGCTGAGGAAAGCGCCGGGTCTCTCCTGGCGGAGTTCCTGGGTCTGGAGGATGAGGCGCCGGGCAGGCGGGCATTGCTGGGGTTCCTGGCGCGCCGGCACGTGAACATCGGG
>Ga0307376_10000594_pt1 | contig 44336 bp, 67 predicted proteins | sample TR2MG_FD_202536 | JGI IMG/M metagenome (GOLD analysis project Ga0307376, IMG submission 202536) | Soil microbial communities from Risofladan, Vaasa, Finland - TR-2 | ecosystem: Environmental > Terrestrial > Soil > Coastal area > Acid sulfate soil | place: Finland: Risofladan, Vaasa | collected...
ACACCTGTCATTCCGGCAACTTTTTCCTGTGTCCAGCTTTTTTTGATTCTCAGGTCCACAAGCCACCTATTGTCCATCGGTGCACCTCCTTCTGTGAATCTATATCACAATTATAATGTGAAATCTGGGCACAGTCAACATAAATTTTGTGAACCTGTATAACATTTTTATTTTTGGGAAAAAACTATTTAAACGTGACGTATTATCACATATAATATATATTGAGGTGATTTGTTTTGTCTGTAACAGGGGACAGATTAAGGGTGTTGAGAAAAGAGGCTGATTTAACACAAGAAGAATTAGCCCATAGAATAGGCATAAAAAGGGATAGATATGCAAAATATGAAACCGGTGGGAGTCCTTTAGGTCAAAAATTAATTAATGATTTTGCTAATTTTTTTAACGTCTCCACCGACTACCTTCTTGGCAACTCAGACGATACCGAATCCAACCAAATCGTAGATCATGAGATATTAAAAGAATTGGAAGAGGCAACGAAGGAGATGTATAAAGCCATAGCTCGCTATTTAAAGATAGCTAATCACCTTAAAACAATAGAAAAACATTCATCGAAAAGGAAATAAGTCCCAATAGATTTTAGGAAAATTCTGACTTTTAATTATGTAACATTTTACCTACAATGGTATTACCGCCTAGTGGCGGAATATCGTGTAGGGGGGAAGCAAAGTGTTAAAGTGCGTTTGTATCAGCGAAGAGTTGGCGGTGGAGTGCTTTTGCAATGGCGGAATACTTCTCATAAATGCGTCCCTGTCTAATAAAAAGATTCTGGAGATAATAGAGAGTCACCTTGACTTGAAGCAGGATAACCATCTGAATAGCGAAAAATAACACAAGGTCGGTTTGGAGCTACCGCCGACTTAAATAAAACCCTCCCGCCCGATCATGTCTCCAGGGCGTTAGGCGTGAGACATAAAGGGAACCTCACAGAAAAGCTCTGTGGGGTTCTTTGTTTTAATAAATAACTACAAGGAGGTATTACGTGGAAGATAAATCTAAAGGAAATATTAAGCTTACAGATGGGGCAAAGATATTTATCACATCTCTTGTCTTTATTTTTGTTGGCTGCGTAATTATTATCGTATATTCGCTTATTCCGTATGAGCCAAAACCACAGCCCAGTAGCGGTAGCCCCGCTGTACATTATGAATACAAAACATTGACAGTTGATTATGAAGGAAAATGTGATTTTTCCGAAATGCTGGATGATAAATGGCAGTTGACTGGTATTCAAATAAAAGAAAATGAGACAAATTTTAAATTCAGGAAAAACACTAATTGAGGTGAACATATGAGAGGCCACATACGCCCAGGTAAAAGTAAAAATTCATGGGAAATTATTTATGACGCTCCACGGGAGCAGGGCCAGGAGCGCAAACAGAAAAGCGTTACCTTTAAAGGCAAACATTCGGACGCAGAAAAGAAACTCCGGGAAATTCTGCGCCAGATTGACCAGGGAGCGTATGTAGACAATGAAAAAATCACCGTTAAGCACTTCCTGTCAAAATGGCTGAAAGAATACTGCAAGCCTACCCTCACCCAAACCACCTATGACAGCTATGCTATTGTGGCAGGAAAACACCTTACCCCGGCCCTTGGGAAGCACATTTTAAATAAGCTGAAGCCACTTCATCTGCAATCCTATTATACAAAGGCTCTGGAGAGTGGCCGCTTAGACGGCAAAGGGGGCCTGTCTGCAAAGACCGTCCACTCGCACCACAGAATCATACACAAGGCCCTGGAAACTGCCGTCAAATGGCAGCTTATAGGCCGTAACATTGCCGATGCAGTGGATCCCCCAAGGCTTGAACAATATGAGGCCAATGTTTACGGAGAAGAAGAAGTCGGTAAACTTCTCAAGGCTGCGGAAGGTACACGCCTTTACGTACCCATACTGCTGACCATTGGGACAGGCTTGCGCCGGGGGGAGGTTTTGGGGCTTCGCTGGAAGGATGTTAATCATGAAAATAAAACAATAGCGGTCAACCAATCCCTATTATCAACAACAGAAGGACTTCAGTTTAAGTCTCCCAAAAACAAAAAAAGCCGGAGACTCATAACCGTGCCGGCTTCTGTGTTTGACGAATTAATTAAACATAAAAAGGTTGCACAAAATAAGGATAGACTTGCCTGTGGCAAAGCATATATTGACAATGATCTAGTGTTCTGCCGGGAGGATGGATCCGCATGGCACCCCGGAACATTCAGCCACAATTACCAAGACCTTTTAACCGCAAATAATTTTCCTTCTATCCGGTTCCATGATTTGCGGCATACTCATGCCTCGCTATTATTAAGGCAGGGCGTACACCCTAAAATTGTGTCTGAGAGATTGGGACATAGTCAGATAGGTATAACCTTAGACATATACTCACACATCCTCCCAGGGATAAAGGAGCAGGTTGCTCAAGACCTGGACGAAGCCTTATTTAAAAAGGTCAAATAGTATCCAACATATCCAACAAAATATCCAACGAAGTTTTAAAATAGAGTGAGTTAGGGTGGACTGAAGTAGAGTAAATTCTTATATAACTGAAGGGTTAAGGGTTATATTGAATTGTAGTGAAAACTGTGGCGCAGAACTTAGGATCCAGTGGGAGTGATCTCGTGGAGGTTCAAGTCCTCTCGCCCGCACCAAGGCTTTCCGGTTTCGGAGGGTCTTTTTTATTTGGGGCCATCCAACGAAATATCCAACATGGGGAAAATTTTCCCTCATTTATTCTTATTCTTCTTCCTATATAAATAGAACCTTTCCGATCATATCGTTGACCTCACCAACATGATCAACCCCACCGGGAGAAAAAGAAAAGCCCTGCTAGGCAGGGTCACTTCTATAGATTACGTCCTCATCATCAAATTCCGGCTTCTCGTCCTGTATCTGAAAGTCAATCACTTCCCCAACATCTTCTCCGTGCTCAGGGCTAAATTTAAACTCCACTTCAGCAATGCCCCACCTGCCATCGTCAAGCTGGCGTATGTATGTTTGACGGCTCACTCCCCCACCTCCACGTCTATTCCTTTGGCTTTGAGGGCGGCGTGTGCTATGTATTTAGGGGCATCCCCACAAAGCACCCTCCAATCGGTGCATAACTCAGTGCAAAATTGCCTCCATTCGCTAGAAGAAAAGGATTCTCTGGCCTTCTCCACCGCTTCCCATGCTGCGGCTATATCGGAGGAATATTTGGGCAGTTCGTCCGCAAGGTAGGATTTTGTTGGTCCTTCCCACCAATATGTCAGCGTGTTAGAGTGAGGATGTTTTGCCCACCCCACGATCTTCTCAGCCACCAACTCATTGATTTTATCCAGGTTCATTTTGGGCCTCCTTCCTAAGCATTGTTTTCCAAACACGGTTTCCCCTAATATTTTAACCGCTTCATCATCACCAGAGATACCGAATTTTTGAGCCAGAATATTGATAAATTCGTTTTCGATTAGTTCTTTGGTGGCTTGTTCGTTCAAGGTTTTTCCTCCTTCCTGCTCTCAATAAACCTGCGCCGCTCTGCCTCATATTTCCTGTTCACGCTTGCCTTGGTTAAATCCTTGGCCTCAACACCCCGGCCGCAATGGGGGCAGCAGGGAAGCATGTCGCCGCCCCGGTAAGTCTTTTCCAGTTCCCTGACAGCTAGAAGGTGAGGCTTCCAGTTTAATAATTCTCTGCGCTGATTCAGAAGGCTCTGCGCTTCTTTATTGAGTTTATTCATATCATAGGCTAAATCTTTCATTGCTTCGTATGGATCAACAACCGACCCGCATTCAGTACAAAGTATTTCTCTGTTCTGGGTGTCAACTTCAAAGCGCCTATTTCTACATGTGCATTTCTTATTTTTGTCGTGGGTAATACGGAGTGCCGTAATGGGGATTATGTTGTCAGGTAGTTTTTCGTCCACTGCTTTTTTCCTCCTTCCTGCGGTCCCTCCGCAACTTCTCCAATGCCGCTTGCTTCAGCCATGTGCTGACGGACATTTTAGACGATGCCGCCGCCTTCTGGATTTTTTCTTTTAATTCATCGTCTGGATACAGGTATAGGCGTGGTTGGTTTGGCATGATTATATCCTTTTTCCTCCTTATATGCGTTTCAATATCTCTAAATACATAGCAGTTAATGAAGCAAGTAACACACAAAGCATAAAGATTGCAAAAACCCAGGGTATAAACTTATTTTTTATGTCGTGATACTTTTTGTATTTACGATCAAGATTCCATTCCCATTCCTTGATTTTGTCGCCAGCAAAAGATACAAAAAATACAATTCCAATCAATCCAGCCATGCCACCTATTAAAATCAAAAATGATACTATATACTTCACATCTAAAACCTCCTTTATTAATTACTAATATTATAATTATACACCCCCTTTACACCCACAGTCAACCCAAAAGAAAAACCCCAGCCGAAGCCGGGGGGTAAAATAATTTTCATAAATGAAGGAATTTTTAGAAAACAATAGAAATATAAATTTACTCGTTTGAGCATTGCTAGGAGCAATCACCTTTACCTTTCTTGAGAGTACGAACATTGCAGCCTATGGCAAGGGGTTAATTAATGTTTCCGTACCCCTGGAAGGGAGGTGAAAAGGCTATGACGGTTTTTGTCGTGCTCTCCGTTCCGCAAACCAAATGCGGTAGCAACCCTGCCCTACCAGACTGCAACTATTGCGTCTATGGGCGAGGCTGCCAGGAAGCCCAAAAAGCAAAAACCCTCAGAGTGTCGGCTCTGAAGGCATAGGCTTGGGCGAGTTAGGCAGGGGCGCTATATGCGTCCTTGTCTATTTATTTATAGTATATACTGTATTGACGTCAAAATACCTTTATTTGTTTTTGAATTACATATATAATATGTGTGACAGGCATTTGCGCAGACGACCGCTCAGGGTATTAAACTGAGCCACCGGCCCTCACCGAAAGGTGGGGGTTGGTTCGTTTATGAGCACCCCCTATATTCTTTGTCAATAAAGGGTTTGAAGCTATTTTAGGGGACAAAAACAGGCAAAATGAGCTTGCCTATTTCCCTATCACTGAGGGCACCTTCTTCATGCCCAGGCTGCCGGAAATTGCCCAAAAGACATTCTGTAGCAGAACGGGAATCTCCTGGCTGGTAGCGAACATATAACAGATAGTCCCCGTCACAATCAAAAAGCCGCCCACCAGGGCAGCGTCCACCATGTCAAATTTCTTTTCCAATTTCTTGCGCCTCCTTAAATTTATTTTTACTGGGTACTCTTTACCCTCAAGGGGATCACCCCCCTATCAAATGAACCCCGTAGTCTTCCCCAGCGGCCCCCGGCACACCCGGGGGTCCTTCTCCTCCTTAAAAATACCAAACATATAGAGTATTGCCATCCTGCATAAACCATGCAGTATTGCTACCAATGTGTTCAACGCTTAATATTTCCACACCCACACCCCCGGCTATTTACTCAAGTCCATAGGTGCATCCCACAAACGAGCACCACTTATCCCCTCGCTTATTGCCTAGCAGCTTGGCTCCACACTTAGGACAATACTCATTAATCCAATCACCGATTAACAAATCATCGAAACATGTCTTACTCGGCCCTACTGCCATTTCCAACACCTCCAAAATAATTTCAATCACATGGGACACCCCTTAAACCATTTCTGGGGCCAGGAGGCCTCCAGCATTTTTAATGACCTGGCGAAGCCTACGGTTTTCCTCCGCCACCTTCTGGGTTTCCCTGCTAATCTTTAAGAGTCCAGCCACAACAAAAGCCTTATTTGCTGGCTCCTCCGGCTTATGTTCACCCGCCTGAATCAACCCGGCCTGTTCCGCTACCTGCATAACCTCAATCTCCCATTGTTCCGGCACTGTTTTTTCCTCCTTCGTTGGTTCGTAAAAAATAAAATAGTTGAGTGATTGCTGCCTGAAAATGTCATAGCTTGCCTTGGTCCTCGTTTCCGAATTTGGATCGTTGACAAGGATCTGATCGCCACCCTCCGACAACCCCCACAGTAGGATGTAATGACCTATTGTGGTGAAATATCCAGGCCCCATGCTTGCCACGACCAGAGCACCCTTTTTAAGGGCCTCAATGGCTTCGTTGGTCAAACTGGTCTGTTTAAATTCCAGACCATACTTTTTCGCCGCAAAATCAAAGAATCCCCAGGCAACACCATTATTGTAGGTGCGATAAAAGTTATCCACGATCACCGTGGCCACATCGGGAGGCTTTATGTTCTGGTCCAGAAATGTGGCCAGCACCATTGCGAAGGATGCAGCTCCGCAGCCTGAAGTTGCAATCGTTTGTTTGGGGTCCCCGTGACTGCTAAATGTTATGTATCCCCATCGGGTATCGTATTGGAGATAGTGAATAGGTTTGGTTGTCCGCATCGAATCACCCCCTTCTCTCAAGCAGGTTAGCCACCAAAAGCAAAAGGGACAAAATACTTGTCCCCATTAGGCCCATGAACCAATATTGAAACCTGTCCAGTTTTTTTTCCATCCTAACTGCCCCTTCCTGTAAGCTTTTAATTTCGGTTTCAGTTCTAGTCAGCCTTTCCCGAACTTCAATCTCAGTCAATGTTCCACCCCCTGGCAAAATTTCTGCCCGACCCTAAGACTTTTTTCTCATTTCCGAAGTGTCAACTTTTCATTGCCCTTTTTACAGGCTTTTGTGATATTCTGATTATGCAGGTATGGGTGGTGACTCACCCACCCCGTTAGGGCCACCCCCGGCGGGGGCCTGCTGCCGCAAAAAGGAGAGATTGTAACTTGAAATACTTCTTTGGACTTATTGTCTTTTCCGCTGCAATCGGATTCATATTCCCACCATGGAACAACTTTTTAGACTCCGCATGGCTTACCTTTTGGCTCGTAGTTGTCCCGGCAGCCGCATCATTTGTTTGGTGGTATGAGAGAAAAGAGCAAAGAAAAAATTAGCGCAGGATAATTCCAGAAGCCTTATCGCTGCGCTGTAGTTGATTCTTTTTCTCCGTATTTAGCTTCAGTTGTGACTTTGGCTTTTCTTCCACAACAAAACCCTTCCGCTTTAACCCATCGTAAACCTTCATTTGTGCCTCCACCGGCTGGTCTACGATGCTTGCCAGCGCTACGGTTTTTAACTGCATTTCGCGTAACTTGGCCTTTTTCTCAGCCGCACCCATGCCCGACTTTTCGATTTCCCTCATAACTATTCGATTGTCACCAATCAAATCAGCCACCTTACCGTACAGCTTCCGCATTCTCTCGTCCTGGGTTTCCAAAGTACTGCCGGTCTGTTTTATGTCGGCCCTCATGGTGTCGAGTTCTTTCTTTCGCTCATAGAACTTTTGGGTCACATCTTGACTGTAGGCCGGGTCTGCGGTAAACATACGAGCAAGCGCATCCTTAAGAGAGCCTTCGGATGTTGCCGGAATGCCAACCTGGCCGATAATTCCCAGATAAGAGCTTGCAATATAATCAATCTGTTTTGGAGACACGTTGAACCTTTGCCCAATGGCCTTGGATATTTTACTTGTCTTTTCATCATACTGCTGGCCCGGACTCATGTTTTCCATATAGCCCGGTACAATCGGCCTTCTGGCGAAGTCTTTGTTCGCCGGAATATCAGTGATTAACGGACTTGCAATGTTATCCGTCAATGGGTTAGGGGGTAAGAAGCTGGCTTTCACCGTATCCGCGAACTTATAAAAAGCATCAGGATCATGCTCTTTAAACTGCCTCAGTGTCCTTTCAACCAACGCACCAAATATTACCCCGCCCTCTCTTGGTTTTGGCAGCTTCAAGAATGTGCCATTTGGCAATGGAACGCAGAAGTTTGTGTCCTTTACCCAGTTGCTTAGTTTTTGGTAATTAGGATTGTCGTGGTTCATGGCATACAGGGCTAAAGTGGGCATGGTCACAGCGGCAAAGGTTTTGGTAATTGCCGCAAGGGGCCTATCCTTGTATGTGCGCCCAAACTTATCTATGCCCTGAATGGCCGCTCCGAAATAGGGTACAAAAGCATCCAGGAAATTTGATATTTCGGCCGATCTTGTTTTAGAGAAGTTAACCGTTATGTCCTTACTTTCAAACAGTGCCTTGCTCCTGGTCGCGTAGGTATCGCCCTCCTGCCGCAGAATGCGCCGGTATTCTCCCAGCCTTGGCAGGGTTTCTGTCACATCTGCCAGACGCTCCAGCCATGTAAACGGCACGTTTAAGATCCTCCGGGTATATTCCACCGGGTTTTTAATGTTACTTAAATCGTAATAACCAGGTGTCAATTTTGCCTTGGTAGTACGCAACAGGTTAACGTCAGCACTGACGGCGGTAGCATGACCACCGCCCATAGCCCTGTAGGACTTTGCCGCAGCCCTATTGCCGACAATATCAACCAATGCTCCGACAATGTCCCCGGCCCACGTCATAGGGTTATTGGTCGATTTTGACGCTACATAAGACATTGGCAGGTCGCGAACAATATTGCGCCCTAGGCTAAATATTGGGTTGATGCCTGTGGTCAACAGTTTCATTTTACTCGTAATAGAACGGGCACCCTCAACTACCATGTTCTGCGCTGGCGTTGAAAGATTGGTTAATGCCTCCAGTAATGGCAGATCGTTAATCCGCACATTTACCCTCTCACCATTTACCCTGGCAGCAACGATATTCTTCATATTGAGGTTGGTGGTCTTAGGGTCAACCAGTTCACCAAATACCTTCATGCCGTCCGGGTCTTGGCGCATCATCGAAATAAGTCGCTGAGCAACCTCGTTGCGCTTTGCTGCTTTGATGTAGGCCGGTACCCGTTCGATAAGAGTTTCCAGAGACTCAATAGTTTTGCGTTCTGATCCCTGTGCGCTCTTAATCGGGTTGGGTTGGTCTACAAAAGAACTCCGGGCACCCGTGGCACTGGTAACGCCCATTTCAACATCGTCTAAAAGACGCTGCAAGGGAATATAGTCCTGATACTGCTGCCTCATGGCCTGCCATTGTGCTTTTGAGATCATGCCAGTATCAACAGCCCACTTTTCACCAAAGTCCTTGATCCATTTAGTGTAATCCTGTGCTGCCTGGGCCATCCACGGATGAGTACGGTCGTATTGTGCAACCTTTTTACTGGCCAGAATTTCATTCATGTTTAGAGCTTTAGGGTAGACCTCCAGGCCCTGTGTTTCCCATGATTTGAAATGCTTCAGCTTTAGGTAGTCCTCAAACTTGCGCCATTCACCTTTTGGCACCTTTTTAACTATCTCCATTAATGGTGCGCCGACAACGTTACCCTGAGAATCAACCATACCCTTAGTTAAAACGTGTTCTGCTATAGTTTCAGAGTTGCTGGCATTATGGGCAAGAATAAAAGTTCGCTCGTTGTCAGGTAGGTTTCTGCCAATGTTTTTCGAGTACAACTTGTCAACGTCATTTAATCTGTTGCGGCCATCCACCGTCTTATAATAGAGAGTCTTTATTTTGTTAGCCACATTAACTGGGGCAAACCTCTGCAACAATGGTTCCCTGTCGGCTTTTGCCGTGATTGTCTCAATGGTGTCCGGTAGCTTCAGGCTTGCCGGGCTGATGCCGGGAGGTAAAGGTCGGGAACTTTTTATCTGGTCCCCAATATCCATACCAGTATCAAAAGCATCCTTCTCGGCCTTTCTTGACGCTCCGCTTCTCATTAGTTTAGACAGTCCTGCTTTTACCCCCATAAAAGCCAGTTCCCCGCCTGCGCCTACCCCGGCCCCAACAGCGGTCCGTTTTGCAACTTCCGCTGAAGTATCACCTTCATTAATTCCCCGAACACCTTCATAGCCGCCTACAGTTGCAGAAGCCGGTAAAATTTTAGTGAGCAAACCTCTACTTGCCGGCAATGCCTCTTTGACAAGAGATATGCCCCTGCCAATAGGAAGGGCCGCCCCGCCCAATTCACTACCTGCAGCCAAGACTTTTTCCGACAAGGTTTCAGGCTGAGTTGGAACAAAGGGTTGAAATCTGCCACCGGTTAATTTGGAGATACCACGTTCTAAACCGCCACCCTTGCCCAAGAAGCCAGCCGATACACCTTTAAGGGCATTGTCAAGGTTAATGTCCACGGCACGGGAAAGCTGTTGCGGTATAGACCGCACCGGTGGGGCACTGGTCGGCTCCACGGATTCAAAAACGCCCTGCTTGACCAATGCGTTAGCGTCTAGCGTGGGGCGTTTTATGACCGGGGCAGGTGCCGGAGCAGAGGGAGGTTTCTTTAGCTGACCTCTTGCCTTTTCTCCAAGACTATCATAGCTAAGCGATCCCTCATTTACTTTTTGCTGTAAATGCTGCTGTGCCCATTTAGGTATCGCCATATTATTACCCCCCGTAGTTATTCTTTACATACATGGTTTTCCACGCATCATACAATTGAGCATAATTTGACATGTCAGAAAGCAGCCTTGAGTCATTTTGCACCTGATTAGTAACCCAGTCATTCATATTTTTACGACTAGTTTCTTCCTGTCCAGCCGTTAAGCCACCATTGCTCCCCGTACTATACGGCTCATTGGCCGAATGCTGATAGTTAGCCGTCTGCGCCTTAATCTGGTTAAGTTGCGCCAGGGCGGTGTCATAATCCAGGGAGCCAACATCCACCTTTTGCTGAAGCTGTTTAGCCTGTAGCTTCAATGTTTCAGGCAGGAAGGAATTCTGTATCTCCTGTGCAGCACTGTCAAGCGCCATCTTCCTGTTTGACAGAATTTGCGACTGCATGTCCGGGTTACTGCTTGACTTGCCCCAGTCAAACTGCTGCCCGGCCAGAGTTCTTGTTCCCCCCATGTCCCCGGTCAACTGCGACTGTTGCAGGTTATAACTCCTGTTGGCATTGTACTGGTCAATCATGCTCTGCATGGCCTGGGCCTCTACATCAGCCTCAGCCGCCGCCACATCGGAAGCATAACCGCTTTCAACATTCGCCCTCTGGCTTTCAATACCAGCAAGGTTAGAAGCCTCCTGCCTATCCAGCGCCCCTATCTGTCCCTGTAAACCGGCATTGCGGTAAACCTCCGGCATGGCCCCAGCTGCACCCTTTATGCCCCTGGCTGCCATGTACTGAGCAAAGTTCATAGCCCCCACATCTGATGCCGCCGCCGCCTGGTTCCGCTTGTCGTAATAGGTCGGGGCAACATTAGACTTTTCAGTATCCAGGGAGGACAGGGCGGTGTTTCTGGCCTTGTCCAGTGAGGCCATGCGGCTTGCCCGCTGGGCTTCTTTGAGTTGGTTGATGTATTGGGTGGGGTCGTATTGCTCCTCGGGCTGGATTTCTGGTTCGATGGGTGTTTGCATGCCCTGAAAAGCACTTACAGCATCTCCAAGCGGCACGTATTGACCGTTCGGTGCTTGAACATCCCGAAACGGCCACTCGCTTTGAGCTTGCGGATTTGTGAGTAAGTCAACATATCCTTGTCCATTATAGGTGTTCTTTACGTTGGTCTGTGGTGTACCGGGGACGATCATTCCCTGCTGTCCAGCTACTCCACCCGTAATTCCGTATCTCTTGCTATAAGCATCGCTGTTAATTTTTTGAATTTCCGCACCGCTTTTACCTGCTGTTGCGCTACCGCCCATAATTTACACCCCCGTTCTAAAATCTCTCCATGAAAAACGGTCAACCCCTGTGAGGTCAAATTCTTCTTTCATGATCTCGTAGAATTTAACATCATAGAGCTGACCGTCATAGAGCTTGGCATCTTTTTTAAATATACCAACGATACGCCCCCCGTAGGAGGTTACAACATTGTCATAGACAGCTTCTGCAGGGTTTCCCACTATTACAAAGAAGGTGATTTTGTTTACTCCGAATTTTTTATAGAGGGAAACAAAGAAGTCGTGTAGGTCTCCGGTAAACTCCTTGCTTTTTGAATCAAACTTAATAACTTGCAGTTCATACGCAGCGTTTGTTTCCCGGTTTATTTTGACGCTAAAATATCCTACTACGTCACCATTATCCAGACTGACCATTTGAATCATTTCGTCTGAATTTTGATATATCGGGATAAAGTATTCAATAAATGAACTGCGGCTATAAAATTTAAAACGGTCCCGAAAGACCGTTTCTCTGAACCTCTGATTTAACCTATCAGCATGATAAAAAGCTGGATCTAACATACCTTTCCCCCTTTTTGGGCAAATAAAAACACCCCCGAAGGGTGTTATTGTTGCTGACTTATCTGGTTTAGCATCTGTTCTAATAAAGCATTTTTCTCTGGTGATTGCCCCCACCATTTATCGCGTTCGCTTTTTTCCACATATTCAATCATCCACTGCGGAGCGCTAATTGTTTTTAATACTTCTTTTTGTTTTTTTGATGCACTTAATTCTGCTCTTTCAATAGAATCAATTTTGTTATTATAGGTTTCTAAGCAGTGCCATGTCTCATGCATAAGCATAGCGGCCCACCATGCTTTGTCTGCTTTTCCATAGTCAGAAGGAATATTAATTGCCATGTCTTTTCCCTGTGTTAATGGGCCTATAAATGAATCATTCAGCACTATCTTCCTGACATACATCCCAACAAACTTATAATCTTCCGGGTCTCTATCCTTTAGTAACTGCAGAGCATCCCGCATAGCCTTTTTAAAAGCCGCATCCCCCACAATCTCAATGTCTGTAAGCGCATCCCCCTGTGAAGCGATATAGGCAGTGCCTGTTAGACTGTCCCACCCCACAGTAGCCCCCATGGACTCGGAAACCGCCCTCAGAGGTACAAACACTCGCCCGTCAATTAGTTGGGGGCCAGGGGATGAAATAAGGAGCTTACCGTTTATCCAGACGTTAACCGATTCATTATCGGCAAAACCAACTCCCCCGGCCATCATCCCAACAAAGAAGGTCAAGACCAGAAGGACACTGTAAAGTCTTTTCTTCATGCAAATACCCCCTTTGCCACTATTATACAGCATCGGGGGTAAATTGAAATAGGGGTTGGGGAAGTGTCAACTTCTAAGGTGGGTTTTTACACCTTATGACGTGGCAATATATTCAATGCAAAATGTTAATGTCGTGTTATTTTGAACCTGTGCCGGCTGTAAATTCGTTTGAATGGCGTTATCCCGTTCAAACGCTAATCTACAGTAGGTTGTATTAGGCATAGCTGCGCCAATTAGCCTTTTTTCATCTGCCGCATGATCAATATACGAAATACCACCAAAACTGACAGCGCCTAAATAATCAATAAATACAGCAAATGGCAAGCCGCCAATCCTAACATCTCCAGACATAGCCGCATCTTTTGCAGATAGTGTTATCATCCCAAAACATGTGACCTTGTTGTTTATCTTAATATATGTGCCAGCTTGTGTGACGTAAGTGTGTGCACCTGCTGTAGTACTACCATATAAGGTTGGGGTCCAGTTTCCATTTTTAACTATTAACCCATGCGCCCCATTTGCGTCCGTCACCAAATCTGCCAGATGAGCATCGCCTTCCACTAGATGTGTCGCATTAAACCACGCCACAAAATCAGCGCCAAACTTATCAAACAGAGCTTTTAGCTGAGTCGCCGTCAATCCTCCAACGTCATTAGGTAAATTGTCCAGCGATGCTATATTATTTGTTACTACACTACATGTGGTAAAAGCCACGGGGCTCACCTCCTGTTTCTTACCTCACCGCCCGTTCTTGCCGGTATTGTTACAGAAAGAACCGTGGCGGTGTCAGTGTCATTGTTTGAAATAATCAACTTGAAATAGTCAATCTTCTTAGCCTTAATCTTGAACTTAAAGGGCTGCGGGCTGTAGTTGGTTTCAAACGAAAAGGCCGCAAAGTCCATATGTTCAAATGTGCTAAGCGAATACTCCGCTGTATAGGTATCGTTTTCTCCATTTCTGTCTGTCTGATAGGTTATATCTATATGGGTTTTAATCCTCGGGAGAATAGTCACGAAAATACGCTGGATAAATTTTCTTAGCCATTCCACGCCGAAGTTAAAGAAGCCCATCTCCCAACTATCGGTTATTGTAGTGCCGTTGTATGTCCTCAAGGTCTCGTCAAACCGCATGATCTGCCCTGCCGTAGTGCCGAAATACAATTTGTCCTCAACTAGGCAAAAGCATGTCGGGGTGTCTGTCAACTCAAGAATGTGCCAGGTATCCGTTCTGTAATTAAGCACCCATATTGTTGTACCGACACATATCCAATACTGCCCCTTGTCGCTCCAATCGACGGTCAATGCTGTGGTTAAGTCAACTACGTCCAGATCATTCTGTACCCGCTTGCTTATCCATTGGGCATTCTTTTCATTCATGACATAGGTACTTACCCACTCATAAATACCCTTCCAGATTGTAAAGGGATTGTTTCCGATAATCTGCGTCTGCCCCTTGGCTACGTTTCCAACTTTGGAGTTCATGGGGTATACAGGGAATAAGGCTGTTACCGCCCCGGTCGTAGCATCCCTGTAATCTTCTTCCTCTGAATACCAGGCCGAAGCCTCCGAGGAATCGCCGGATGTGAAAATAAGCTGCTTATTATACTGAGTGCAGATGTCGGTTATCTCATATTCCCCAACGTCTGATTCTGCGAACTTGGGCCAGAACGAAGGGTCACTTGCCCCGGCCATCGTCACGCCTGAAGGGTAACGGGTGGCCTTGTGGTCAGGGTTTCCAAATACCCAGTACCGGGCGTAATAAACACCGCCATAATAGCGGTTCTTGACGATTGTGTCGCGGTCGCCGGCAATGGTTTTTGTCCAGGTTATGACCACATTGTTTACTCCTGTGGCCGGAGCCGCGACAAAGGTTACTGTACCATTAGCCAGACTTACGGTGTAGTCGGTTGTGACCGTTTTTAGTACGCCGCCGACATACACCGTATCAACCGAGCCAATGCCAAGTTCAGCCAGCTGGTAGACAGTGGCTGTGTTGTCACCGCTAAACTTTTGAGTTTTCTTCCCGGTCAGGTAGTTAATTGATTCAAGTATTGTCCCGCCACCGGCCGGAGGCGCTGCGGTGTAAACTGTCGGGACATACCCGGCCACACTGGCAATACTGCCGGTTCCAGCCCAACTAAACAGGTCGGTGCCGTCCATGATGTAAACCGTGTTATTGGACACAAAAAAAGTGGTCGGATTTGCGTCCGTTACCGCTCCCAGGTCTGTATTTGCTCCTGTTGACAGGTTATGTTCGTACACATGGCCATTGCAGGCGAATATGAGGTGTGATGTGCCGCTTATGGAGCCATACCACATACCATTAATGTCGTGCGCTCCCAGGGTGGCGAAAATCTGGACGTAGCCGGGGGTCTTTTGTAGTTTATAATCATCGGTTATAATCCAGTTTGTCATGGTAGAGGCTTCGCCAAGCTGGAGGAGTGTTTCTGTGGCTGTCTTGTTTACTCCCAAGAATTTGTCTAGAGTGTATGGGGTTAACTGAGCCATGTATCACCACCTCACTTAATTCCAGCAATATCATAAACATCCGCTATGGACTGAGGGGCCAAAGGCCGCTCTTTCATATCCTCGCTTTTCAGTTCCGCATACTTCTGTCTGCATCTCTGCGCCAACTCGCTGTTCTGGTCGGCCATTGCGAAATGTTCAGCTAAATAATAAGCCCCAGAAATTGAGGAGGATTCGTTTATTTCCAAGGTTTGGGTTAACACCGTAATTTTTGTAGGAGTAGGTTTATAGGTAATCTTTAAGACACCCTCAAACGCATGGTTGATGTAAAGGTCTTTATTGTTTTCCCACCTGTGATACAATCCGCTCTGTGGGTTTTCCTCGGTAATTTGGGTTATTGAATTGAAATTTGTTGGCATGTCATATTTCACATATTCCCCATACTCCGGCACTCTCGCACAGGTGGGAAAGGCCGCTTTAAACAGTGCAAAGTTATAGAATTGGTAATAATAAGAACCGGAGAACCTTAACCGGGTCTTACTGCCGGTTGCCGTGATAATTCCCTTTATTCTGGACGGTTCTGTCAGTGCGGAAATGGTAATCAGGCCGGTAAATGCCGTTTCTGAACCATCATCCTGAATGTACTTACCTGAAACATTCGCCCACGCCCCGCCAACGTATTCCTCAACATAGACCTCGCCCTCGTTGTCAACTGTGAAATTGAAGGAGTTGGCTACCTCGCTTGTTTCGTAGGTTTTGTCCTCGTCAAAGTGTTCCTCGATGCCGAATTTTTCACCCAACAGGTTGGTCATAGGTCGCCGATTAATGGGTATGGTGTTGAACAGTGACCCCTTTTTGGCATATTCATGCTGCCACAAGTCCAGCAGGTACGGGGCACGGTATTTATACTCTTTTATTTGGGAATCAACGATTGTCCCGATGTCCGAGAGTTCGTCTAAGATTGCAATCGCTTGGTTAAATATCTCTGTGCCGGTATACATATCATCACCCCTTGGCGTAATACCCTATCATTTGGCCGCTTGTAAGCGTGATTGAACTCCATTTTCCGTATATGATTGCACCCGCCGGAATGCTTGTAATGCTCGACAATGTTGCATTAACGGCCCCACTCACATCAGCCTGAGAAGCAACCACTGTTGCGGCCATTGCCTGGAGGGCGAAGAAGTAATATCCGGCTGCCGGAGTAACCGCGCTGGTCCCGGTTATTGCTTTTGACCCAGTTGCCCCGGCCTTATTTAGTTCAACTTGCGCCGCCATAAGTTCAAGTTGTGACATTGATTATCCCTCCTTGTGCTTGGCCCGAATATGGTTAGCCAATCCTGACGGGCTGGCCGCTTTGAAGCCGCAGACAGAACAAGTAAGACCATCATCTGTACTGCCAGCCTGCTCTTCCTCTGCTTCCTCGGCCTGTACTTGGGCCTGCTCCTTAACCTCAATCAACTCTATTTCTTCGTGCTGGAAATGCGGCCCCATCCTTTTGGCAAGTGCCTTGTCCAGAGTTACATACTCGCCGTTCTCGTCGAATTTAAACATGGTCAGGCCGGTATTACCGTCGCTGACGGGGTGGCCCGGATTGGAAAAGAATCTATATGCTTTCATGTTTACCTCCTTGTAGATAGAGAGGGCGGTTTCCCGCCCCCCCCCAGTTTGGTCTAAGGCAGTTTAATCACACCAAGCGAGACATCGGACACGGTACCACTCTGAGTCACGGAGCATCCAATCGTCAACTTGGAACCGGTACTTTTGAAACGACTACCTTCCAGCGGACCGATCACCTTCACCGCCCCGCCGTCCGCCACATCGACAGACAGAGTACCCAGCACACTTGCCAGGAACCCGCCCGGTGCAATGGTAATGGTCGCAGTATTTACCGCCGCAGAATCGTTGTTGTTCTGCACGACGAGCAGCATCCTTTCGTCTGCCACATCGCTAACATCAACGGTCTGTGTGCTACCCATCGCCGTAAGAGTCAAGTCCACATCGTCATTAAAAGCCGCCACAGATGCAGTATAATCGCTCATTTATTACACCCCTCCTTATATAGTGCTCTCAGCCGCAGGAGTCAGTGTCAGCCTGACAAGCTCCTTGGGCCGGACTACTTTGCCACCCCACACCTGGAGAGACTTGACAGCATCGCCAAACCTCTTTTGGGGCCGGTAGGCTTCGGTTTCAGTCAACTGTGCCGCGAATGATACAGCCGCCTTGGTACGGGCAAGGCACTCGTAGGCAGAACCATTCACGACAATGTTATTGGACTCGTATACGTCGAATCCAAGCAGGTTGCCGAGGTAGCCGGTTTCAATGCGGCTGTCGTTTTTGGTTCCCCTGATGATCTTCGCCAGAATTATCTTGGTTGCGATTGCCGGCGACACCTCAAGGTATTTGGTGGTGCCCTCGGGCACGTTCACGGTCTTGAAATACTCCGCTGCCTCGGCAATGGCACTGAAGATGTTTGCAGTGGTCAATGCGGCCTGGGCTATGGTTTTGCCGGCATCGGTGTACTTTCCGAATATAAAGGTATCCAAGTCGCCGGCCATGGTAATGCCCATCTGCCGCTTTTGCTCCTCCCAGAAGCCTTTACGGGTCTGTGCGGCGTCCAGGTCGTCAAAGCCGATGTGTGCATACTTGGCCTGGTCGATTACCAGATACTGGGCCGCCGAGGTTCCGAGGTCGGGGTCGGCAATGTCGGTGTTACGGGTGTAAGTCTTTGACACAACCGGGCCAACGGTCAGAATTTTCACCTGATCGCCCTGCTGCTTGATTTCACCCTCATAATCAGTGTTGCAGTGCTTAACGCCTATGAGCACCTTGTCGCGCTCTTTCAGCACGTCCTCTGCCCATAGCATCGGGATGAAGTTTTTTGCGCCCACTTATGGTCACGCTCCTTTCAAAATAAAAGCGCCGGGTTATTTCCAGCGCTTTTCTGACTCTTTAACTGCCTCGTAATTGGACCTGATTTCCTCACGGCTCATTGCCGTGACCTGATCCCGGGTGAAGAATGTTCCTGACTTGCCCTGGCCCTTGGCGCTGCCTGTTGAGCTGTCGGCGTTGGCATGGTTGGCATCGTTAGCCTGTGTCTGTGCCCTGCGCTGTTTGTCGTTGTACCGGGTCAGCGCATCGGCCAGTCTACGCCCTTCCCTGCCACCGGATTTAAGCCACTTTTCGGCCTCGGCGAATACTTCCCTGGGGATGGCTTTCCATTTTTCTTCCGTGTTGTAATCCGGGAACTCTGTCGTGAATTCGTCATACATGGAATTGCGCCTGTCGATGAAGTCTTTTTCCCCTTGGGTCTTGCGGTCGGATTCTTCACGGGCTTTCCTCTCGGCCATGGTTTCCTCACGGAAGCGTTTGCTTTCGAGCAGTTCATTTAAAAGTTCATCCGGCACATTGGCATATTGTGACCGTATTTTATTCTCAAGTTCCTGCTCTTGCAGGGCTTGCTTGTACTCGGCCTCCGTGGTAATCGGCTTGCCTTTCCACTCATAACTCTGCTCGGCAATCCATGAATCACGGGCTTGTTGAGCCGCTTCCTGTCTGGCCCTCTCGATACCCTTGTCGTAGTTCATGCCCTTTTGGATGTGCTGAACCGCTTCCTCATAAGGTAATTCAAATTCTTGGTGGTTGTACTTTACCTTGATTTTTTGCGGTTCCGGTGTTTGCTCGACCTGCTGAGTGGTGTTCTCTTGGGTCGTTTCCTGTGTAGTTTCATTGGTTACTTCTTGGGTTTGCTCCTGACTTACTTCACTCTGGTTGGTGAATTCGTCCATTAACAATCATCCTTTCGGCTATGGTAGGCCGTTTATTTACCCAGTTTAAAGCCTTGTGGCAGGGCATCAAAAAAGCACTCCTAAGAGTGCAGGGAAAGGTATTTTATTTTGGAAAAGCGGCCTCATACCCGCCCTTTGCCATGTATTTGTCGTATAGATCCGGCCTATAGATATGAAATGACGGATAATGGGTATCAATCCATATTTTGTAGCCAGCACATGCCGCCCGGACACAGAAGAACCTGTCCTCCCCATCAAAGCCAAGGTTGTAAATATCGTCATAACATACGCCGCGCTCAAACACGCTCCTGTGCAGGAGGATACAAGCCCCGGTCTGTCCTACCTCGTAGGTTCCCGGCCTCAGCCATTGGGCTACATGGTCGTAGTCAACACCAGAATAGCTGTCGAACATCCAGCAGTTGGGCAGTGGCTGGCCTTTTTTGTCCCAGCGCGTCCAAAATATCTCAGCAACAATGTCCTTCTTGGTTTCCAGGAGTTGCACCAGCGTTTTAGGGTGTAACATGAGGTCTGTATCAACAAAGAAAATGTAGTCATACCCGTTTTCAAGGGCGAATTTGGCGATCCCGTTTTTCATCTTGATAATGTTTGCAACCAGCTTTGAAGTCCATAAATGCCGGTTCTCGTCGCTCTTGTATTCGTCGTCTGTCTTGTACTCAGCAAAAAAACATATCTCCGGGTGCGCCTTAATCAGCGGTATCAACTCTGGGGAGTTGTGCAAAATAAAAAGCCTGTCGCATTGACAAGGCTTTTCGAGGTTTTGCAGTGATTTAAGGTATTCCCGGAATATCTCCGGGTTTTGCCGAGCGGGGGCTGCAATTAGGATTTTCATTGTTCCTCCTTAAATCCATTCCACTATTTGGAGATAAATCGCAACCAGACTTGCTATGAGAATACAAGAAAAAACCACCATAAATATCCAAGGGCCTATATTCTCTTTGAAGTGGCGGTATTTCTCATACTTCCGATCAAGATTAAACTCCAATCCTTTAATCTTGTCCCCTATGTAAAGCACTGAAAATGTGAGTCCGACGATTCCTGCAAGTCCACTCATTAAAATTAAAAATGCCCATATGTATTTCATGCTCATATCCTCCTAAAAACTGCATGGTAACAGTACAGTCCGCAGTTATCCTCCCGTATAGCGTCCTGTGGCGGGTCTTTTTGGTACTCGGCATACTTGAACCCTTCCGCAATTTCAAACAGCTCTGCGGGCCTCCTGATACACGAATAGCGGCCATCCATTGTTAGGTCCAGGGTCAACACAAGCCTGCCCCCAGGCTTCAGCACCCGGTAAAACTCCTGCAACACCCTCTTAGCTGTGTCATAAGGCAGATGTTCCAACACGCTTATGCAGTAGATTGTATCTACATCAGCATTGCACAGCGGTATATTGTCAATGCTGGCCACGATGTGAAGTATGTTCCGGTGCGCCTTGCTGTTTAGCAGATCAGGGTTGATGTCTATACTGAACACCTTGCAGCCATTCTCAGCCAGCTCATATTGAAAGGGGTAATTCGGGCCGCTGCCAGCATCGAGTACGGTTTCGCCCGGCTTAATCAGTTGTTTGGCCCATATATATTCATACAGGCGGCTCCACCATACTTCAGGTATAGTAAAGTCGTATACTTTATTGCATTTCTCGTCCCCGGTGGTGAAATAGGCGTTATCCAAGGTCAATCCTCCTTATTTCTGAACCCACATATAATAATCGTCCCATCCCTTTAATAAAGTCTGTTCCTCAATCTCGCACTTAGCAAAGGAACTGCCCAGCTCCTGCGCCTGTTCCTTCGTGAAGCACATACAAGTATTGTAATTGATGTAGTCCGGTTTGTTTTCCAGCTTCGGCAGATGTATACACGCCCACCCGCCGGGTTTCAGTGCCTTTTTAATCTTCCGGATTGTTTTTATCTGCTCGTCATATGTATTATGCTGGACCACCTGGAAGCAGATAGCCAAGTCGCAGTAGTTTTCCTTGTCAAATTCGCTTGCCAGTATAAGGCTGACATTGACCAGGCTGTACTCGCTGGCCTTGGCGTTGGCCGCATCTAAGACAATGGGCGAAATATCAACTCCGGTATACTGCTTGCATTCCTTTGACAAGACCCTACCTATCCTCAGATTGCCGCAACCCCAGTCAACGATTATGTCTATCGGTTTTTGGGACCTCTTTCTAAATCCCTCCATCACCTGACGCGCGTTAAACTCGCCGCATCGGTTGTAATCTTCCTCCGGCATGGGTGGAAAGAACCGATCATTACCCATATTCCCGGTTATGTTGGCGTATGGGTTCACGGTCACGCTTACTTCATACATCAGCAAACCTCCTGAGAATCGGGGTAGGGTCAAGAATGCTTTGATACTGCCCCATACACCCGCTTTTCCCTTCGGGGTCGGCCTCCATATAGCGCCCATACTTCTCCTGCCTATCTTCCGGCCGAGCCCAGCCCCAGTGCTGTATTCTAACCGGGCAAGTGGCTATTCTTACCCCGGCATTCATCGGGAACCTGCCGCAATGAAGGGGAGTTTCCTTCCAGAAGCAATCAATATCCTCATATTTCACACAGAAGGGCCACACGCCATTGTGGGCCTGCCAGTAGTGATCATCACGGTAATGCGTCTCTGACCACATGTCAAATAGGGTGAATGCAAGGCTGTTACACTTGGCCGCCTCTGCTTGCTGTATGTAGTCCCGTATTAGGTCCAGCCGGTCAAAGGTTTCGTCGGCATCGAGGCAGAGGATCCAGTCTCCGAATTTTGCCTCATGTGTCGCCAATTCCCAAAGGAATTTTCTTTGTCTCAACTCATCTGTTCCCCAGTATGAGCGGTCAGAGTAAAAGACGTCAGCACCATAGGCCTTGCATATCTCCGGGGTATCATCGGTTGAGCAGTCATCCAGGACTACGATCTTGTCACAGACTGACCGCATCTGCTCAAGGACTTTTTCAAGGTAGCGGCCTGACTCATTTCTGACCAGCATCGCGCCAATTAACATAATGCGCCTCCCCTATCGTCTCGACGTTGCAATGGCCACACACAAGCGTAGTATCGCAGAATATCCTAAATCCTGCCCCCCGGGCCCGAACACAAAAAGATAGGTCTTCGCCCAGTATCTTGTGCGGGAAGAACCACGGCTGCGGTACGGTCTCGAACACTTTACGCTTAATCAGTGTACATGCCATGCCCACGCCCTCAATCTCGGTCAAGCCCTTTGGGTAGTCAAGGTAAAATTTGGCGTCCTGTTCGTTGCACTCCTTGAATATGCAGGGCTCATACCCCGGGGTACGCCGAAAGGCCAAAGCGGAAACTATATCCTTGTCGGCCTCGATTAACTTCGTGAGCAAGTCCACCGGGACCACCATATCCGAATCAACGAATAACAGGGCATCGTATTCCCCCTGCAAGAATGCCTTGACCGCTTCTTCCCGGGCCGTATAGACAAGGCTTAACCCGATGGGCAGCATATCAACGCTGACGCCCTTGTTACGTGCATGGCAAGCCATAGGGATAAGAGAATAAGCTGCCTGTGGTGCGACATAGCCGGTGTAGGGGATACAGATTAAGGCTTTCATGTGGCCTCCTAATTAACTTTGTTTCGCACTACTGCCGCAACTTTCAATGGTTCATTCAGGTTTGTCCCCGCACATGTCCCGCATTTGGGATTGACACAGACAAGAAGCAGCTCCACATAAACATCGCTACTCCCTACCTCACTTTTATACTCACTATGCGACACCATCAAGGGTTGCTTGCACTCCAGACACTCCACCGCCTCCACCTCCTACCATCATTTGAGATTCTTGCGCTATCGCCGCCTGTAACTCCGGCGATAACTGACCGATAAACTGCTCAAAGGCCTCCATTTGCTCCTGCATTTTGGCCTGCTGCTCCTGTTGCTCCACCTCTTCGATTAAGCCCTCTTTGTCGGGGATAAGACCGCTTGCGATACGCTCCAGGTACTGTCTGAAGGTGATCAGCTGTTTGTCTAGTAGGCTGTCCAGGGTCTGAATAGAAGCGATCTCCGACCACTGAGTAGAGGCCCCCACGTCGATCTTGAGACTGAAAGTTGTCTGGCTGTACTGCGAACCATCGAACGGTATCTGTACGACCTCCGACTGCTTTGTCTCGGGGTTGGTACGTTCAATCGTCAGCATCCGGGGGACACTATACTTTGTCAGCCAGTAGTCCAGCCATATAAGCCCCTGATCCTCTTTAAACTGTGCGAATCTGCGTTTGTTGGTGGACAGCGGCAGGACTGACGCTTTTTGCAGGGCAATAATACCGGCTGCGGTCTTGGTTACACTGTCATCACCAAGGGCTGTCTCATTTGCCCCGGCCATGTCCTTTGTGGTCTGCACCAGCATTTCAAAGAGGTTTTGAACACTGGCGGGAAGTCCCTGCGGCTGGAGATACATAGCCGCGCTCGTTATGTCACCATCTACCGGTATTGCTTTGGTTATATCGTTTGACCATGCCGGGATCCGGGAAGAGTCGTAAACAGGTTTGGGGTATGCGTTTATCATTGTCCACAAGATCATGGTCGCCATTAATTTGTTGATCGCGATATTGTTCGGGATTAACTCCGTGGCCTCGGCCTCACCGTGACAACTATTTTTGCGTGGTGTCCACTGTAGGGATGCCACCGGGTAGCGGTGTAGTTTGGTATCCCAATCCTTGCGAACTACAGCGGCCTGTGTGGATTTCCTGGCCCATATGGTGGTCACCCTATCCATAAGTTGCTTGCCTGTCTGGTCCATCATCGGAAACCCTGCGGGGTCAGTTTTGGGTATCTCCTCTGTCTTGGTCCACATCTTCAGCAGGACAGTGCAGAAACCGCCCTCATTGTCCTTATTGGGTTCTTTCTTGGCCCTGTCTCCTGCCCGGTACTGAGTATCACTGTCGCCGGTGATTTTATCTATCTCTTCCTTCGGTGCCTTGTTTCGCTTGGCTTCCTCTCGGACTTCTTTAACCAACTTACGAAATGACAAGATGATATAAGGCTGTACCGGCCCTCTCTTGTCGTTGGGCCTTGGGTCGCTGGTATTGCCTGGGAAGTAGCACACGTTGTCAATCAGTTCCCCGTTCATGTCGCCCATGACCGCGGCGCCCATCTCATTAACACCGGCATTAATGGTATCGTCCCAGTAGTAATAGATAATGCCATCACCGGACAAGGCGGCATCAAAAATGGCCTGCTCGTCAAGGGTAGACTGTTTTAAGTTTTCATCGACTGTTTTTGAGTAGTCAGAGAGTAACCTTGCCACCTCTTGCAGCATGGCAATCTTGTCCGGGTTGGCCGGGTCATAATTGGCTGAGTTCTCGGCGCTAAACTGCATGGTCAGCATGTCTGACATGATCTGACTGACCTTCCAATTGACTATCCTTTTAGTCACGTTTAACCGGACCTGTGGCAGCCCCCCGGTGTCTACTCCGTCCCAGTGGTGGCCGGCGTAAAACCGTTCATTTCGGTTAGTGGTGGCGAATAGGTTGAGGCTGGATTTATAGTCTATCCCGTCCTTATAAAGCTGCCAATCGACTGTTTGGGTCTGCTCGTCCAACTACTTCACCTTCTTTCCTCGGGCAAGAATCCATCATAAGCCATCATATTTGCATGGCCCTTCAATATCTCGGCTGTGGCCGGGTTAGGTTTGGGAGGTGCAATGGCCTCCTTCACGGCCTTAACCGGGGTTAGCTTCGGCGGCACGTTTCCCTTGGCTGTCTGCATACCAAGGCGCAGGCCGGTACGGAAGCCGAGGTAAAGGCATAGAAAAAGGAGTATCCCTACTCCTACGCTGATCAAAATATCCAATTAACTCCACCCTCCCTTAAAAAATCCCTCCGTCACCGTCGCGCTGTCGGCTCGGGGTTTGGGTTTTTCGCACTCGAAGTTATAGTGTTCTGGTTCCGGTGCTGGGTGCTTAGTTGGTATTGTCTTCATCCTTATAGCCAACCCTGTCACTCCATCCGGCGCATCGTCGTGTTTATTCTTGCCAATCTTTACGTATGAGGTCAAGGCCCTCATAAACTTATCGTAGTCGCTGCCAGGTTCGTAATCTGACCGGAAATAGAAATACTCCTTTACATACCCGGCATTCATTAGGATTCGCGTTTCTTTGTTGGTTGTTTCATGTTGGTCAATAACTGAGCATTTCCATTTTGGTTTAACCAGCTTACGAACATTACGGGCATAGCTGCTTCCACCGTTATTGGCCTCAATGATCTCTATATCTTCCTTGGCATCGATAATCTTCTGCGCTACAAGCGGTTCGGTAACCTCAACGCCGTCCTGGGTAAATACCACATCGGTTATGTAGGTGTAATCACCGTATCTTTTGCCTGTGACTGAACAAAGGTAATCGTCCCCCCGGTCTGCCGTATCGGTAAACCCTATAATACCGTCCGGCCTCTTTGTGGCCAAGTCTGCCATTGTAAAGCGGTTTAGCTGTTCAACGGGATAGAGTAAGCCCTTGGCCTCTATGGGGTTCTGCATGTACTCAGCTTCCCAGATAAAGTCCTCGGTCACTCGCTTAATGGACATATATTCAGCCGTTGTCTTTATTGCAGGGCAGAAGGTTTTGCCATATTGGTCAAGGGCCGGTATCTTTATGACTGTAAACTCGTCGCTAAAATACTCGCTTGCCTCGTCTGCAAGCCGTCCTATGGGATCGTTTCTGCTCCACCTGGTGGCAATGTGGATCTCCGGACATCCACTCTCAAACCGGCTCAGGTGTGTTGATGTGTACCAAAGCCACACGTTTTTTATGACTGTCTCGGACATGGCCTCTTCAATGTTTTTTATCGGATCGTCAAGTATGCCGGCCAGGTCGCAGCCTTTACCTGTTATTGGCCCACCCACGCCAGCACAAAAATAAGCGCTCCTTTTTGATGTTTCAAGCGCCCAATCTTCAATGGCTTTCCGGTCTGATTTTAGCTTTATCTTCGGGAATACCCTCAGATATTTGTCACTCTGCACCATCTGCCGTATATCATAGCTAAATGTGTGCGCCAGGTCTGCGGCGTAACTGTTTCTCATTATCGCGCCGACCGGATTCTTACCAAACATCCAGGCACACCACAAAGATGTTTCATACGACTTGCCGGCCCGGGGCGGTTCTGAAATGGCTAGTTTTAGTATTTGCTTATCTGTTACACCCTGAAACGCTTCAGCAATTTCTTGAAGATGTGGCTTATCATCTGAAAAAAACAACGGGTCCATATACCTACAAAAAAAATAGAAGTTGTTTATTAGTTTATCAATCCGATCCTCTTCAAGCAGCCTTAAAAGTTCAGTTTCCTCTTTTGGCGATAAGCTCATTTATTCTCGCCTGCCGTTCTTCGGGGGTTAATGTGGCGGTTTCTATCGGCCCCCCGTCCTTGCCGGTAAGCTCCACCTTGTCCGTAAACATGCCCAGGTGCTTGCCTATCAACTCCAGGGCCTTCAGGGAGTCATGGCGTTTGATTTTAAGGCCATCCTTTGTTTCTGACACCTCCGCAAGCAGGGTACCGTCAACTTCATCGCTGGGCCTTATTTTGACCGCGCTATACTCCTTTATTAACTTAATAGTATTGCCTTCCTCGTCCTCTCCAATATCACGCTCAACCCTGGCATTTTCGAAGGCCACAAAATCCTTAATGTCGCCAAAGGCTATCTTGGCCAGCTGCTGGAGGACTTTATCGGATGTTATTTCGGTTCGTTTTTCCCTTTTTTGTTGGGCCTCTCCTATTGCAGCCTGGATGTTAGGTTTTCTTAGGTTTTCATGGCCTATTATCTCGGCTGTCTTTTCCGAGTACCCAGCCCTCCTGGCAGCTGCAGTTGCATTCAGATCTACCAGGTACTCCAGCACAAACATTTTCTGTTTTCCCGTTAGACCCACGCCGCATCCCTCCGTTTAAAAATAATTTGATTTATGTGTTGACAACGCCAACCATACATAGTACATTATATACAAGAGGTTGGCAACGCCAACATATACCTGGCCCCCAGGGTGAAGGGGAAGGAGATTGAACATGACTAAAGAGTATACCATCTATAACCGCTACGATGGCGAGAGCAAGGAACTCACCGAAGCTGAAGCCATAGCTATCACTAAAGCAGCCGACTTACATACCGGGCCTTATGGCGGTATGGGCAGCCAGATTGACATGACGCTGTGCCGGTACGATGAAGCCAACGACACTTATGTCATCGAAGCTGTACACCACCGGGGCGAATGGCTTGCAATCCCCGAGAGCCAGTCTGCGTTTATGGAGCATGAGTTAGGTCAGAATGCCCAGGGGGAGTAGTTCCCCCGCTCTGCGGTTATAAAGAGGCCGCCGAGATTATGGGGGTATCACACAAGGCCTTGGCCGTGTATATCAAGCGCGGTTGGCCGGGTGGCAAACATTTTCCTGAGCCGGTCCAGAGATTAGCAAGTGGGCCGGTATGGAGGAAAAGCGATATAGAAAAATTTAAAGAATCTATCTAACCTCCCCCCGGGAGGTTTTTCTTTTTATCAAGTACCCGTCAAGTAAAAATCAAAAAAGCAACAATACCTGTAAGGTACTGGTCTCTGTTATAGTGGTCTCTGTTAATGGTATCTGTTCGTATACTAAATCTAGTATAGGTGGGTATATCAAATCTAGTATAGGTCATCCCCTAACCTATATCATTTTTAGTATAGGTCAATAGTGGGGTTCTTTGCGCCACTCGGCAAAATCCAGCATGTAATACTCGCTTGGTTTACCTGGCCTCTTGCTGATTTGAATTAAGCCTTTTGCCTCCAGCTGGTCAACGTGTTTTAGCACCGTGACCCTGCTTAATCCCCTGCAGTCCTCCGCTATCCTGTCTATGGATGGGTAGCAGGTCAAGTCCTCCTTATCAGCCCTGGACAGGAGCATAATGTATATTAACAGGTCTATTGAGTCTATTTCCCGGCTACCTTTATCCCTCAGCCAGGTGAGGTAAAAGGCATTTATGGGGAGTATATTGTCTTGTCGCATATCACCACGCTCCTGTGGTATTTGCTCCCTAAATGTTTAAGACGGGTGCCAATGGAGCTATTGGCCAGGCTGCAGACCTGTTTTACCCGCCAAAATAAAAATCAGCCACCGGCTGAAATATTTTCAAAATTATTTACAAAAAGGTGTTGACAGGGTGGTATCACCGTGATATATTGTGTATAAGGAAAAGTCATGAAGGGAGCAAATACAAATGCTTAAAAGTGAGCTTGCAAAAAACATCAACGCAGTAAAAGACCTCGGCAGAATCATAACAACAAATTTTGAATTAGACTTTACCGAAGGCACAATATATGACAACCACGGAAAGGTTGAGAGCTGGACGGACAGAGACAACTCAAAAGTTGCCTTTATCCCCGAAACTACAGGCAAAATAATGTACGTCCTGCACTGTGACCAGGTCCCCTGCCACGCCGTAGACTACAGTAATGCAGAAGAATGTGACCTGCTTGGCGCTACCGACTGCGAAAGTGAAGCCGAATGCCTAGTACCCTCCGACACAAAAATGAGAATCACCTACGTATCTAGCGAAGATGATTATAGAGAAATGGACTACTATCTAATAGAGTTTGAGTTGGTCATAGATGAAGAAGAATAACATTAACGACATCCTTATCCAGTTAGACCAACCTGCCTCAGATTATGAGTTAGAGTACAAAAAAATTAAAATAAAAACTAAAAAAGCCGTTGTCCGAAGAAGGTACGGCGGGAGGTTGCCAAATAAATTTTTATCTGATGCAGATTGGCTGAAAGAAGCGTATGAAACCTCTAGTGTAAAGCAACTAGCCGCTAAACTTAACGTAATCCCTGAAAGTATTTTGTATTGGCTAAAGAAGCACCAAATACCTCGCAAAGAAGTTGTTGTTAGGCGCACTAGAAAGTCAAAGACCGAGGAGGATTGACAATGTCCATTTCCCCATTAAAAACCCGCATATTACTGACCATAGACCGCGAACTTTTGGCTTGGGTTGACACTCAGGCCAAGGCCGAATATCGGGACCGGAATAACTGGATTATAGCCCAAATTTTAAACGTTAAGAAGGAGGTCGCCCCAATGAAAAAAATCTATAACGGTGAAAACTTTGATATCACGGTGGTTATTGACCTACAAGACGTTGTTATCCCTGCAAAATCCTATACCGAAGTAGTAATACCGGAAAACGTAACCTTCAACTCGGACAGCTTTTATGTGCAAGAAGAAGGAAACTTTTACGCCAAATACGAAAACTGCCACAGTGGGGCAGATATAGAAATCTACACAAACTAGTCGCCGGCATGGAAAGACTATACGGCCCCCGCAAATAGGGGGCTTTTTCTTTGCCCTGAAGGGCTCCAGGGAACCAATTAAGGTTTACCCCGGCAAATATCTAAATAGCTCTGAGCACCCACCCACGCCACTCTACTTCTGTAGCCATCGGACTCCAATTCAAGCCCATGGCTTTGCCCAGTTCAGGTAGGCGTTTAACATAGTATACCTTCTCGTCTGGGGCCTTGTGGTAGTCGGCTGGAGTCCAGCCATATTGCTCGAACATTTTACTCAGGCTTTGCATAAAACCTCCAAATTTACCGGCAAGGGCAGGCCGGTTTTACTTTACGGGCGGATAATACCCGACGTTGTCCGTCAGTACGTCGCGCCCTCCATGTGTAAATGAAGCATGTTCTACATTCTGTCCGACTGCCTTCAGTTTTTCGACGGTCTCTTTGAGGATCTGGTTTGCATCCCCCTCAAAGTTTTCCTGCCCTTCCCTGTATCCCTTGTTGTGGTGTGCGCCAGTTCCGATGATTGTAACAGCCCAGTTTCCCATGGTTACACTCTCCTTAAATTTATTTGTCCTTGCTAAAAGAAAACAGCCTTTCGGCTGCTGATTTCTGGGCCTGCGCTTTTTCGGATCTTTGTACGCAGGCCATCATAGTTTGCTCACTAAAGAGCTACACAGTAAGCGGTATAGCGCACAGGTTCGCTTTAAAGCGTTAACATTTTTATGCGCCCGTAACTCCGTGCCAAACCTGGCCGCTTACAAACTAAATATTATCTGGCCGGGTCGCCCCGGCCTTGGGATGAGAGGCAGGATAAAGCCACCTCTCCATAATTATAATATAGCACGTTTACCGTAGCATTTTCGTAGCATATTTAGTACACCTTCCTGCTAAATAGGCTTAAACTCATGTACCAGACTGCCCTTTCTCGTATCCGCTTACAATGCCCCAGTTCATAATTCAGCTTCTTGCCTACATCCTCCCACTTCATGCCCTCGATATAAAAGAGGTTCACCACATCCTTTTCCTTTTGCAGCAGCGATCCGATTGCAATATCAATCTTCTGCAAGTCGGCCCTTGTGGTGTGCAATTCGTCTGTCTTGCCCTTTTTGTCTAGTACGAAGCTGCGCCACACTCGATGGAAGTCCTTCCGGTATTTCTCCCGCCACTCTTCGGCCACCCGGGCGGTCTTGTCGGTGGTTTCCGTCCCCATTGGCATACCGTTTACCACCCTGGCATAGTACATCCCCTCAATGGCCTCTTCCTGCGTCTCCGTTACGCCTGCCCCCCCGATTGCAACCAGCTCATTTTCCAGTATGGCCACCCTTGCCTTCATGGCCCTATAGTTCTGTAGTTGTTCCTCGGTGCGCCTGTATAAGGTGCCTTTTTCGATGCCTGATGCCATCCCCGCCACCCCCTTGCCATATTTCCCACCCGTGGTATAATAATTCTGAGCGTATCCCTCGGGTGACCGGGGGTTATTTTTTATCTAAATATGCACCACGCGACAAAGGCACTGCAAATGCAGGCCACTGATAATGTAACTGCTTGCGGACAAGTTAAATCAATCATTGTCCCGTTCCTACTGCGCTCATCGTTTCATCCCCCTTATTTTTACCGCCCCTGCGGTTATTTTAAAAAGTAGCCCCGATCCGATTCCACGCGAACCGGGGCCAATTGCCTAAGATACGCCAAGACTACCTCCCTTCGTATTTATTCCTCACACTACTACTGTTACTCCCCCCGGTGACCGGTGCTGGCCTCCTTTAAGGGGGAAGGGTTTTGGCGTGGTGTCTTTAAATTGTTCATTAATTTATCGATTTTACCGACCTTTTTAATTGGTTGAAAATTTTCTTGATTATTTTATTATTTTCACTGTCTGCCAAACAACTATTAAACAATAATGTTAATCTAGCATGATTTAAATTATTAAACTTCTCTATGCTTTCAGGACTCGCTTTCAATCCTTGCTCCTCTAATTGTTTTTCTATCGGGGCCGCTAAAGCCCCAAAGTGTACGCCCATTCCTTTTTCATTCATAATCTCACTCCTTTTTACTGCACAACATTACCATTAAATTCACTTCCACCCCTTAACCTCGGCCAACCCTGCGCTCAAGTCCTGACTGATAAAGTTTATCGCTTCCTGCTGGGTTTTTAGGTCGGTCAGCTCGGTGTTTAGTTGGCTGACTTGTCTTTTTAAATCATCAATCAACTTCTTTTGCTTAATATCTACGTCAATGCTTAGGTAGACCGAAAAAAGAAGTGCCGCCATTACTGAAAAGAATAAGATGTTGTTTAGTAGTTTTTTCATTGTCCCACCGTCCTTTTCATCCAATCCCAGCCATTCCGCCTACACTTCGCCTCACCTTTCACCGGACAATCATCCTCGCAAGCTTGCCGATAAAAGGTTGTAGGGTATAAGCAGCAGTATTCTGAGTAAATCATCCTCGCATCTTTCCGACTGAAGCGGACAGGCTTCTTCGCTCGCCTTACCCCCTCATATCTTAGGCCGGGGAAGCCGTACATGGGATCACCCCCTCTATTAGGCACTCTTTTACTTTACCTCTAAAAAGTCAATGTCTGGATACCTAAACTTCAACAACTTAACCCTGATGGTATACTGCTGTGTCCTGACTCCCTTAACGTCAATTACCTGTTTTCGGCCATCAGATAAAGTTATTTCAAAATCTGCCGTGTATGTAATAGGGAGAATTGTCTTACTATTATGTTTAAATTTTGGCATTAGCTCATATTTTGGCTGTAGTCTGATTTCTTTTATCTCTCCGGCCATTTTGCGATATTTTAACTCCTGGTAGTAGCTGGATTCGCGCTTTGAGTCAAAGGTATATCCGTCAACCTCAACCTTTGTGTTGTGATATTTCCTCGGCATTGGTTTTACCGGCATTACTCCACCCCCTAAAACCTATTTGCCACCAACATTTCCCGGACAGCCGGGGTAAATTTCTTCGGCTCCCCAAAGGCTCCCCCGGGGCGCTGCCCGATCTTCCCCCTGTCGGCCTGGTCAATTACGATAAAAGCTATCTCTGCCGGTTTACGCTTCAATTTTTGTGCAATATCGGCTATGTCATTGCCGTTTTTCCAGAGGTTGCGGAACTTAGTTAGGTCCTCCGGGGTCCACTGAAAATTGTATTGTTCACAGGCTGTGTGGATCATGGGTCTCTTCCACCTCCCTGATTATCCAGCCAATTAACTTGCCGATTGCCGGCACGACTGCGTTTCCGCACATTCTGGCAATTGCTGCTTCAGAAAATCCAGCAAACCATCCCGGAGGGAATCCGGCAAAGGCTGTTCGCTCATCACCGTCCAAGATTCGGAGTGCTCCGTCAAAAACATAACTGTCGCGGGAATCGTATCTGCGCCGGTTTGTAGTAAGACACGGAATGACCTGCCTCTCGCCACAGCGCGGCGAATAATACCTCTGACTCCTCTGGGCTTGACATAGCTGTCCTGCATGGCTTGGCCAGGAGGTTTTAATACTTCCGATAATAAAATCCCTGACCCTTTGTTGCCCTGTAAACGTACTGGCGTCCGTCCGGATAATAGCGCATCGGTATCCAAGTACATCCAGTGCGGCTTCAAAGTGGACATCATCTGGTGCAGGAACATTTTCGCGGACCACCCACCGGGGCAGGCCGGGGTAATGCTTTTCTAGAACCTGCTGACATATGCGGTTTTTCTCAACCTGCCACGCCGGTTTAAATCCTGCATCCTCAAACCCTTTGTCTAGGCCGCCAGCTCCCGAAAATAAACTCCCAAACGTCAGCACCTCAACCCCTCCCTTTCCTCCCAACTCTCCACGGCCTATTTTGCCACCCTGGCGATCTGCGGTTCCCAATTATGTGGCGGGGCACTCCTGAACTCAGCTAACCCCTCAGTCAACACCTCGCCCCTTACCCCAGAAAGGTGCTTTCTCATGTACCTTCCTTGCCCGGCTATCGGCATTTTTAGCAGTGTGTCCCTGTGCTCCTTGCACCACTCGTAAACCTGCCATTTGTTCATCATTTACATCCCTTTCAATCTCCAAAAATCTTGTTGACTCCTTAGCGAAGAATATTTCAAGTTTGCCCGTGGGGCCGTTGCGCTGCTTGGCTAAAATAACCTCGGCAATACCCTTCTTGTCTGACTTTTCCCGCTTGTAATGCTCATCCCGGTATAGGAACATCACCACATCAGCATCTTGCTCCAAGTCTCCTGACTCCCGGAGATCCCTTAACTGCGGCCTTTTATCTTTCTCGCTTTCTGCCCCCCGGTTAAGCTGACACAGGAGCACTACCGGTATATTTAGTTCTTTGGCCAACTCTTTCAGGTCTTTGGATATTTCCCCGACCTCCATGTAGCGTTTTTCCGCTTTCCTGGCTGACCTTATAAAGCCAAGATGATCAATAAAAACCATGTCAAGACCCATAGTCACCTTCATTTTGCGACATCTATGCGCTATATCGATGGTGGTCAACCTTGTGGTATCGTCGATGTAAACCCCTGACTGTATAAGCGTTGACCCTGCTGCAGATATGCGATCCCATTCTCCCGCACTCAACATTCCAACTCTGACGTTTTGCGCTGACACTGCACCCTCGTTAACAAGTAACTTTTCAATCATCTGCCGCCTGGACATTTCCAGGGAAAAGAATGCAACTTTTGCCCCGTGGTTTACTGCTGCCGTTTTTGCTTCTTGGGCAGCAAAGGTGGTTTTACCCATTGATGGTCTGCCGGCAATTATAATCAGGTCTCCCCGTTGGTATCCGGCAAGCCAGGCTGTCAGCACGGGATATCCTGTCGGTATGCCGGTGATAGTTTTTTTCCTGGCCCTATTTTCAATGTCCAGCATGACCGGCACTAATCCCTGTCCAATATGCTCAAGTCCACCCTTAACCGTTTTAACTTCAATGTTGGATAATTCTGCCTCAGCGTAGGTCAGTAATTCCATGGGACTTTCGTACTCTCCATTAAAAGCCTTAGCCTTTATTTTTTCCAGTGCTGACAGTGTTTTACGGGCTATTGCCTTGGACTCTACTATTTTGGCGTGCTGCTCAACAAAAGACGTTGATGCAAGACATCCAGTTAGCCCGGCAATAAACACGCTGCCGCCTATAGTTTCAAGCATCCCTTTGTTTCTCAGGTAGTCGCACACACTTACCATGTCGGGGGTAGTTTTTTTGTTGATAAGGTGTGTGATGGCCTCAAATATTTCACCGTGGCCAGATATGTAAAAGTCACTCGGGGAAAGTATTTCCTGCGCCTTTTCTGCAGCCTCACGCTCCATTAGGCAAGCTCCTAATACTTGTCGTTCAGCTTCCTGGTCCTGGGGCTGTATTAAAGCGGCCATCTTCTCTCATCCTCTCGATCAGGTCCTGCATGGCTATTTCATCGTCGGTTAGTTCTTGTGGTGGTGACTTCCCACCACTTTTCTGCTCATCTTCCTCAAGCCTTTTAATAACCCAGTTCAGTATTGCCCGGTAATCAGATTTGTATTTTTTCCCGTTTGCCCCTTTGTAGTTGTCAAGGATTTCAATACATAGCCTAACCCTTTCCTCGCTGCCCAGTTTCGCCACAAGTGCCTTGTGCTCGGCATTGGTCAGGCTGACAAACTCGGCATATTTTTTTTTAAGGGGGGTAAGGGGGGTATTAGTATCTGTATCTGTATCTGTATCTGTATCTGAGTATGTATCGTGACTTCTCGTGACAACTAGTGACTGTTCCACTTTTTGTCGTGACCTTTGTTGTCTTTTCCTTTCCCTGGTGGCTTCCGGGGTATCTGATGGATTGTCGTAATTTCGTTTACGGAAGTTAATAAAGGTTATTTCTTCGTCAGTCACCTCGATAATACGGAGGCGTTCAAGGAGCTGGACGGTTTCGTTTAATGCGTCAATATCTCCATTTGAAACTTCAATAGCAAGTAACTCCGGATCGTATCCTGAGACGGTTCCCCGATTATCCTGCTCATTTACAAGGCAAAGAAGATTAAACCATATCCTGTGTTGACTATCGGTAAGTGACCTTATTTTTGCGTCATTCCTGGCCTCTGAGTACATCCGAAACCAATCCAATCCCCACGCCCCCTACTCCCTACTCAGTCACAATCTTCCATGTCCCAAACAATATCTGGCTAGGTGAAAAACAAAAGTTCCTATAGTCATATATCTCGCCGTTGACAGTTAATTCATCGGTTATTACCTGATATATAACTGGACTTCCGTCACCGACAGTGCAGCTAACCCTTTTACCTTCGCCTATTGCTTTTAATGCGTTCAGGAATTCCATTGTTTAACCCCCTCACTTCCTAATCATCCTTAAGCACCCCTTACCCCCATAAGCGCACCACGCACAATCAGGCTCCCCGCTCTCCGTCAGCCGCATCCTCTCGTAGCACTCAGGAGGGTATTTATCTCCCCACATCTGCCGCCAGGGGTAGGAGCAGGGAGGTTGTGGCTTATTCATGGGCAGTCAGCATTTCGAATTCAGTCACCCAGACCCAAGGATTACTATAAATAACCCAGGGTTTTCCCTTGAAGATACATGTTTCTTGGACGTCTTCCCAGGGGCAACTGTAATAAGAAACTATTTTTTCGTCCTCATACAAAGGTATGGGTTCGGAGTAGATGGAGTCCCATAGGGTATGATAGTCTTTGATTAACCATTCCTCAAAGTGCGGAAAAGCGCCGTTGAAAGGTCTAAATAATATTCCCTCTGCTCTACAATCAAACGGTGTAATATCCTGCACCCTCTCCACCCTGACGTTTTTCACCGTAAGAAATAACCGGGCGGCTTCTCTAGGCATGTGGATAGAGGGGCGCCACTTCTTACATCCCCCTTCTCCACAACAATCGTTTCCTACAGTAGACCTATAACAATAGTCACTGTGTCCGGCAAATCTATTTGGTATAGTGTTTCTGTTTAGGCAAAAATGTTGCCACGTTTCCCGCATCCAGAGAATGTCGCCGGACTGGTAGGGGGGTTTAATCCATCGCTGATTATCAACCCAAAAGGCTTCCGGTACCCTCTTTTTAGGGTCGCGTTCTATCGTTTTTGGTTGCGGCTTAATAATCCGCCTCGTCTGCATTTTCCGCCCATCCAGTATCGCCCTGACCATTTCCGTTGAGAACAGGATCGGTTTCTCAGCCATCCGCTTCCACCTCCGTAACATCCTTTCCGCAGTACGGGCAAATCCAGGGCACGGCCCCGGCGCTGAATGACTCTTTGTTGCAGTGGGGGCAGATACGGCTAATCATTGACCGGCACCTGGCCGACATACTCACATCTTTTCTCGCAATTCTTGCTATTCCCGCAGGTAAGACAGCAGGTACGTCTGCCGGTAACAGCACAAACATCATGGACGGTGCATTCGTCCCCTTGCTGGTCTTCGCATAATTGCTTTACAGTACCCCCGTTGGCCTGGGCGGCCTGTTCGTGGGCGGCAATAGCGTCCCTTGTTTTGTTGATATGAAAGTCCGTAACCTCATCACTACCAACGGTAACAAGAGCGAAAATTAAGTTTTTTGCCGCCCGCACCACCGCCTCCATCTCTCGGTAGCGTGAAGACTGGGAGGGGGAGGATAGGGCCTGGTTAATTGCCTTTAGGGCCTCGTCCATTTTTTCCATAACATATGTCCAATATCTAAAGTCAGCATCACCCTTAATGGTCGATCTGTGTGCCTCAACTACATGTCTAAGTCGCTCAAATGGGTATTCTTCTCCGACACCAGCGTATGTCAATGCCTTACCTGCAACTTCCAACGCCTCCCGCAGCGCCGCATTCATATCGTGGGACTGCTGGAGCTGGGATTCAAGCTTACCTATTGAATCTTCCAAACTGTGTATTTCCTCAATGAGAATGCGATCCTCAATGTCTCTTTCCATTCCTCACACCTCCTGGCTTATTCCGACTTAGGAGGCCGGTGGACTATGGGCTGTGTCGGTAAGAGGTCAAAAAGGAAGGTCGTTTTCATCAAACGGCACTTCGGTGAATTCAGCGTCCTGCTGTCTACCTTGTGGCTGGACGCTATCTTTGCCCCGATCTAAGAACCTGATGTTCTCACAGATAACCTCTACCACCTTGCGTCTGACACCCTCTTTGTCATCGTAGGAACGTATTTCTAGCCTGCCATCAACCACTACCATGTAGCCCTTTTTAACATGATTTGCGACTGTTTCAGCAAGGCCACGCCATGCTATACAGTCAATGAAGTCTGTTATTTTCTCGCCGTCTTTACTCTTAAAAGCACGGGCAACGGCAAGGGTAAACTTTGTTACTGCGACACCAGAGGGAGTGAACCTTAGTTCTGGATCTGCGGTTGTGCGGCCCACTAAAATTATCTTGTTATACATTAATTAGCCTGCCTTCCTCTGGTTAAACACCTTGACAATTCCCCTTGCTTCAGACTCGGAGAGGTCTTTAAGGGACCTTATTTCCCTTTTTATCATCTGGGAGAGTCCTTGCTTGAATTCTTCCTCTGTCTTTCCGACCTCGCCTCTTATGGCGTGGAGTGCTTTGATTGTGATGGGTTGTATTGCATCCTTGGGTGTTTCCGGTTCTTCTGTCCCAGGTTTCGTCTGTCCCTGCCCATTCTGTGCCGCCTGGGGTGGTTTATTATACTTAGTCGTATCCTTATCCCAATAGACATCTGCACCAAACCCCAAAGCCTTACACGCCACCGATATTGCATCGGTCAGGGCCATCTTGAAACATTCATCTGAGGTATATGGTCCACTCTTTTCCTTGGCGACAAATGAGCTGCCCCCGGTGCCGGGTATTGCCTCAGACCATGCCCCTTCATACTTAAAAAACAGTTCAATGTTCACAAATGCCGCTATTTCATCATTGCCGCCATTCTCAAGCCACTGCTTTGCAATTACATATCTCCAACCGATACCGCAGGGGCCGAATAGTTCAGTAAGTTGTTTGATCCTCCACATGGGATTGATGTCGCTTTTGCCGCTTAGCCTGCCGCCAGCTATTACTTTCAGGGCTTCCTTTGGCACTGCCCTGGCTTGGTTGTATATGTGCAAATTGCCAACCTGTGCCGACATTGCTACCCCCCCTATCTAATCCTTAAACTCTTGCCCTGCGTCAGCGTTGCCCCTGGCACTTCCGCGCCACCTTTCAAGGCTTCCGCTATGCGCTTTTTGTCGGGTATGCGTTGCTCTGGTACGATTGTGATAAATGCGGCTGGTATTTTGGCCTCATCCTCGATGTTAACAGCAGGAGGATTCTTCTGAAGTGCTATGGTGATTGTGGGGGTCTTAATTTTGTCCAGGTTAGCAAACTCCATCTGCCCCTGTATATACTCCTTAATATTGCTCACTCTGTTCTCAAGGGCTTTTCTGCGCTCTGCAAGGCGTTTTTCCTCTGCCTTGATAATACTCGCATCACCCTCCAGGGACCGGATAAAGTTGACGATGTTCACAGCCTTATCCTCAATGGCCCCCTCTATAGAGGCTAAAGTGTCTTCTATGACCGCAAGGTCAACAGTCTCATCGTTGACCATATCCCACACTTGGCGGTAATCCCCGGTCAGCTCGTATAGGCTAGGCATCGTGCTCAACCTCCTCATCCTCTTGGCAGTCGTCATAGTGGTCCATATACCACTTTGCGTATGGCAGCGGCTTACTCATTCACCCTCATCCTCCCTCAAAAAATCATCCTGTTCCTCCAAAATCGCCTGCCAGTTCGGGCCGTAAAGCCTGCGGTAAACCTCATCACGCTTGAGTTCTTCGGGGTTATCCATTTAAACTGCCACCCCCTCAAGAACCTCCTTGACTTCTCCGTCCTCTATGTAAACGCCCAGCTTTCCGGATTCGTCCACAATCTCAACCCACACCTGGAAGTCCTGCTCTTTTGCCATTTCCTCGATGAGCTTCATGTTGCTGCTGTCAAGAAGTGAACCGTCAGCTATGCGAATAACCCGAAGTTTGGGATTAAGGGCCATTGCCATTGCCAGAGATACGCGGAGCCTTTCAGCACTTGAACACTGCTTGAACGGTATGTCCTTGAAGGTTACGCCTGTTTCGTCAAATCCTAAACCTTCGATGGGGAATTTGGCCGCTTTCAGCATGGCCTCTTTTTCTGCATCAACTTTCCCAATGTCGGCGGTAAGTTTTTCGCTCTCCGCTTTCTTGTCTTCATACTTGGCCTTTGCTTCCTTGTAGGCTTTGGCATTGCGAACATCCTTGTTTGTTTCCTCCACCCCATCAAGCTTGCTCTGAAAGGAATCGAGGTCGGGGTCTTTAAGGGCGGTAACTTCGGCCCGGAGTGTTTTACCCTTCCTGTTGATGCCGTCCAAAAGAAGGTTTATACTGTTGCGTTTCTCTTCGAGTTTTTTAATATGTTCGGTCATACCTTCTATTTCAGTCCTGTACTGTTCTGCCTGTCTTGCCAACCCTTGCAACTCTCTCCGCTTCTCATCGTTGGCATTCTTGGCGTCCTGTGCCGACCGGAGTTCTGCAAGTACCTCTGATGCACTTAGTTCTTCGGCGGGAACATTTTCCCCCGGTGCTGTCATTCCGTCCAGCTGTCCCTTTAGCTGAGTGACTTCCCGGTTAACAATGGTCCTTTGGTCGAAAATGGTTTTCCTCTTTGCGTCCAGGGGAGCAGGGTCGATGCCCGTAAACTCCTGCAGGGTTTTGGCCTGTACCTTATCTTCCTGCTGGGCAAAGGCCAGTGGGTCAAAGGAGAGTCTACCCACAAGGGCATCCAGCATCTTTTGGGGGCTTTTGAAGGTGGCCCCATCCTTGTTATCAACCTTGAGATAGCTTTTGTCGTTGTCGGTCCATGTGCGGGTTACAACCAGATCCCCAAGGTCAAGAGTAGTGTTGGCCTTCTTCTCTCCGGTTCGTATGGGTTTAGGCATCCCCTTAGAGGCATCCGCACCAGCCAGGGCAAGCCATATGCAGTCAAGAACACTGGTCTTTCCCTGCTCGTTTCTGCCTGATATAATAACGACGTTTCCCTCCGGGGTGATTTCAACGGCCTTTAACTTCTTGATGTTTTCCGCTTTCAAAGTGATTATTCTCATTACGCAACCTCCAACTCATCAGAATTTATTTCCTCAACCTGGCAAAACTTAATCACGCAAAGGTGGTTTCCGCAGAGGATATTGCCCCCCGCTGTCCTGTGTATCTGCTCGCCGGGGTAAATTTCCTCCCGGCATTGCTCGCAGACTGCGATTGCCTGTTCTTGCTGGGGGTCCCTGCCTTGGGAGAACCTGTCGAGATTCATTACGATCCCTCGCTTTCAAGGAGGTTTTTAACCGCCTCACGTGGCGTATCCCCAAATCCCGCATTGCTTTGTTGGAGGTCGATAAAGCCGTCTCTTGTGGCGCACCACGCATTGCCATCCATGCAAACATTTATGTCTGTGTCCCACCAAATAGGAGCAGGACCCATGTTAGGAGCAGGATTATTGGAACTATTTGTGCAATATTGCCTAGCGCATCTCCAGCCACCACCATAATTAAATGTCCTTGCCCCACACTCAGGGCATGGCCCTAAATAAGAATGCCATTCATCTATGCCGCCAGAAACCTTTTGCCCATGCGCCCACTTGTCTTTCCCGGTATCGTATGCTTTCATGGCTTCCACCTTTCTTTAAAAACTTGCCCTTTCGGGCCGGATTCGAACCGGCGCATATTACCTTTGTGGTTAGGGATGTTCCATATCATCGTGGATTACTTGGCCTTCGCTTTCCACGCCACCGCCCCCAATGGTGACGTTAAACTCTTTCAAATCCAAACAATTCCGCACATCTGTTGAAAGCGTTTCTTTGATACCAGCCGCCGTCCATAGACCATATCTCCTTCCACTCAGAGCATCCGGCCAGCATCATTCTTATTGCAAACTGCGCCTTCCCACGGTGAACGGAGATTCCTCGCTCATCCTCTACTTTTTGCCTCCACCAATCACGGTAATGTTCAAAATCTTCCCTAAGTTCATTGTCGCCTTTTGGTTCTCCCCATTGTTCGGGGGTAGCGCCATCTTTTAGGAAGGATTTTGCGCTTTCAAACGGCAGATATAACAAGCAAGAAGTATATTCCCCAAAAAAATCGTCCTTTTTTATGGTGTTCTCATAGGCATTTATGATTTGTTCAGGTGTTGCCTTTACGGTCATTTCGTCTATGTTGTACATATTTAAACCCCTTCCTTGACCGCCCCACTCGGCGGTGGTATAATTTGTTTAGGAAATTTATCTCGCCGCCTTGAGCGGTTTTTCTTTATCTACCAGTAAATCCAGCAGCCCCAACTTGTATCTGTCCTCCAGCTCCACCAGCATGTTAAAATCCGTCTTTATCCTGTCCGTTACTTCCTTTGCCGCCAGGGTCAGCTCGATCCGGTCCTCTTCGGTCAAGTCTTCGGGACCATCCTTGTCTATGAGTCTCCGTCCCATGTCTTTAAGGGCCATGTCTGCCTCCTGGTCCTCTTTCTCGACCCGGCGAATCATCGTCTGCACATGCCGGTCTCCTGTAATAAACTCGAATATTCTGTACCCCGTTTCCTGTAGGCAGATCGCCATTCCCATTAGTGGGTGTGTCTCTGACAACTTCCTCTTTGCCTCCTGGGGGATTCTCCGCTTCTCCTTTATGGCCGCATACAATGCGTCCGTGCTGTAATTGGTCTCTGCCGCCAGGGCCTTTATTGGTATGTCGCATCTGTCTATTGCCTCTTGCAGCATCATTCCCACTGACAATTTAATCCCTCCTTTGTCGGATTTACTAGGTTTCATTGGACAGGGGTTAGGGTGTACTATTTAGATGCCACTCAATTACATCCCCCAGGCCGGAAGTTCTCCCGGGTGCTTCCGGTTTTAGTCCCGCCTATTCTTGACTTGCTAATATCTCTAAGATCTCGTTCGCTTTTCCATTTAATATGTCAATAGCCTGTCTGTCGGTAAGATTGAACTTGTCTCTTAGTTCTCTGCCTAAGGCCTTAAACTCGCCTATCGTTTTAATGGTTTCCAGCTTGTCATGGTATTCTTGAACATCCTTTGCGGTTAACATCCTTCTCACCCCCTAACTAACGAATCCAGCCGCTATTCCGGCCAGGAGCATTAACGACATCACGCCAATTATGCGTACCCGATCTGTCACCTAATCCCACCCCCGAAATAAGCTACTAACGGGGCCATTGCAAAGCCTGAAGCTGCTATTACCACGGCGGCTAAGATTATTGTGGTTATTACTTTCAGCGGCAGGCACTTCCTCGGGTTCCATAGCCTTCTGATGCTTGGGTCTTTTGGTTGATAGACACTATTGATCCGATTGATAACAGTTCACTCCTTTCGTTTAGACTTTTTCTTATCTCGTCAACCCGTTCCCTGACAATCATCCTAATTATGTCCGCAGTCCAGGGGCCGGGAGGATAATCTAACATTCCACAAACACCCCATTAACCAGTTGGTAAAACGTATCTGACTTAATTTTTTCACCATCTACCATAGCACACTGAACATCTTTTATGCGATCTCCACCTTCGTCCCACTCAGCAAGAACGATCCAACATCCAAGGGCACCCCTAGCTTTACTTTTGTAGCCGGTTGCAATAGCGACTGACTCTTTGCCCTCAACGGTGGCTGCGCTCCGGTCTCCGGTGTTGGTGGCTGCGCTCCGGTCTCCGGTGTTGGTGGCTGCGCTCCGGTCTCCGGTGTTGGTGGCTGCGCTCTGGTACCCGGTGTTGGTGGCTGCGCTCTGGTCTCCGGTGTTGGTGGCTGCGCTCTGGTACCCGGTGTTGGTGGCTGCGCTCTGGTACCCGGTGTTGGTGGCTGCGCTCTGGTCTCCGGTGTTGGTGGCTGCGCTCCGGTCTCCGGTGTTGGTGGCTGCGCTCCGGTCTCCGGTGTTGGTGGCTGCGCTCTGGTACCCGGTGTTGGTGGCTGCGCTCTGGTCTCCGGTGTTGGTGGCTACGCTCTGGTCTCCGGTGTTGGTGGCTGCGCTCCGGTCTCCGGTGTTGGATTTTTTTTTATCATCCCAATTCACCCGGTCAAGAATAAACTTAACGCCAGCCTCAATCAGTCCAGGTAGTTTAATTTCAGCGCCAATCTTTATTTTTGTGCAGGCAACCTTGCTATCGTCATTGTGCCTATCCGTTTCTCCGTCACCCTCAACCTCTGCAAAGCGGCTGTCGGCTGGTTGGTAATAGCTAAAAATATCCAGTGGGTTCTCGCAAAAGTGAAATCCTTTCTGGCAGGCTTTGGCTTCCCTTTCCTCGTACTCGCCGCCGATTTCGTATTGGAAGCCTTTGCATTTTAGATCTTTGTCAAATCCCTTGAATCCTTTAATCATGGTATCCGTCCTTCCCGGCCTACATGGCCCTAACTCGTCTGTGACACTGGCTGATACCTCACGCACACCGGACACTTGGCACAATCGTCACACTCCTCTGTTATGCGCCCCGTACACTTTGGATTTATGCAGTTCTGGCAACAGGTGTCGGTTTTCATGCGGTTGCTCCTTTCTGGCTAGGCTGGCTCGCTTCGCTTTTCCATCCATTCAAAAAACTTTTGTTTTGGCACCCTGACCCGGCTTCCTATTTTGATAACCGGGAAATACTTTTGCTTTGCCAGTTCGTAAGCTCTGGCCTCGCCTATCCTGAGAATTTCAGCCACTTCCGGTATCGTGAATAGATAAGGGTTTTCCTGCGGCCTTATAGGGTACAACTAGTTCAACTCCTTTCGTTAGGATTCGGTTCCGGTTGGATTTTGGGAAATCTCATCACATTTATCATCAAAAAATTTTTGCCAACGAAACCTGAATACCTTACCCAGATTCTTAGCGACCTTAACGCTGGGCACTTGACCGGCTTCTATCTTGGCTATGTAAGACCTGTCCACACCTGTCATTCCGGCAACTTTTTCCTGTGTCCAGCTTTTTTTGATTCTCAGGTCCACAAGCCACCTATTGTCCATCGGTGCACCTCCTTCTGTGAATCTATATCACAATTATAATGTGAAATCTG
>Ga0307376_10000599_pt1 | contig 44130 bp, 36 predicted proteins | sample TR2MG_FD_202536 | JGI IMG/M metagenome (GOLD analysis project Ga0307376, IMG submission 202536) | Soil microbial communities from Risofladan, Vaasa, Finland - TR-2 | ecosystem: Environmental > Terrestrial > Soil > Coastal area > Acid sulfate soil | place: Finland: Risofladan, Vaasa | collected...
CTTTTAAGCTCTACAAAAATATGACTGAAGAACAAATGATTGACAAAATATATAATCGGCACTTGATTAGACAAATTGATATAAATAACTCGTATTTAAGAGTTTAAATCTGTTAAAGTAGAATTAATAACTATTAAGTTTAATGTTAGACCAACTTTTCTATTACTTTTTATGGACAGAAGGGCAGCCGATAACATGCGGGTTGGTTCAATACGACTTGTCACAATTTTTGTTACTCACCTCGACAATTTTATCATGACACGATAATTACCGCCCGTTTATCAGTACTTTGCCACCTTGACAGAGGAACCAGAATGATTACCGGTATTAAATAAAAATATTGAGTCAAATACCCCTATATTTGAGAAAATGGATTGAGTACTATGCATCTAACTAAAATAGCTATCAAAAATTATAGAGTGTTTAAGCACCAAACAAACTTGGATCTTGCCCCAATCACTCTTTTAACCGGTCCTAATAATTCAGGTAAAAGTAGTCTCATAAAATTTCTGCTTGTCTTAAAAGATACTTTTCATAAATTCCAGACTGAAAAAAATTCAAGACACTCGCCATGGGACTTTTTTGTCTCATATGGTGAGAAACATGCCTTCCCTGATGAATTAGTGTTTGACAATAAGAGTAAACACCATTTAGGAAGTTTTGAAGAGATCCTAAGTAATAATAATCGTCAAAAAAGACTTCAGTTTTCTCTACCATTTCTAATCCCAGAATTTAAAAATAATTACCATTCCAGCATTGACTTAACATATGAACAAACAAATTCATCTTATAAAAATCAACTAAAAAATATAATTATTAGAAATGAGGATGCAATCATACTTATCGTTGATATTAAAAGAGAACAGGAAAGAATAACTTATAAATTTGATTTAAATCTTAAATATCTTACGGATATCTTCAATTCAAGAGGGTATCATTTTTTGGAAAAAGGTGAAAGGGGAAATGAATACATAAATTTTGGATTTTACAAATATGATATTGGTAAAATAGAAGTAGATGGAGAAATCAATCCATTTAACATTGAGAAGGAATCTGCTTTTAAGAGTTTTGGGACGACATTTTACCCTCATTTAAATGAATTTCAGGGTTCTTTTAGCCCGTTTTTTAAACTTGGTGATGAGGTATACATTCCAAACTTATTAGACAAAGAATTTGAACCAGATCATGAAACTGAATTTAGTAAATGTGAATTTAATTTTATCTATGAGAACACCGACAAAAATGGAATGTTTTCATTCTCAGGGAGTTTTTCGTACAATATATTCCCTTCCGTTAGAAGGCTATTAAAGTTTGCTTTTGATAAATATGCTGTAGATTCATATTATAGAAAAACTATTAAATACCCTTTTGGGAATGGAGAGAGTTCTATATTTGGCTTTTTCAAACACGGGGAAGAGACTCCAAAAACAATCCCATTCAAATTTAGTGATTTCGGTACATTCCTTATAGGGTTATTAGACAGATCAATCCATTTTAATCTTACAAATTATTGTGAGGTTTTCGAAAACCTTCATTTCTACCCAAATACAGATTTAAGATTTGAACAACTAATAAATGAAAATGAAGAAGGAATTTATGCAATACTCAATCAAAAGATGCAATTGGATGAAAAGAAAAAGCAAACAATCGGACGACCTGATCCAAACGATACATATAAATTCATTAAAGTTGTACTTCAAGCATTGAAATTGGGAGAGGATATATTAATTGAGAGTTATAAGGATTATGGTTATGAAATTCAAATTCTCAAAAACGGGAAAAAGATTCCTCTAAAAAACTGCGGATATGGAATAAGAAAACTAGTAACCCTTGTCTTAAGAATTGCATCTAATGCATCAGAAATGTTTGAATGGTTAGATGATAATGACTTCACCTACAAACCAAGTATAATTGTTTTAGAGGAGCCAGAATCAAATCTTCACCCAAAATTACAATCTATGCTAACAGCTATTTTTGAATTTGCTTCCAACCAATTTAATATGCAATTTATTGTAGAAACTCATTCTGAATATTTAATCAGAAAAATCCAGTACCTGGTTGCAAATGCAGATGAACCAATAAAAGCAAAAGATGTCGCTATATATTATTTTAACGACCTAGAGGAGTCAAAGAACCTTAAAAATTTATTGAAAAAAATTACCATCAGAGATGACGGTATATTGAAAGATGATTTTGGACCCGGCTTCTTTGATGAGTCAACTAGTCTGACTATTGATTTGCTTAATATTTTAAGGATGAATTAAATGCTTACAACTACTCTTGATACAACTTTATTGCTAGATTTAATAAAATCACAACCACGACAGATCCCATTCGGATCACTGGAAGAAAATATTTACTGGAATTCATTCTGGAGATTTTTAAAAAGTGAAACACATCTGCAAATTTACAATTTTAATAGCAGTGTTGATTTTCAAGGTTTTGAGATTTTCCTTAATGAACTCACCACAGGAAGAAATGAATCAGAAATTCATATCTCCGAATCACCTTTTAGTATACCTCGTAATTTTAAACTTGGTGCAAATATCAAACCCAATAATTGCTTCTTTATAAACGAACCGAATAAAACTTCTCAGTTAAATTATCGAAAACACAATGGATATTTCTTCTCATTTCTCGAAGATTATAAGAAACAATATGAAAGTTTAGCTCTGTTAAAACTTTGTAAGAATTTGGTCATAAGGGAAAATACCAGGATAAACATTTTAAAAAAATGGTCCGACATTTCGCCCTACCTTACTCCTTTTACAGATATGGTTTTCATTGATAATTATATATTCAAAGACGAGAACCTCCATGACAATAATCTTATTCCCTTGTTAAAAACGCTAGACAAATCTACGCCTGTTGGTTATAACTTATTTTTTGTTTCATATGAGGATACAAAGGAAAAGATAGATGTTAATCATGTATTTACTAAAATGCTTAAAATCAGAAAGGAAAACGAATTAAAATTTGAACTAGGGGTATTTATTGCAAAAAGTGAATTCAAGGAGCATGACAGAGGCATCTTTATGAATTATCTCAGAATAAGATCAGGCGACTCTTTCAACTATTTTGGAGCAGATGGAGAGTTATTAACTAATGGAACAGACATTGAATTTTACTCTTATGCAGAATCAATGAACTCACTTAATTCTTCCAGAATATTAGAAGATATAAATACAAAAATTAAACGAAATATTCATAAAAAAGGGGTATTCAAAGGAAACCCATCCAACAGGCTACTCAATAATGGTTAGATAATAAAAGGTAACTTGAATCCTTCCAACAACAGAACTTTTCAATTCAATTTTTAAATTTCAGTGTAGCTTTCGCCAACTATTACTACCAATGGAAAACGAGAAGAAAATTTTCACCTTGTCAAGTGTAGCAATTGCGATTGAAAAAGTAATTAATACTCACTGCAATAAAACAATATGGGTTAAGGCTGAAATTGTTAAGTTGAATTATTATAAACAATCCGGCCATTGTTATCCTGATTTGGTTGAAAAAAAAGATGGTAAAGTAATTGCTGAAATACGAGCAAACATATGGAGTAGCGCCTTTGAACAAATTAATGCCAAATTTAAGTCAGTTTTAAATGAAGAATTGGGTGATAACATGGTAATCGTATGTTTGGCAACTGTAAAATATAGTGCTGTTCATGGCCTGGCGTTGAACATTACAGATATCGATCCAAGTTATACTCTGGGGGAATTAGCAAGACAAAAGGCAGAAACTATTAGAAAACTGAAGGATGCAAATTTATTTCTGCTAAATAAACAAAAAACTCTCCCGCTCATTCCAAAAATCATCGCAATTATCTCGGTTGATTCCAGCAAGGGCTACAGTGATTTTATTAATGTGATTGAGACAAATTCCTGGGGGTATAAATTTCATTGTTTACTCTTTCCCTCTATTTTGCAAGGCGAACGTGCCGTTTCATCAATAATATTTCAACTTAACCGGATTAAAGAATATGAGCAAATCTTTGATGCTGTAGCCATCATCCGAGGTGGTGGCGGAGATATCGGATTAAGTTGTTATGATGATTTTACATTAGCGAAAACCATTGCTACTTTTCCGATTCCAGTCTTAACTGGCATAGGTCATTCAACAAATGAGACAGTTACAGAGATGATCAGCTATAGAAGTTTCATTACTCCTACTAAGATCGCAGAGTTTCTGATTCAACAATATCACAACTTTTCTGTTCCATTAAAAGAAAACATAGTTAAAATAAACAACTATTCGAAATCTCTGTTTGAAAAACAGTCAGCGAATATTAAGGACTCTGCTAGACTATTTAATTCCATAACTAACAGATTATTAGACAATCAAAAACATACACTTATTCAAAATAGAATAGTCATAGAAAATTATTGCAACTCATTACTGAGTTCGGGAAAACAGAATCTTAGAAACAATGCGAATATTATTCAGGTATCAACTTCAAAATTCATTCAGTTTCAAAATCAGGGCTTGCAAAACGTGTTTAACTTCTTGAAACAAACTCAAGAAAAAATCCTTTTTAGAGAAGGGACTCTAATGATAAGCATAGAGAAATCTATTTCTTCATACTTTAAAATTTCTTTTGATAAAGTAACTCTTGAGCTTGAGTATATAAAAGACAAAATCATTTTGATGTCACCTTTAAATATTCTCAAACGAGGTTTTAGCATTACAAGAGTCAATGGAAAATCTATTAAATCAACTACTGAGGTAAAAATGAATGATACTATTGAGACTGAAATATATGAAGGAAAATTACAAAGTCATGTAGAAAAAATCCAAAACAATAAAACACTATAATCCAATGGCTGAAGAAATAACTTATACCCAAGCATTTGAGGAACTTCAAGAAATTGTTACTGAAATGGAGAACTCAGAAATTTCAATTGACCTTTTAGATAGTAAAATAAAAAGAGCTTCTGAATTGCTGAAAATTTGCAAAGACAAATTGTTTAAAACTGAGAAAAGTGTTCAGAAGATATTGGAAGAAATAAACAATTACTCAGTTGACAACTAAGTAATTTTAGTTTAACTAATCAATACATTTTATGATAACCGACAAAGAAACCAACAAAGTTTATTTCTCTGAGTTACTTAAAACCAATTCAGTTTATGAAGAGGCATATAATGGTATAATAAGGATACTCGACAAGCACAAAATAGATTATGATTTCTTAAAAGGTACTAAAGATATCTGGGCCCGAGATTATATGCCCGTACAAAAAGATGTGGGATCTTTTGTTCAATTCAGATATGAACCATCTTACCTTAAAAATGATTTAGATTACCAGTCTGACCCAAAGGTCATTTGCGCTGCACACAACTTAAATCCGGTAATCTCAAATATTAACCTTGATGGAGGAAATGTAATTAAGTGGAGTGATAAGGTTATAATCAGTACCCGTGTTCTTAAAGAGAATGTTGGTTATGGGGATTCAAAGTTGATTGCAGATATTGAAAAATTGCTTGAAGCTCAGGTTATTCTAATTCCTGATATTCATTACCCTGAAGACATGACAGGTCATGCTGATGGCTACGTTAGGTTCTTTAACGAAAAGACTATTCTTGTAAATGAGATAAAAGATAATGAATATAAATACTGGCTTACAGGTTTTCAGAAAATGGTTAAAGAACATGGCTTCGATTATATTACTGTTCCATGGTTTGAATATAAAAATAAAGACTATCCTGATTCAGCCATTGGTCTATATCTGAATTATCTGGAAATTGGCAACCTGATAATTCTTCCCATATTTGGAGTTAAGGGAAATGTGGATGAAAAAGTGATTGATCTTTTTAAATCTCTATTTCCTCAGAAACATATAGAACCTGTTATTATAAATCAGGTTGCAAATGAAGGAGGCCTTATGAATTGTATTTCATGGAACATTAAAATCTGATTGCATGAATATTATTCCCCTTTACCGTTTTGAATCTTCCATTTTGGTTGGCCTCGACATTGATTTTGTAGAACCGACCGTAGAAGATGGACTTGTGGTCGAAATAGATCTTAAGGAAAAAGAAATAAAGCATCAGCCCTGGAGCGGTCAGAAAAAACTGAAGTTTGGTTACTATTATACGGTTGAAGTTTCTGGCAGAGAAATAGTACTTGAAGAAATATTAAATGCATTAGACAAGAATAAAATAATTCAGATAATTGATATCCTTCTTTATCCCAATAAAGAATCTATTGATTCTCTTATTTGGCTGCCTGAAAGACTTAGAATTAAAAACACTCAATCATAATCAACGTACTAATTACTTCATAAGTAGCCGCTTATTTGGGAAAGACAAAACATATAATAAACTGACTAATTTTGATATTAAGTTTAAATATAATATGAACCTATTTCTATATGAAGAATTCGACTATCGATAATGGCATAATTGATCTCGAGAGAAACCCTTTTACTCATGAATCATGGATAGAGCAGGGTTTCGGATTCACTTCAAAAAGACAGAATCAGATTGAAAACCTATTTGGTCAAACCGCTGAAAATATATTATTGACTCAACCTGAAAATGATAACAGGTATGTTGCTTTTGTTGCCATTCGTTGGGGCTTTGCCAAAATCAGCCAAAGGAAACTTGCCCCTACTGAAAAATGGAATAAACGGCAATTATATAATGGCCATGGCAAACTCCTTAAATAAATTTACTTTTAAGAAATATGCCAGAATGATAAACCATCTGCAACCATTCCTGCGCTGCAAAAACTCCAATAAATGAAAATCAAAATCTATCGAGGCACAAAAGAAATCGGAGGAACATGCATAGAATTAACCGCAGACAATGGAAAAATTCTTTGGATTGATCTTGGATCTCCTCTTGATAATAAGAATCCTAATATTGATTACGCAAAAAACAAAGTAGATGCTCTATTAATTTCCTATCCACACCAAGACCACTTCGGCCTGATTGAAGAGATAGGAACCGGAGTTCCAGTTTATATCGGACAACTTTCTCTGGACCTAATAAATGCAACAAAAATATTCAGAAACCTTCCTCCATTAAACGGAAACTACATTACAATTAAACCTTGGGTTGATTTTACAATTTCCGATACTTTCAATATTAAACCATTTTTGACAGACCATTCAACTCCTGAAGCTTTTGCATTTTTAATTGAGGCCGATGGGAAAAGAGTTTTTTATAGTGGCGATTTCAGAGCATCCGGGAGAAAAGGAAAAGTTTACACCCATCTTATTGATAACCCTCCAAAGAACATTGACTTACTTTTAATTGAAGGTACAATGGTGGAACGAACAAACCATCTTTATTCCACAGAGGTCGGTGTAGAACAAGCTATGTTCAATATAATCAAAGACCAGAAAAATTTGTCTTTTATAATAAGTTCCGCACAAAATATTGACCGTTTTGTTTCCGTTTTCAAAGCGTGCAGAAAAGCTCAAAAATATCTTGTAATAGATGTTTATTCGGCTTGGATTTTAGAGTTAGTAAGAAAACAATCTAAGAATATACCATCAATTGAATGGAAAGAAATAAAAGTTTTTGACCATCCTGGCCAGCTAGAAAAAATTAAAGACGAAGTATTTGATGAATTTCGAACCACAATTAATCAACAAAGAGTGGCAAACTCAGTTTTTACTAATCCGTCTGATTATGTTTATTTTGTTCGTTGTCCTAATGAAAAATTGGTGAACAAATTAGGAAATTTTGGAAAGATTAATATTATTTACTCCCAGTGGGATGGATACTTAACTGAAGAACATAAAAACTACTGCACTGACTATATAAACACCTTGAAAATGGATAGAGGTTGTTCATTCCAAAGTATTCATACAAGCGGACATGCTACCGTTTTCGACTTAATTAAATTTGCAAAAGCTCTAAATCCCGGTAATATAGTTCCAATTCACACTGCTTTTCCCGAAAAATTCAGACTTGAATTTCAGCATAAAGGTCTCTTGAACATAAATCTATGGGATGATGGGAAAAGTTATCAATTATAAAAATATAATCAATGAATGAATTTAAAAGAGGAATCAATGATGCGAAATTCATTAATGCCTTAAACGAACTCTATGAAGATAAGAGTAGTTTTTGGCACTTGATGATTAACGACAAAGAGCTGTTCATTGCCATACGAAATGAATATTTAAACGTCTATTACAAAGGGCAAAGCATTTGCAGACTATATTATAAAAATATCATCAGGGGTGCAACACACAGGAAATATCTTGGTATTAATGAACCAGGTTATTTCTATTCCGAAAATGGAAAATTCTTAAATGAAAAATCCAAAATCAAGACTCTATCAGAAATAAGTCAGTTAAAAGAAAATATAAATAAGTATGTTGGCGAAGAAAAGGATTTATCATATACTGAAATAATAAACGATGAAAAGTGTATCCTTGATGTAGAAATTGCATTTGTAAGAAACAAGGTAGACAAGCCCGTTAAGAAATCAGATTACGAAATTTCATCAATCGATTATTTAGCGCTTGAAGGCACCATTAAAAACAGCCCCACATTAGTATTTTATGAAGCCAAACATGCAACAAATTCTGAAATTCGCTCACGTGAAATTCCTAAAGTTTATGAACAAATCATGAGGTACAAAGAGGCACTACATACGCACGAAAATGAGATAATAAATTCATATAAACTTGTAATCAAAAATTTTAAAAGCTTACATACTCTACATCATTGTAATATAGCTGATCTTAAATTAATTGATTTTAATTTTTCAATAGATTTTGAACCAAAGCTTATTATTTTTGCCACTGATCAATACAAAATTGATAACAAGCAGTTGACTAAGCTTAGCAACCTATTTGGTGGGAATCTTGTATTAAAATAATAAAAGTCAATTTTTAAAAATATCCAAAGCACGCACAAAAGACTCAGTACCAGAATAATTTTGTGTATTTTAACAGTTAATTTTTTCAATTGAATTTGGCCATGACCAATCAAAATCCGGAACAAATAGCACGCGATAATATCGACAGACAGTTGATTGCCTGCGGCTGGATTATTCAGGGGATTAAAGAAATTAATCTTCATTGTGGCACTGGGGTTGCTGTAAAAGAATATTTAACCGATGTGGGTCCTGCTGATTATGTTTTGTTTGTTGCGGAGAAACCGTGTGGTGTAATTGAAGCAAAACGGGAAGAGGAAGCTCATAAACTAATAATTCATGAGGATCAGACCGAGGGATATGCTTTCGCAACTTTAAAGCATCTGAAAAATGAGCCATTGCCATTTGTTTACCTTAGCACAGGCGACATTACCAGGTTTACTGACTTCACCAATCCGAAACCAAGAGCACGGGAGGTATTTACTTTTCATCGTCCGGAGACTTTAAGAGATTGGTTGAAACAAGATAAATCATTAAGAAAGAGGCTGCATGATCTCCCTGCTTTGCAAACGCAAAGATTAAGAGAGTGCCAGATAAATGCTATAAATAATCTGGAAAAATCCTTCAAGGAAAATCGGCCAAGGGCTTTAATTCAAATGGCAACAGGTTCTGGAAAAACTTATGCTGCAATCACTTTCATCTACAGGTTACTTAAGTTTGCAAAAGCAAAACGGGTATTATTTCTGGTAGACACAAAAAACCTTGGCGAACAGGCAGAACAGGAATTTATGTCCTATCTACCAAACGATGATAACCGTAAGTTCACTGAACTATACAGCGTTCAGCGCCTCAAATCATCTTATATACCAACTGACAGCCAGGTTTGCATAAGTACAATCCAGCGTTTATATTCTATACTTAAAGGTACCGAACTTGAAGAATCAGCCGAAGAAGAGAATCCTAACGAACGTCGGTATCAGCCAAAAGAGATCCCTCCTGTTGAGTACGATCCCAAAATGCCGATCGAGTTTTTCGATTTCATTGTAATTGATGAGTGCCACCGCTCAATCTATAACTTATGGAAACAAGTGCTTGAGTATTACGATGCTTTTGAAATTGGTCTGACTGCTACTCCTGATAAAAGGACTATAGGCTATTTCGATCAGAATCTTGTCAGTGAGTATTCCCACGAAATGGCTGTTGCCGATGGTGTAAATGTTGGTTATGAAGTCTTTATTATTGATACCAGGGTTTCGATGCAGGGTGGCACACTCTGGAAAGGTGAATATATTGAACATCGTGAACGGTTAAGCAGGAAAAAGAGGATGGAATTACAGGATGAAGACGAAGAATACTCCTCAAAGCAATTGGATAGTGATGTGGTAAATCCCAACCAGATCAGAACCATTATAAGAACATTCAAAGAGCATCTTCCTGAAATATTTTCCGACCGTTTTACAAATGTAGGGTCAGGTCTTGACCTTTCCTTGGAAAATTTCGAAGTTCCCAAAACTCTAATCTTTGCCAAAACCGATAGTCATGCAAATGATATCATTGATATTGTAAGAGAAGAATTTGCTGAGGAGAACAGATTCTGCAAAAAAATTACATATAACAGCGAGGATCCAAAAAGCATTCTTTCACAATTCCGTAATAGCTATTATCCTCGCATTGCAGTAACAGTAGATATGATTGCCACGGGTACAGATGTAAAACCCCTCGAGTGCCTCCTTTTTATGCGTGATGTGAAAAGCAAGAATTATTTTGAGCAGATGAAAGGCCGGGGTACGAGAACTATAAATATTGATGATCTGAGAAAAGTTACTCCGACTGCTAAATTGACAAAAGATCATTTTGTTATTGTTGATGCAATTGGAGTTACAAGGAGTCTGAAAACCGACAGCAGGCCTCTTGAGAAAAAGCCAGGTGTACCATTAAAGGAACTTCTTCAGGCAGTTGCAGTTGGGGCAAGAGACGAGGAGTTATTTACAACTCTGGCAGGCAGGCTTGCAAGGTTGGATAAACAAATTACTGAAAAGGAAAGAAATAAGTTTTCTGAAAAAGCAAACGGAAAAACAGTTTCACAGGTAGTAAAAGATTTACTAAACGCATTTAATCCCGATGTGCTCGAAGAGTTAGAATCAAAGGTCAGGCATAATTATATTGGGGCTCCTCCTGTAGAGATTGACGCCGCTATTAACTCAGCAACCGAAAAGCTTCAGAATGATGCTGCCCGTATATTTAACGGAGAATTGAACGACTATATCGAAAATGTGCGTAAGTCACACGAACAACGAATTGACTTAACCAATCCTGATGAAGTATTAAAGGCCAGTTGGGATAAAGACAATAAAGAGAAGGCAGGTGAACTCGTTAAAGATTTCAATTCTTGGATTAATGATAACAAGAATGAATTGCTGGCTTTGCAGATCTTTTATAATCAGCCCTTCCGACGACGTGAACTTACCTATTCTATGATCAAAGAAGTCCTTGAAAAACTTCAGAACGATAAACCTACTCTTGCACCATTGTCTGTCTGGAAGGCCTATGAAGCACTTGAGCGATGTAATGGCTCTCCCAGGAATGAGCTTACTGCAATTATTTCTCTTATTCGTAAACTGAGTGGACTTGATAAAACACTGACTGCTTACGATAAAATCGTTGATAAGAATTTTCAGGAATGGGTATTTAAAAAACAGGCAGGAACCACAAAATTTAACGAGGAGCAGATGCAATGGCTGAGAATGATTAAGGATTATGTAACCAACAGCTACCATATTGAAAAAGAAGATTTTGATCTGAACCCGTTTAACGCTCAGGGTGGACTTGGAAAAATGTGGCAGTTGTTTGGTGAAAAGACTGAAGAAATTATAAATGAACTAAATGAGGCTCTCGCTGCATAATTCAAATATTAAATCTCATATTTACCTTATAGGTAAAATATTTATTTGCATTTTAACCAAATAGGTGTATATTTGTAAAACATTTAACCATTGAATGTCTATATAAATGATAAAGAGTTACTTAAACTTTACGAGACAGGAAGCTCAAAAAAACTCAGGCTTCCTGAAACCGTAATTGACAAATTCTTTGCAACTATTCAGAAAATTGAATCAGCAACCAGTATCCATGATTTTTGGAAAGACAGTGGACTCAGATTTGAAAAACTAAGAGGATTTAAGAACCGTTATTCTATGAGGCTTACAGCAAAGTACAGACTCGAAATGGAAATTGAATGGAAAAACACTGAAAATACTATTGGAGAATTCATACTTATAGTGATCTCATCTCATTATGGAGATTAGCAATCAAAAATTATGGTACAGACAACACAACTAAGAGCGGCAAAGAAATTTGGTCCCGGGTATTTTATCAAGGAACAGATGGAAATACGTCATTGGATTCAGGAAGATCTTGCTGATGTTATGGGGGTATCTGAAAAACATTTAAATAAGATTCTAAAAAACAATCAGCCCATTACTCTTGAAATTGCAAGATTACTGAGTGAGGTTTTTGATACATCAGCCCAGTACTGGATAAATATTGATACCGGGTATAGGTTGTGGCTTGAACAGGAAAGATCGGAAAAAGAAATTGCCGCAGATTTAAAAGGTACTATTTATGAAAGAATGCCTGTTAATGATATGATAAAAAAGGGGTGGTTGAATCCTTTTGAAAACTTAGATGACTTAAAAAATCAGGTACTTGAATTCTGGGGTTGGAAAAAGCTTGATTTCTCAGTTTTGGATAAACAGTTACCATGCCTGACCAAAAAGTCAGAGGCATTTAATCAGTTTAATGCTTCTTATGCACTAACCTGGTATCAGAAAGCTTGTAATGTTGCGGCCGAAATAAAGGTAAGTAATTATAATCCTGCAAAACTTATTGCATTATATGAAGACCTTCATTCATATACAATCAAAACTGATGGTATAAACCTATTTATTCGGGAGCTTAATAAGGCCGGAGTCATTTTCTTCGTTCTTCCGCACCTGTTAAAAACATATCTCGATGGCGCTGTATTTTATTCAGGTCAAAACCCTGTCATTGTATACACCGGAAGATATCACAGGATCGATAATTTCTGGTTTACGGTCGCACATGAAATAGCACATATTTTAAAGCATCTGAATGAAAATACCCCTTTTATTCTTGACGATCTGAAAAACGGCGTAATTGACAAACTTGAGAAAGAAGCAAATGAACTTGCATCGAAGCATCTGAATCACAATGAAATCAGTTCGTATCTTGAACCATATTTAAGTTATCTAACAACTTTAAAAGTTGAAGAATGTGCTGAAAAGTATAAGATTCATCCAGCTATCATTGTTGGAAAGCTCGCTCATGATGGTAAGATTTCGTATGGAAACCAACCTCTTTATAATAAAAATGTACTGGAGATAATTTCCGACTCACATAAACACTAAAATGAAGTTACTTAGTCAAAATATTATCCATTTTGACCCATTGATTAAAGTGCCTGATGATGGTCTTTTTACTCCTGAAGTAAGATCATGGTCGCTTGAAAAGTACAAACTTGTAGGAAGCTATTGCGATATATTTACTTCAGGAATGAAAAGGAAGTGGGATCAACTTATTTATATTGATCTTTTTGCCGGAGCTGGATATTCCAGGATAAAGGAAACTAAGGTAGTCTATAAATCGTCTGCTCTTATTGCAATGTCTGTGCCCAATCCATTCACAAAATATATATTATGTGAACAAGACCCTGAGCGATTTGAAGCTCTTAAAAAGAGAGTTGAAAGAGATTATAATCACTTGAACTACGAACTGCTATTAGGGGATAGCAATCAAAATATAGAAGCTGTAATTAAATCAATTCCAAAATTCAAAAAAGGCAATACTCTTTTGCCCTTCTGTTTTGTAGACCCTTTTTCTTTAGATCTGAGTTTTACTACAATAGCAAAGCTCGGAAAAAACCTTATGGACTTTCTTATTCTTCAAGCATTACACATGGACGCTAACAGAAATTTTGAGAAATATATGAAAGATGAAAACCATAGGATATCAAATTATTTAGGACTTGAAAATTGGCGTGACGTATTTGAACAGAATGGTTGTACTTATAGAAAAGATTTTGTAAAATTTCTTGCAGATCAGTATCAGTTGCAAATGTGTAAACTTGATTACAAGCCTGAAAGACACATGCACCAGATTAGATCGAATGAAAAAAATCTTCCATTATATTATCTTTCTTTCTATTCGAAACATACCAGGGGGGAGGATTACTTTACTAAGGTGCAACAGAGAGTCAAACAACAACTATCTTTAGATTTTTAAATATGGCTAAAACCAAAATAGAATGGACCGAATCAACCTGGAACCCAATTACAGGCTGCACCAAGATTTCCACCGGCTGTAAGTTTTGCTATGCTGAGGTGATGGCACGAAGACTAAAAGCAATGGGACAGGAGAAATATAAAAATGGTTTTGAGCTGACCTTACATCCTGAAACTTTACAAGAACCTTACACATGGAAAAAAGGCAAAATGATTTTTGTAAACTCTATGAGTGACCTTTTCCATAAAGAGATTCCTATTAAGTATATTCAACAGATCTTCAAAGTAATAAAGGATAATCCCCAGCATGTATTTCAGGTACTTACCAAGCGTGCTGATGTATTAAGATATTACGATAGTGAAGGTTGGCTCGATTGGCCACACAATCTCTGGATGGGAGTTACAGTTGAAAATAGTAGTTTAATTGAACGTATTGACTTATTAAGTCAAACTGGAGCAAGAGTCAAATTCCTTTCCTGTGAACCCCTTTTAAGTTCATTGTCGGATTTGAATTTGCAAGGTATTGACTGGGTTATTGTTGGAGGTGAAAGTGGTCGCACTCCGCGACCGATTAAAGAGGAATGGGTAATTGATATTAAGGAACAATGCCAGGCTGCAAAAGTTGCCTTCTACTTTAAGCAATGGGGAGGGACAAATAAAAAGAAAGCTGGAAAAATCCTTGAAGGTAAATTCTATAATCAAATGCCTGAATCTATTTAAAGTTTATTGATGGCGCAAAATATTAGTATCCCCAAGCATTGGAAACTTGTAAGAGTTGGTGAATATGTAATTTCTGTTAAAGGCAAAAAACCAAAACGGATATCATCAATTAAGTCATCTGAGTGTTCTGTTCCATATGTGAACATAAAAGCGTTCGAAAAGAATGTAATTGATGAATTCACAGATGGAGTTGGTTGTGTTTTATGTGAGGAGGGGGACTTCTTGATGGTTTGGGATGGCTCACGATCTGGCTATGTTGGAAAGGCTATTAAAGGAGCTCTAGGTAGCACTTTGGTGAAACTAAAATTCCCAGATATTGATACAAACTATGCTTACTATTTTCTGCAGTCAAAATATATTGAAATAAACACCAGAGCCAAAGGAGTTGGCATTCCGCATGTTGACCCAAACATCTTATGGAATTATTATTTACCAATACCTCCAATCCAAGAACAAAAATCTATCGTCTCCAAAATCGAAGAACTCCTTAGCGATCTGGAAAACGGCAAACAACAACTGCTTTTGGCACAACAGCAATTAAAAGTTTACCGGCAGAGTTTGTTGAAATGGGCTTTTGAAGGGAAGCTCACTAATTCAAATGTAAATGATAAGTTACCAAAGGGGTGGAAATGGATTAAGCTTGGGGATGTTTGCCACAATGTTGAATATGGGTCGGCATCTAAATCAAAAAAGATAGGTAAAGTTCCCGTTCTAAGAATGGGTAACATTCAAAATGGGAAATTCAATTGGGATGATTTGGTTTTTACTGATGACAAAGCTGAGATTAAAAAATATTTGCTTAAAAAAGATGATGTACTTTTTAATCGAACGAATAGTGCCGAACTAGTTGGTAAAACAGCTATATATAAAGGAGAACGAGAAGCAATTTTTGCAGGCTACTTAATTCGTATTAACAGAATAAACTCTTTAATTGATGCATCTTACCTTACATACTTTCTAAATACACACTTTGCAAAAAGATATGGGAATTCAGTTAGAAGCTTTGGGGTCAATCAATCAAACATAAATGGTACCAAACTTAAGACTTATCCTATCCCTCTTTGCACTTTAACAGAACAACAATTAATAGTTGAAGAATTAGAAAGTAAACTTACGGTTTGTGATAAAATAGAAGAAACGATAAACCAAAGTTTACAGCAAGCAGAGACATTACGGCAAAGCATTTTGAAAAAAGCGTTTGAAGGGAGGTTGGTTTAAATCCTTAAAAATGAGAAGAATGAGGCATGCAAATTTCAATTTTCATCCTATTGGACAAGGTTGTTTTTATACAGGAGAAATATATCTTGCGGATTCTAATAATACATTCAATTTTGTATATGATTGTGGGACTGACTCAAAAGCCATTTATTTAAATAATGAGATTGATAAGTATAAAAATAGAATAATAGATAAGTCTCTTGACTTATTGATAATATCTCATTTTCATGATGACCATGTAAGTGGTGTATTTAGATTATTAGATGGGATTCATTGTAAACGATTAATTATACCTTACTATTTGCCTATAGAAAGATTATTGCTTTATGCTAAAAGTTTTTCAAAGAATGATGACTATAGACTAATGCTACAAAATCCAATCAACTTTTTTAGTAATGATCGTTTTAACATCGATGAAATAATTTTAATTGGAGGCCCAGATAAAGAAAACAAACAAGATGCAGAAACAAGACAAAATCCGCCTTTTGACAAAAAAACTCTTGAAAATATTTTAGACATTAAAGAATTTGAGTTTGAAGCTGAATTTTTAAATGAGTCTGAATCAAAACAGATGATAAATAATATTAATGAGCTTGAAAGTGATCATATTAATGCAAATAAGTTAAAACTATTGAGTAGACCATATGCAGTGTTAAGTAGTATTTGGGTATTTCTATTCTACCTACAAAGGCGTGATATTGATATTACTAATTTTGCCAATGATATTGACGATCTTTTAGAAATAAATAAAATTACATTAAAGGATATCTTTGAAGTAAATATATTAATAGAACTAAGAGAAATTTACAGAAGACATTTTAATGTAGACTTAAATACAACATCTTTAGTTTTATTTCATGAACCACTATTTAAAATTGAAAATCCTTCGCATTTTTATTTATGCAATAATCTGTATATTAGTTCTATGATATGTTCCCGAAATAAATTTGGAACATTACTAACTGGAGATATTTATCTGAACACTATTACTAAAATACAAAAGTTACAAGATTACTTCAATGGAAATATGGGACAAGTTTGTGTATTCCAAGTACCACATCATGGCTCTGCACGTAATTGGTTATTAACTACTCCTAATTCTTTAGAATCTTTCTGTTATTATTTAATTAATCATGCTTTAGGAAGAAAAAGTCACCCGTCCTTAAAAGTTGTAGAGCATATCAAAACAAATTCTAAAGGAATAATTATCTTAAATAACGAAATTGACTTTTTTCGATATGGATTTTAATTACCAATTATATGAAAATCTATTCTTTTCCTCCAATTTCAGACAAACACACAAAAATTTTAATTCTCGGTACGATGCCAGGCAAAAAATCCTTAAAATTGAATCAATATTACGGTCATGGTGGGAATTCATTCTGGAAACTAATGTTTGCAATTTTTGAAGAGTCATTTTCAATTGATTATAATAAACGCAAAAATATTCTATTAAAGAATAATATTGCTTTGTGGGATGTTTTAAAAGCATGCGAAAGAGAAGGCAGCTCAGATAATGCAATCTTAAAGGAAGAATCAAATGATTTCAAAACATTTTTTGAAAATCATCCTGAGATTAAAAAGATAGCATTTAATGGTCAAAATGCAGAAGAATATTTTAATGTTTATAGTAATCATAAACCAGATGTTGAATTCATTTCTCTACCTTCAACAAGTCCCGCAAACACCTGGAAAACCTTTGATGAGAAATTAAATGAGTGGAAAACAATCATAAAAATATGAGTACCAACACATCAAGTATAGTAAGTAAAGTATGGTCATTCTGTAATCCTCTCCGTGACGTCGGTGTAGGTTATGGAGACTACCTGGAACAGCTCACTTATCTGCTCTTTTTAAAAATGGCCGATGAATACAGCAAGCCACCATATAACCGCCAGTTGAATATTCCAAAAGAATATAACTGGGAAAGTCTAACGACAAAAAAAGGCGCTGAACTAGAATTGCATTATGTTAAATTACTTCGTGAACTAAGTACTCAGAAAGGAATTCTTGGTCAGATATTTACCAAGAGCCAGAACAAAATCCAGGACCCGGCTATGCTTGCTAAGGTGATTGATATCATTGGCAGCGAAAACTGGCTTGTGATGGGTGCAGATGTAAAAGGAGATATTTATGAGGGATTGCTTGAAAAAAATGCCGAGGATGTAAAGAGTGGTGCCGGGCAATATTTTACTCCACGTGCACTCATCAGGGCCATGGTTGAATGTGTCCAGCCACAACCGATGAAGACAATTGCCGATCCTGCATGTGGTACAGGTGGTTTTTTCCTGGCAGCTTATGATTACCTTGTTTCTAACAACATACTCGATAAAGAGCAAAATAAGTTTATTAAACTTCAAACTTTCTATGGGAACGAGATTGTTGCCGGAACAAGAAGGCTCGCATTAATGAATCTCTTCCTCCACAACATAGGCGATATCGACAGCGATAATTTTATCTCGCCTGCCGATGCTCTAATTTCAGCATCCCCAATAACTTACGATTATGTCTTAGCTAATCCCCCGTTTGGAAAAAAGAGTTCGCAAACATTCACAAACGATGAGGGTGAGCAAGAGAAAGATGAATTAACGTACAACCGGCAGGATTTCTGGGCAACCACAAGCAATAAACAGTTAAACTTTGTGCAGCATATCAGAACAATGTTAAAAACTACCGGGGTTGCTGCAGTTGTTGTACCCGACAATGTTTTATTCGAAGGTGGTGCCGGAGAAACCGTCCGCAAGAAATTATTGGAAACAACCGACCTTCACACAATACTTCGTTTACCAACAGGTATTTTTTATGCTCAAGGCGTAAAAGCAAACGTGATTTTCTTCGATAATAAAGAAGCAAGCAAAACTCCTTGGACGAAGGAGATATGGGTATACGATTACAGAACAAATATTCACCATACACTTAAGAAAAATCCTTTAAAACTCGATAACCTCAAAGATTTCATCGAATGTTATAAACCAGGTAATCGTCATAAACGAAAGGAGACTTTTAATGCTGAGACAAATCCCGAGGGTCGCTGGAGAAAATTCACCTACGATGAAATAATTGCCAGGGATAAAACCAGTTTAGATATAACCTGGTTAAAAGATAAATCGCTTGCCGATCTCGACAATCTTCCCGACCCCGATATTCTTGCCGCTGAGATAATTGAAAACCTTGAAGCCGGGCTTGAAAATTTCAGAGAAATAATGGTGAAATTAAACCCAAAAGATCATGCCATTTGAACCAGAAAAAATTACAAAAGAACATGTTTTAGAAGCCATAAGACTTATTAAAGCAGAATCAAAGGCATTAATACCCTCAACGGGTTATGATGTAATAATAGATGGCATCCCCTACACAGTCATTCAATCCTTTGATACCCGGAGACATAGAGTTATGATGTAATAATAGATGGCATCCCCTACCCTCCAAAAGAGGTCATGAGATACGCTCATTATATTATGAATGGAGAAACCACTTGGGATTATTCAGGCGGTGAGCCAACTAATAGCTTCCTTTCCAAGATGGGATTTAAAATTATCAACAAATTTCAAAGAGAACATGGTTATCCGGCCAAGCTAATCGTTAAATATAAAAAGCTCTTACTTGAGAAACAATTTGAGGGAGAAACATATAAATGGGAATTTACAAAACTTTATCATCAACGTCCTGATGTACAAGCCCTCGATTTCAACAAGGAAATACTGGAGATAAATTTCAGTAACCTGATATATCATACAGGGATTCAGGTTTGCCACCATATTGCAAGAGAAAGGCCTGAAGAGTATAGGAACGCATTTAAATCTCTGTTTGATGAATCAATTGACTTAATAATTAGAGTTAACCATTTTGATGAGGAAGTCATGCGAATTTACAGGAATATTGATCCCGACAATAAATTTTCTCATCATCATGATGAGAGAACTATAGCAACTTTTCTAGCCTATTATGATTCTAATAAGTATCCCTTTTTTAAAGATTCGTTTTACCAGAAATATTGTAAACTTATTAATGTTAAGCCTGAGGGCAAAGGCAAAAAATATAGCCACTACTTATATCTTCTAAATGAATTCATTGAAAATTTTATTCTTCCTGATAACGAGCTCTTAGCCATAAAGGAGAAATTCCTTCCCAATGATTCCTATTTGGATAGTAGACAGTATATTCTTGCCCAGGACATTCTCTTCCGAACTCTTGACGACTCAAAAGAAGAGGAAGTGAAATACTGGCGTGTTGGTACCACTAATGACAAAAATAGTTATTGGAATATCATGCTCAAAAACGCCTATGTGAGTGTTGGTTGGTCTGACCTCGGAGATTTATCACAGAAAAGAATTAAAAACCGAGGTGATATTTCTAGTTTATTCATCAGCTTGGGTGATTATATAGGTGAAAATGAAAAGTCTTTGCTTTCTCGTAAATCAGGTGAAGTATTCGACTTTTATGACTCTATGAAAAAAGGTGATGTGATTCTTGCTCAGGATGGATCAAAGGTTTTGGCAATCGGACTTATTACTGGTGATTATGGATATGATAGTAAAGAAGTCTTCCCTCATTACAGACCGGTTGACTGGAAAATTATTAACCCTAAAGATTTTTATAATAAAGATGGCAATCAGACAACCGTGTTTCCTCTTAAAAATTCGGAATTAATAGTGAAAATAAACGACCATCTCCTGTCTAAAGGTGAAAAGTCTAATCCAACTAATATGCAAAGAAATATTATCCTTTACGGGCCTCCGGGGACAGGTAAAACCTATCATACAATTGATCTTGCTGTAAAAATAGCAGCTCCCAACAGCTACAAGCCAGGTGCTCATAAAGAAAATAAAATTATTTACGACAAGCTTATTGAGAAAGAACAGATTGCATTTACAACTTTTCATCAGAGCATGAGTTATGAGGACTTTATTGAAGGAATCAAGCCTCAAAATCCGGACGAAGGAGAAGAAGGCATCAGGTATGAAGTTGAACCTGGCATATTTAAAATAATTTGTAATGCTGCCCAAACTCCCAATCAGACAAATTTTAATTCTGCTTACGAGAAACTTAAATTAGAACTTGTGGAAAAAGAGACGATTGAGTTAAAAACACCTACAAACAAATCTTTCTCAGTTTCACTAAATAGAAATGATAATCTGGCTCTTCATACCGGACCTGATAGAGCTAAACAAGGAGTGTTAACTAAGGAAACCATACAAAAACAAATTAATGGTGAAGATAAATTTTTCGGATGGGAGGGTTATTTTCAAGGAGTTATTAATTACCTAAAAGATCATTACAATTATTCATCGAACGAAACAACAAGTATTGAAAACTTTGTCTTGATTATAGATGAAATTAATCGTGGTAATATAGCCCAGATATTTGGAGAACTTATTACCCTTATCGAAGATGACAAAAGGCAAGGTATGGAAGAGTCTTTAAAAGTTATTCTTCCATATAGTAAACAAGAATTCAGCATACCATCTAATTTGTTCATTGTTGGAACAATGAATACAGCCGACAGGAGTGTCGAAGCCATTGATACTGCATTACGTAGAAGGTTTTCCTTCATAGAAATGTCTCCCCGTTATAATTTGAAAGAACTAAATTATGAGGTAGCCGGATACAATGCAGGGAAGATTTTAGAAACCATTAATAATCGTATTGAAAAGTTACTGGATAAAGATCACGCAATTGGTCATTCTTACTTCATAATAAAAAGTCAGGAAACTGCTGAAGAAAAATTATTAAATTCTTTTTATCAAAATCTAATCCCACTTCTGCAAGAGTATTTTTTCGGAGATTTTGGCAAGATAGGCCTGGTTCTAGGGCCTGGTTTTATAAAGAAGAAAGAATGGAATAAGGATTCAGACTCATTTGCTGATTTTGATTATGAAAGTGCTACTGAATTTGAAGATAGATCTGTCTTTGAAATTATTGATTACAGAAAAGAAAGTGAAGGAACTGATGAATTCTTAAATGCCATAAGAAGGTTAATGAACGAAAAGATTGAATAACAGAAAAGATCATATAACTGTATTTGAGCACGAAACCATCCGATTTGATAAAGGGGTGAAAAGAATAAGTGAAGAGCAGTTTAATGCCCTTCGTTTGTATTATGGCGAGAGAGGGGTGCCTTTCTTTGACTTGTGTTATAATGGAGTAAGATTCAACGAACATGTTGGAGTAATTCAGGTAGGAAGTACGCTAATTGAAGTGTTGCCAAAAGCAGATAAAAATTCACATACACTAGAACTGGAAAAGAAATGGCGTAATTTACTAATTGATATGTTACGTGTGGTGGGCAGTTTTGAGATCAAGGCATCAAGTCAGAGTGATCTTAAAATAAAGCCTAATACAATTCTTGACCTTTATTTTGACTTGTTTATAAAGGAGGTGGAATATTTACTACATAATGGCTTGGTTAAAAAATACCGTAAAAAGGATGGCAATGTCACTGCACTAAAAGGTAGCCTGCAGTTTGCCGAAAATCTGCAACAAAACCTGACTCACCAAGAGCGTTTCTATGTGAATTATACTTCTTGCGATTTTGTACACAAACTCCATTTCATCCTTTATAAAACCATCCGATTACTTAAACAGATAAACACCTGTGCTATGCTTCAAAGCCGCATAGGCGCTTTATTTTTAAACTTTCCTGAGATGCCGGATATAAAAATTTCAGAAAGCACATTTAATAACCTGGTATTTAACCGAAAAACACAATCATACAAAAAAGCCATTGAAATAGCCCGGCTAATCTTACTACAATATCATCCGGATGTTAGCAAAGGCAGAAATTATGTTTTAGCCTTGATGTTTGATATGAATAAACTATGGGAGCAGTTTATCTATGTTACTTTAAGAAAAAACATTAAGCCTGATACAACGATTACTGCACAGACATCAAAGTACTTCTGGAAACCTGAAAATGGTTATAAATCGAAAATTCGTCCTGATATACTAGTCAAAAAAGGCAATGAGAATTTCGCAGTTCTGGACACAAAATGGAAAAACTTAAACGGGTCTAACCCCTCACCCGATGATTTAAGACAGATGTATGTCTATCACGAGTATTATGGAGCAAAGAAAGTGGCATTGGTTTACCCGGGTGTTTATTCATCTAAAACAAGTGGGAGCTATTTAGATCCGATAACAAGCAAAGAATTGAATAAAGAATGTAGTATCATTAATTTTTCAGTAGATAATAACATTAAACTATGGCAAGCAAATATTTGTGTCAAGGTTGAAGAATGGTTGAGTCTTCCATAATAAATGTCAAATTATTTTGTAAGGAAAAACCTGTTGTTTTTTGTTATTTCAGTTTTTAAAAGGTTCAACTTCCTACCAATCTAATTCCTCTAATTAAACGCGATAAGGAAGGCGATACATTTCTTTAAGTGATGACGTTTCCTGAAAAACATGATGGTTGTCATTTGGTTCAATATATTTAGAAAAGCAGTCTAATATTGCTCTCATATTTAGAATTTATATAAAAGTAATAAATGGTACAAAACCCCTGGTCGCAATTACCTCAATCTGGAAATAACTTAATTCTTCCAATTGACCAAATCGCAGTCTCAAATCATAATATTAATTCAGATGATAACTATAGATTTCATTCTGAATTAATACCTGAGCCATTTATTGGGGATGTATCCTCCCCTATTGTTGCACTAAATGCAAATCCTGGTTATAATGAATTTGAGGTAAATATTCACAACAACCCTAAGATAAAAAAGATAATGCTGGATAACCTATCACACAATTATCCAGATTTTTATTATCTAAGCACGGAATTTGATATTTCTAGCGGTGCAATTTGGTGGCGAAAGAAACTAAGACGATTGATTGAAGACACCAGTATAGAATCGGTATCAAAAAATCTTTTGGTAATAGAATCGATGGGGTATCATTCAAAGAAATTTAAATCCATTAATCTCCCATCCCAACAGTATAGTTGTCAATTAGTAAAAATGGCAATAGACAGTGAAGCTTTTGTAATAATAATGCGAAGCAAAAATGTCTGGTTTGATCTTGTTCCCCAGTTACATACTTATAAGAATCTCATTATTATGAATAATCCTCAGCAGACATATTTTAGTCCGGGAAATTTGCCTCGATATAATGATGTTGTTAAAATATTATCCCATTCATTTTAAGATTATATTCCAGAAAAAGCGAATCTTTGTTCAGAGCGTTTGAGAAAATCAAAATTTATAAATTCATTCATATATGGTACCTAAATTAATATACTCGCTATCTTGGACAACAATAGTAAAGCTAATCGATGAGTCAAAAATTAGAATCCGTCTAATTCTTCCTTCAATTCACACAGAGTGGGCAGATCTTTTGGAAAGTGCAAAAAAACACGGGGTTGATATTAAAGTATGTTTAAATAATTCTGAGAAATTTATTCGAGATGGTTTTGGTGATGATAAGGCTGTCCAAAAATTATTAACACTCGGTATCCAAGTTAATGAGTCAAACAGCAACCGAATATCATTAATCTCCGTTGATAATTTTCATTACTTGTACTTTCCTACCAGCAGAATTTTTGAAAGCAACATTGATGAAGGTATACTAAATGCAATCGAGATTGATCAAATTACCGGATCAATAATTTTATCATCATTTTTCCCGGAAGAAGTATCTGCAATCACAACATCAATTTCTCAAGACAGTTCCATGCTTCTTCAACGCAATTCAGATCGTCTTGAAAATATTTTAGAGGGGCTTCTTTTAAACAAAACACCTAAGTTGGGAAAAAACCTTAATCATGAAGTATTCGAAAAAATATCCACAAATCTTAAGGAAAATCCACCAATTGAACCCGACCTAAAGAGAGCTATCGAAATCTATAATCTAAAAGTACAATTTGTTGAACTAAAATTTGAAAATGGAAAAATTAAAGGAAGACGAGTCCCATTGCCTAAAAATGCACTTCCTTTTGAAAGTCCCGAATTGAAAAGGATACTTGAGGCTGGTATGAGAATCTTTGTTGAAGATGAAGAAAGTTCTAAACTTAATTTTGATATGTATACCTCTATACAGGATGATGTTAAAAAAATCAGGGAGAAATACTTGATTCCTATTACACGCAGACCTGATAAAAGCATACTTGATAAACAAAAGAAAACTGAATTTCTCAAAGACATTGAAACAATCAACAAAAAAATCAAGGAAGACCAGTCGAAATTAATTAGCGATATTGACATTGAAATTGAAAAAGCAAAAGATAGATTGGGTACAGAATTGTACTATTTTTTTGTTAAAAATCCCCCTGAAATAATAAAAATTCATTATCCTAAAGAAAGATGGGATTCTAAGTGTGATGATTATGTGAGAAATATGATTAAAAACATGAAGTTTCCTGATCCAATTAAAATGGTTGAGGAAATGAAGTTAATCACTCATTTTTATGATCTTACCTGGAATGATTTCAGTGACAATGAATTAATATCAGAATTTGAAAGAAAAGGAATACTAAAAGATGATCTTGAGTCAATTAGGCATTTAAGGCCTGCATTTGAAATAAGGAAATAGGCAACAAGTCCATTATTATTTATCGTAATTGTCAGAAGTAATAAAATTATTCTTAAAATGATTGAAAGAAATTTTGGGATATTGGCATCAATTGACTGGAACTCTAATAGGTGGCAAGACAAAGCAACTTCCGAAGATTTGGATAAGTCAAACTACGGTTATGTAATTGAACACGGACTTACTTTTACATCATTAAATTTTGGTCACGAGATATATCCTGCAGATAGTAAGGGATATTACTTTGGATTATTGCCTCAACTATGGTCTAGAATGCCAGACCAGGAAAAATCGAGATATGTGGGAGTCGTTTTTATGAAGTCACAAAACTGGAAGGATAAACAGAATTATATTGTTGGCCTATATGCATTTCCAGTTTTTCATAAATGCAAAATTCCATCTCCAATATCTTTATTCCCTCATGATTTTGAAGTAAATGTAAAAGCTATACCAAAAGATATTCATCTTCTTGAAAACTACATCAACCTAACCTCATATCCTGATTTAAAAATGTTTCTTCCTACAGGTAAAGAATTAGGGAAACAGGGTTACAATTACCTTACAAAGGCAAATGTTTTTAAAATTCTGGATACTATGACAAGCCTTAATCCTTACGACACTAAACTTAAAGGTATTAAGCTTAGATTGCTTATTTCTATTGGAAGAATAAAGTAAAATTGAAATTAATTTATAAACTTATTTCTTTTATCCACATCTGGATTACCCTCCTCCTAATTCTCTTAAGTCCGTATAAAATAATCAAAAAAGAAACGGTACATTTTTCTCTTTAAATAATAAAAGAATTAAATTCCACTTATGTCAAGTAAGCCAATCAAAAAGCTAGGTAAGTTCTTATTATTCCTATTCCTCGTACTTTCAGGTATATGGTTTTACCGCCAAAATGAGGAAAAAAAAAGATTGAAGAAAGAACAAGAAGAGACGTTAGCAAGAGAGAATGAAGAAGAAAGAATAAAACTATTTAATCTTTTTAAATCCAAAATCAGCCATATTAATCAAGCTAACTCTATAATATCTAAATACCTTGATTTTGCAACAGGATACTTTACCAATTATCAACTAAAGTCTTGGCAATTATCATATAAGATTCTGTATTTTGAAATCTCTGAAAAAAACTATAAAACAATTCAACTTACTGATGATGATGTAAATTCAATAAATGATTTCATTGACTACTACAAAAATGCAGAGGCTATTCGTCATAATTTCAACGAACAATTTATTGAGGAAGAGCTCAAAAACTATAAAACTTTTTTTGACAATATTGAGGGTAGAAAACTTGATAAGCAGCAGCGGACAGCAGTTGTAACTAATGATGATAACAATATAGTTATTGCTGGTGCAGGTTCTGGAAAGACCACAACTATTGTTGGAAAGGTAAATTACATTATTGATAGATATAATATTGACCCTAATGAAATTTTACTTATCTCATTTACAAATAAATCAGCGTCAACACTAGCAGATAGAATTGACATCGAAGGTGTTGAAGCAAAAACGTTTCATAAGTTTGGCAAAGATATAATAGTAGAAGCAGAGGCCAGACAACCAAGTATTTTTGATGAGGCTCAATTCAGTCCCTTACTTACAAAATACTTTATAGAATTTATCAAGAACCAGAATTACTTGCATAAGGTAACGGATTACTTTACTGAATACTTAAAACCGCCAAAAACTCAGTTTGAATTTGAGAATCAAGGAGATTACATACAATATATAAAAGATAAAAATTTCAGAACCTACAAGCAAATTGGAGTTCAAGGTAGAGGCGGATTGACTTATAACATGGAAGTAGTAAAGAGTATTGAAGAATGTAAAATTGCTAACTTTCTTTTATTTAATGGGATAAACTATAAGTATGAATTCCCTTATGAACATGATACAGCTACTGAAACCTATCGGCAATACAAACCCGATTTTACAATTATTCAAGATGGCAGAAAAATATATTTGGAACATTTTGGCATTTCTCGGAATGGGGATGTTCCAACTTGGTTCAGTAGTGATGGTATTCGTTCGGCAAGTGAAAAGTATAGCGACGATATGAATTGGAAAAGAGAAACTCACAACGAATTTAACACTACATTAATTGAAACATATAGTTATGAAATGAGTGAAGACATTTTGTTTGAAAATTTAAAAGAGCACTTGAGCTCAATTGGAATAATTCTAAGACCAAAATCTCCAGAAGAGATTTGGAATATAATTTCAAATGTAGCAAAAGATGAAGTTAAAACTTTTATTTCTTTGTTTGGAACGTTCATAAACCTAATGAAATCTAACAACTATACTATTAATAATGTAGTTATAAGGAACGATCAAGAAGAATCGGATTTTTTCAAACAAAGGAATTCTCTATTTATTGAAATAATTCAACCAATCTTTGAACGTTACGAAAAGCATTTAAAAGAAAGAAATGAAATCGACTTTAGTGACATGATTAACAAAGCTTCAAAATATATTGAAAATGGAAAGCATAAAAGAAAAATAAGCTATGTAATTATTGATGAATTCCAGGATATTTCCATTGGAAGATATCAACTTGTAAAAGCTATTAAAACCAACAATCCTTCATGCAAACTTTTTTGCGTTGGTGATGACTGGCAATCTATTTATCGTTTTAGCGGAAGTGACATAGCCCTTTTTAAAGAGTTTGAAAAATACTTTGGTTATACTGTAAAATCAAAGATTGAAACAACATACCGATTCCACAATCCTCTTATAAGCCTATCAAGTAATTTTATTATGAAAAATCCTAATCAAGCAATAAAAGAATTAAGGGGGTCATCAAGTACACAAAATACCATATTCAAAATTCAATATTCAGTTACAGAAAATCAGGATGATACAGATGCACTCAAATCTATCATAAGCGATCTGGTAACAACTATAGATAACATTGAGAACAAAAAAATAATGATTCTAGGCAGATATGGATTTGATATAAAAAGGATTAAAAATGAAAGCGGTCTCTTTAACATCGATGTAGATAATGGGCTTATTTCATTCAGTCACTTAAATGAAGATGACGAACATAAGAGGATCAATTTGACATTCCTAACTGTACATAAAGCCAAGGGATTAGAAGCAGATATTGTTATAATACTAAATTGCAACTCCGGCAAATATGGTTTCCCATCTGAAATGTCTGACGATGAAGTTTTAAACCTATTACTTAGCGAAGCAGATCAATTTGAAAATGGAGAAGAGCGCCGTTTGTTTTACGTTGCTATGTCACGCGCAAAAGAAAGAGTTTACTTTGTTGCAGACAGTTCTTTTAAATCAAAATTTATTGCTGAATTAGAAGTAGTTAGTGGCCAATCACCAAATAAAAAATGTCCATTATGTAAAACCGCTGATATTGTTCTCAGAAAAACTGGCACCACAAAAAATGGAAATGAATATAAATTTTATGGTTGCACAAATTATTTATATGGATGTGACTATACCAATACAGAATATGTAAATAATTATGACTACTACAATTAAATTGAACATTTTTGAACAATTCACGATTTCCAATAAAAGAAGGCAGTACATTTTGTCTCGCTTTGTAAACCGAATCTTTAGCGAAGGTTTGCTGCATTTCTTTAGCATGCTTTAATAGAATGAATGATCTCCTCTTCATAACATTTGATATTAAAAGAGATGAATATCCCACAATATCATATTCAATTGCTGCCTTAAAGGCTGTCCTGCAAAACAATAATCTGACTATAGCACATCATTCTGTTGATATACAACATGCTCTGGAAGAGAAGGGTAGCCAATGTAGTGTTATTGAGGAAGTTAATTCTAAGCTTCTTGATAATATATCATATTTCAAAAAATTCAAATTCATAGCTATTGGTCTCACTGCATGGAGTCATGATTATTGTTTAAGGCTTTTGGATTTACTAGAATCTTATACCGGCAAAATTATTTTAGGTGGATATGAAGTTACTTCAACACCGGCAAAATTATTAATGAAAGCATTTCCAAGAGTAGATTACTTCATTAAGGGTTATGCTGAAAGGGCTATTAAAGAATTAATTTTAGATAACACTATTCCACGTAATAAAATATTCTCTTCGCCGGTCGAATTACAGGATTTAGCTTCTCCTTATTTATTAAAAGTATTGGCTCTGAATACAAGGAAGATATACTGGGAGACTAAACGCGGTTGCAAATTTAAATGTGGCTTTTGTGAATGGGGAAATGCAACTAATAAAATGGTCCCTCTTGATAATGAACGCCTATTCAAAGAAATCGAATTAATCAAAAATAGCAGTATTGATGAAGTAAATATTCTGGATGGTACCTTCAACATTGGGCGTTATTACCTTACTATATTCAAAAAACTTCTTGAAATCCCAGACCTTCATATTACTTGTCAGGCGAGATTTGAGAGTCTTTTTGGGCACAAAGCAACAGAATTCATAAGGCTTTGTGCTGAAAATAAACATAGAGTTCATCTTGAATTTGGCCTCCAGACAATTCATGAAAAGGAGATGGCCATTATAGGTAGAAAAAACAGAATTGATAGAATTGAAAAGGCAATGCAAATTCTTTTGGAAAACCAGATTGATTATGAGACAAGTATCATATATGCTATCCCCGGGCAAACAACTCTCTCTTTCATCGATACAATTGAATTCCTTATAGAAAGTGGTTGTAAAGTTATAAAAGCCTACCCATTACAAATTCCGAAGAATTCAAAAATGGAGAATAAAAGGATTGAATATGCCGTAAATGAGGGAATCGATAAATATAATGTTAAGTCAGTAATAAGTACTTATTCTTTTTCGAAAGAACAACGAGAAGATATGGATAGAATTGCCAATAGATTAAATTCCGGTCAAATAACCGTTAGAGATAAAAGGAAGCATATGCTTAATCAACTTCATTATGAAACAGTAAGTACTTACTTATCGAAAATTAAATCATCAAAAAAAGAAGTTCTTGATCCATTAATAATTGAAAGAATAAAAACTGATTATTTAAATCCAACTATATCGAATATCGAAAATGAGGATTTTACACAAGCCAGCTTCTTGAAATCTCAATTTCCTAATCCTAGGAACACGAAGCAGTATTCTGATTGGTGTTCTGATTTTATTTCTGGAAAAAAGTCCCTCACTATAAGAAAATCATGGGCAAACCTTGATAGTATAATTCCAGGGCTAAGTGAGATTCAAAATATAAACTTTAATCCAGACTTATCACCTAGGAAGTATACATGTAATCTAGTGATCTCAAGAAGTGGTAATATTTATGCATATCGAAGCATTGAATTAATGGCGGATTAGAATAAATCACATAAAAAGAAGGCGGTACATTATGTCTCGTCAATTTCTCCTTGTGGAGAGGAGTACTTCATTCGTTGAATCTTCCTGAAATAGGTTGACACTTTTTCAAACAACCTTAGGAGAATAAGCATTGGAGAAAAAGGATAAAAACTACTTGGATGAAAATTCTGGAAAATCTAAACAAAATAGTCTTCAGTTTGTCACGTCCTTAGTGAATCTACGATCTCCAATAAACGCTTTTTTAATAGCTCTTTTTTGTATAGCTTTGTTATGTTAAGTTTTTTGTAAATTTTATTGACAAGGTGAACCAATAGGTGAACATAGATTTCAGGAGACTGCATATCATTCATTATCAATACATTAAGAAAGTGGTTCGAATCCCTCTTTCTCCGCCAAATGAAAAACTCCCCACGCAAGTGGGGAGTTTTGTTTTCAGACAGGCAAGCCAGGCTTGCCTGAGCGAAGGATGGATGAAAACAAAAATCTGAATGAGCAAAGCGAATGCGAGTTTTTCATTTGAAGCACTCCCCTAAGCAGTATTAAGCAAAAAAAGGCAATAAAAACCGGTTTCCAGGTGAACCAATAGGTGTCCAAGGCCTTTTTTGCGAAAATGTTCACATTTTTATGTAATGCATTGTTATGCAGCATTTTGCGTAACAGTATATTGATTTTTTTAATTTAATTTTGTAAAAATCTATGAATTATGGAAACTACAAGGTGTACAGTTTGGGTGTATTTAAGAAAATCCAGACCGAGTAAAGACGGGAAAGCACCCCTCCTCATGAGATTATCTGTCAATGGAAAGCGTTGGGATTCAGCGCTTAAAGCAAGAATCAATCCAAATGATTGGGATCCAATAAAAGAAAAAGCCACCGGAGACGATAGCTATTCGAACCTCGTAAATGAGACAATCGAGAGTGCAAAATTCCGGATTCACAAGATAAAACTCGGGATCGAAGATGAGGGTAAGTTATTAACACTCGACGCTGTCAAAAATAAATTTCTTGATAAGGATAAGAATCAGTGTACAATTCTTGCACTTTTTCAAAAACACAATGTTGAAGATTACCCACGGACTGCTAACGTAAACACTCTCCTACCCGTTCCAAGCAACCAAAAAATGAATACCTACCTGAAAGAGATAGGCGATATAACTAAAATAAATAAGGTACTGACAACACATACTGCCAGACGGACTTTTGCAACTACTATCATGCTCCAAAATGGTGTTAGCATGGAGGCGGTCAGCAAAATGCTGGGTCATATAAGCCTTTTCATGACGAGAAAATATGCGAAAGTGGACGAATATTATATTGCTCAGGAGACTGAGAAGGTTCGGATATTATTTAAAAATGATAATTGAAGAAATTTTTTATACAATAATTTAATACAATTATTATGAAAGGCGGAGGCGCAATTTATCCTAACAAGGGTGTTAAAATCGATCCCCGGGCCCTGACAAGTATCAGGATGCCAGAAAGTCTTAAAGTTTATTGTGGATATCTCAATCAAGGTTTTAGTTATCTTTTGGGTGAAGGTATTTTGACCAGCTCAGACCTTGAAAGAGAATATTATAAGATTTATGCTTTGAGAATCGCTTTCCCTGAAGAAGCTAATTCCTTATTCCGACAATAATTTATGAATGCAATGATTCCTTTTTGATATCTATATATAGGTATACTGCAAAAGCCGGACGGCTTGACCACATTTGGCCGGTCATATGACATTATTTATATTTAGCTAAGCATTAAATTTTTAACTCCGACTCTTGGTGGTCAATTTATTCCGGCGGATTGTGGTCAAGGGCACTGGCTTCTCCAACTACCTACTAATCTTTGTAAATGCATAAAGAATTTATTTTGGTCTTTGCTACTCCCCGGCCTCTTTTGCTACAGATTTCCAAGAATGGGTGAAAACAGACTTGAGTGCAATAATCTTTTTTATACCAAGGCAAAAGACATTTCGAATGAGGAGGCAAAAAAAGAGATACAAGATGAGTTGAGAAAGAAGAAGGATTTAGATACTTCCAAAGAATAGATATCTCTCATCCCCTTCCCCGGCATCCCTGCTATATTAAAAGTAAACTATCATCCCAGTAACTAAAAGAATATTTCCCTTTCACTCTGAACAATAGATAAAAAAACCTAAATTAGTATTTAATTACATTAAGTATGAAACACGCATATCTGATATTTCAGGTATTATTAACGCTTAGCATGTCCTCTTATACTGGATTTTCGCAGACCTATAACTTCCATAGACCAGAATTTAATGATTTGTTACCACCAAAATTATATTGTGTAATTCAAGACTCAAAAGGATACTATTGGTTAGGGTCTCCAGAAGGATTATCCAGGATTGAAGGTACAACCATAACTAATTATGGAATACTTGATAGTTTGGCAAGTGGAGGGGTTAGATGTATTCATGAAGATTCAAATGGAAATATTTGGTTAGGACATCTTAATGGCGGTATCAGTAGATATAATGGACATATTTTTGAAAAGGCTTCATTTGATTCACTTTTAATAGATGGGGACATAACAAGTATCACCGAGGATAATGATGGTCAATTATGGTTTACTACTTATGGTGATGGAGCGATACTTGTTGATTTGCCAATAAAAGATATGAGACATATTAAAGCAAAGCAATATAAACTTAAGGAAGGTTTATCGGATCAAATATTTGGCTCTGCGTTATTAAAATCAGGTGATTTAATCTTCATAGCTGATGTTGGCTTAAGAAGATTTGTTAAAAACCTGAACCAATTTGAAAAATATAGTTTACCTGGCTTAAAAACATTTTTTAGTTCAACAAGCATATTTGAGGACTCTAAGGGGACAATATGGTTTGGAACATATAATGGAGGAATTTACAAATACATCTCCTCTGAAGACAGAATTGAAATAGTTGACCTGGTAAAGTTAGGCTTAAAGAGTAATTGGGTTACCTGTATTATGCAAGATAGTAAAGGAAGAATTTGGATTGGTACGTGGGATAGCGGAATAGCTTTATTTGAAGGAGATAGTACAAGAATTTTTAACGAATCAAATGGTTTGAAAGCAAAATACATATATAGTATTACAGAAGATGTAGAGGGCAATATACTCATTGTTGATAGGATGAATGGACTTACTATTTTTAAAGGCGATGCCATAATATCTGTAAGTGAAAAGGATATCCTTCCTGATCCAAATGTTAATGCTATTTATCAGGACAAGACAGGAGCTATGTGGTTTGGGACAAATGCAGGAATTTCCCTTTATTCACTTGGATCAGGGAACCCTCCTGTATTTTATAATAAGACTAATAATTCAATTTTTGAATATATCAGGTTTTTTAGGGAAGACAAAGAAGGTAATTTGTGGATTGGCTCTAACGAGGGAGGAGTTATTCTTTATAACATGAAGACTTCAAAGTTTGAGGCTCAGCCATATATAAACTCAAAACTACCCAGGATCGATAAGGTTACGTCTCTTGAAATTGACAGAGAAAACCATCTGTGGATAGGTACAGTAGAAGGAGTTGTTAAAGGGACAATAAATGAACAAAATTTCCAGAGATATACAATCATAGATAGTCTAACCGTGTCCCTGATAACAACCCTTTATTGTGATCCAAATGGTGATATGTGGATAGGTACTGAACCACGAGGTGGAAAGCCTGGTCTGATTAAATATAATGCCAGTAGTGAAGATTTTAGCCCGGTTACGGTTCTTCCCGGAATAATACCTAAAACTATGGTTATGGATGGCAATGGGATATTATCGATAGGGACCACTAATGCAGGGGTATTTTTTTATGATAATACTGAGGAGTCAACAGGTTATAAACTCCCAGATGTTATTCGCTCCAGTTGGATATCAGACATAAAAGTAAATAGTAATAATGATATTTTTATTGGAACCAGAGGCGGATTATACATCTATGATAACAGAAATAATAGACTTCTTTTTTTGACAAAAAATGATGGTTTATGTGACAATAATATTAATTGCATTTATTTTGACAATGATGGGTTTGCATGGATTGGGACCAGCAATGGAGCATCAAGGATTTCTACAGATATTAATCAATATAATAAAGCTGCTCCCAATCCAATAGTAAGGAACATTGAAATTAATGCAAAACTTTCTAATCCTGATTCGCTGACCAATTTAAGGCATAATCTGAATAACATGTCATTCACATTAGGATATTTAGGCTTTGCAGATCCTCTGACTATTTCTTATAAGGTTAAGTTGGAAGGGTTAGATAAAGAGTGGGTTGATTATGGGCATAACTCTAAAATAGCTTTTCCCCCTTTAGCCCCTGGGAAATATGTACTAAGAGCAATGACTGTTAGCACAATGGGATCAACCTCTGAAGAAACATTAATAATTCCTTTCAGTATCACTCCCCCATGGTGGGAAACATACATTGCTTATTCAATTTACCTTCTTTTAACGATTTCAAGTGTCATCCTATTTTATAGGTTCAGAGAACGAAAATTAATTAGTGAAAAGATTGTTCTTGAAAAGGCTGTAAGAGAAAGAACTGTTATGATTGACTTACAGAATAAGACACTTACGGAACAGAAAACTGAAATAACTGACAGTATAAATTATGCGAAGTATATTCAGTCTGCAATCCTGCCTCAAAAAGAGATTTTAGATGACTTTTTAAAGGAATACTTTATCTTATTTAAGCCAAAAGACATTGTAAGTGGAGATTTCTATTGGACTTCAAGTATCGAGAATATTACAGTAGTAGCAGCTGTTGACTGTACAGGACATGGTGTCCCTGGTGCTTTAATGAGTATGCTTGGTGTTGCCTTTCTTAATGAAATAGTCAATAAGGAATATATCACTCATCCTTCTGTAATATTGCGCAGAATGAGGAAAGAAGTAATACGGTTTCTCCATCAGAGGGGAGAACGTGGAGAACAAAAGGATGGAATGGATATAGCATTATGCTCGATTGATTATGAGAATATGAAAATCCAATTTGCAGGAGCCAACAATCCCCTGTACTTGATAAGAAATGAGAGTTTGATTAATTTAGATATTGACAGAAAGGTTACAGGTAATAATCATATATTATATGAAGTTAAGGGTGACAGAATGCCAATAGGGTTTCATGATACTATGGATAATTTTGCACTTCATGAGATTGATCTGATGAAAGGAGATATGCTTTATCTCTTTACTGATGGATATGCCGATCAATTTGGAGGTCCATTAAGAAAGAAATTTCAATATAAAAATTTCAAGAAATTGTTGCTTGATCATTGTAATATGCCTATGTCAGAACAACAATATCATCTTGATAAAGCCTTGAAAGACTGGCAAGGTATTTATGACCAAATTGATGATATTCTTGTTGTAGGAATTAAGGTTACGTAGAAACCAAATTTTTCTGATTGATCTCTGTATAGCGACATTGAATGGAGAATCCGGTGTTAGGGAGCACCCTATTCCGGTTTATGGTGCTCAATCATTTCCGGAATCGTTTGCTCAGTTGATCCGGAATGAGATGCTCTAAGTGACCGGATTTTCCATACTTTAGCCAAAAAGTTGTCCCGGCGGCAAGCCGGCATGGCGCGGTTTTTGCCAGTCATGGTAGTGTTATTTTGTAAACAGCAGTGGAGCGGTCCGGGTTTGTCACGCGATACGAGTCCCGGTAAATAGCTCAGAGTCCAGCAAAAACCGTGACAAGCTAATTACACCTACCATCCGTGTTATAGTGCGTTATTTTAATCTTCGAAGGATATGATGTCGTCAAAGATTGGTGATTTCATTATGAATTTATTTGAGTCGTGGTATCCTCTCCCTTCAGATCTGATTTTGATTAGGTTAAAGTAATCAAGAAATCTGTCAAAGGTTCTGATGGAATAACAAGAATTAAAAGATCTGTTTAAATCAGTCACCCACGGGTCATCTTTGAATAATTCAATTAATGAAGGGAAGGCTCTCAAATACTTCTCTGAGTAAAAGCTGTTAAGTCTTTCGTTATTGCCATATTTTGAAAGTAAGAACAATGAGAATGCAAATCCAACTGTGCCTGTAGCTTGGCTTGAATACAAATCAAAATATCCCCAATTAAATTTTTGTGCGAAAGTTGAAAAAGCTTGAATAAAAATGTCCTGTCTATTCTTTTTCAATAATTTGTCACGCCAGGTCTTGGTAAGTGTCAATTTGTTATATCTCTTTTTTGTAAATCCGGCTAATTCTGTAATCAGTCTGGTTAGATTAATTGGCTGAGAACTTGTCTCGGCATATAATTTTGTAATTCCATGCTCGATTGCATAGTCTTTAATAAGTCCCAAATCATAAATCTCTTTTACAAGTGTCGTTGGAAGGAATCCTTTTGCGGTGAGTTTTAATTCGCCAAGGTCATTTATTCGTTTAAGTAAATACTCGATCTGCAAGAGAAAAGGTATCTGGTCAAGGATGTTATCGGGTATATTTTTTTTGATTTGAAAAGGCGAATCAGGTGAGAATGTTTCATAAACGAGATAATTCATGTCAGCAGAAGAAAAACCCTCAAAATCTTCAATCGGGCTATTGTTCATCAAGATAAAAGTCGGATCGAAATCCTTTTGGTAAAAGTCCATGAGATGTAAATATTTTGAAGCAAAATTATGATTTTAATCCGAACTGTCCACTTAATCGAGTATTACGTAATTGTCCAGTTGTGATTTGCCAAAATTATGTGGAGTTATAGTGCGTTCGTCAAGATGAATTTGGGATCTAGTCACGGTTTTCGAATGCACTATAACGGGAGTTTGTCTATTAACCTTTCCAGGGAGTTAAATATTCTTCTGATTCAGGCAGATATCAGCAAACCCGGGAATTTGATATTCCAGACTGATAGCCGGGGGAAAAGTGTCTTAGAATGATCGATTTTTAGTCTGACAAGGTCTAGTAAATCAGTGGGGTGATATGCCGGACGGCCGTTTTCGATATAGTCCATTCTAAATCCATAATCTTTAATAGAAAGGCTATCGACAAAAAGGTCAATCATCCGCACTTCATTATCAGGGTCAATGGATTGGTCCAGTGAAACAGGGAAAAGATTAATCTGATTTCTGCTATGTCCTTGTATGAATTTCATGTAGTTAAGATACAAAATCGACAGGTTTTTGAAGAATCCCCCGCCCCATAGTTATCAACAAAAAAGAGAAGGTTTTTAGACAGTCTGACGGCCCGGCGGTAAAGTAAGTTGCCGTCCCAATCAGGGTTGGCGAGTTTTTTGCCAGTCCCGGTAAACGGACGTGCAGTTTTCTCGTCCGGATGAAGCTGTCCAGATGGAAAAGTCCTGGTAGATGGCGCAAAGGTTTCTCATCATGTTAAATTTAATAAGTGGAAAGCAAAAACCAAAACAACTGAGCGTCGGCCGGCAGCCCTATTGTGTTTGTCTCGGTAGCAGGAGTAGTCATGGTACCAAAAGTTTAATAAGTTGTGATATAGTTCCTCGCATAGACTTTTGGGGATGATTACAAAGCTGTCAAGGCTGCCGAAGGCAATTAACTTTACCGACCGTGTTATATTTAGGCCAGGATTAAAGTGAACTATTATAGATTAATTGTCTTTGTAGTGTTAATTTATTTATTGTCGTGACGTGGTCTGGGTTTAATCCCAGTTACGAATTTATCTAGGTAGCATAAACGGTTTGCAGAAACCGTGACAATCAACTTGCTTTTATTGTCCGTGTTGCCGTGCGTTTTTATTTAATCAGGATACCAAGTTTAAATTTGATTTGATATGAATCAAAAGGATCCCTATACACAAACGTTCCTATTGAACATTCAGTTAGAAGCATGATAGATTTACTAATATTAGATAGGTTTCCAATTCCAAAGTGTAAGGTTGTTGAATAGATTTTATATGAATGAGAATCATATAGGATATCATCTTGGTAATACCTTGTTCTGTGAAAGCCAAACTCTTTAACAATCTCAGTTTTCAGATAAGGGTTTATTTTCAATTTATTTTTGGTCAATTGGTAGCTAATCTGGAAAGGAATTCTTAAAGTGTTACTCTGGAAATTTATAGATTTTGTTGGATCAAAAATAGATTCCCAACCGCCTACATGCGAACTATTCCAATTTTGATATCCAATCCCTGATGAAACTGAAATTCTTTTTATTATCATATAATTGATATTTGTCTCAAATGCTAATGGAAGGATGGCATCAAGTCTAAACTCACCATCATTTGGACCATAATATATTGGTGTCCAATATAAAGAATATGAGAATCTGTCAATTTTGGAATCCTGTGCACTAAGGTTTATTGTCAGGATTATCAGAATAACAAAACATACTATTTTTTTCATTGTTTCAGTCAAGGAGAATCTGTCTTTTTTTGTTGTCGTAGGATGCCAGATATGGTAACAAAGATATATAATTATTCCTTTATTCCTTGCTTATGGAGTTATGTTTAGGACGGTATTAAAGCTCCCTTTCATAAGAAATTTGTCAAGGTAATTTTGGATCTTTTGAGTTATATCAAATACCTCAGGATATTAAGAACCTGTGTTGATTTACGCAAGTGTCATTTTCTGGTCAAGAAGCTCAATATTAAAATTGATCTTTGCATTCAGCGCTTTAAAGACTTTAATTATTGTCTCAAATCTTGCGTCTGTCAGGCTATTTTCAATTTTTGAAATCTGTGCTTTTTTTACACCAACAAGTCGACCAAGCTCTTCTTGTGTCAAGTGCCGTTCTTTTCTTGCTTGTTTTATTGCTTCTCCAATAACGTCAAGACGAAGTTCATACTCAAAAGCATCTCTTTTGGGTGTTCCGGGTTTACCGATAAATTCATCAGTTATCTCGTCTAAGCTGTATAATTTTAATTTATTGCTTTTCATTATTTCGCTGTTTTTTGTTTGAAATAAAGGTTCCTTAATCTCTCTGCTTTATCAATATCACCTGAAGGAGTTTTATCTGTTTTTTTAATTAGTCCATGAGTAGAAATGACAATAGTATCAATGTTGTCTAATTTGTCCCAGAACGCAAAAAGTCTGTAATGGGTTTTGTTATATAAAGTTCTGAACTCCCAAATTTCATTATTAAATTTTTTGAAAAGTTCTTTATCTTGAGTAATCTGAGCCTTATGGATATTATAGATTATTTTCTCTCTAGGTTTATCTGCTAGATTGTCAAGGAAGTCCCTGGCCTCTTCTAAAAACTTAACTGTGAATTTTTTTGTCAATTATCTAATGTTTTTACAAAGATAAAAGTTTCTTCATTAGGAAACAAATTATTTATTGGTAATGTTCAGGTTGAGGTTAAATCAATACTTGAATTCTTCTTGAGAAGTTATGTTTAGGCTCTGTATGTCAGCATGTTGTAATCTTGATTATTTTTTTCGGCTTAAACATAACGGGAGTTTGTCTATTAACCTTTCCAGGGAGTTAAATATTCTTCTGATTCAGGCAGGTATAAGCAAACCCGGGAATTTGTTATTCCAGACTGATAGCCGGGGGAAAAGTGTCTTAGAATGATCGATTTTTAGTCTGACAAGGTCTAGTAAATCAGTGGGGTGATATGCCGAATGGCCGTTTTCGATATAGTCCATTCTGAATCCATAATCTTTAATAGAAAGGCTATCGACAAAAAGGTCTATTATCCTCACTTCATTATCAGGGTCAATGGATTGGTCCAGTGAAACAGGGAAAAGATTAATCTGGTTTCTGCTATGTCCTTGTATGAATTTCATGTAGTTAAGTTACAAAACACAGCGTTATTTGAAGAATCCCCCGCCCCATAGTTATCAACAAAAAGAGAAGGTTTTTAGACAGTCTGACGGCCCGGCACGTAAAGAAAGTTGCCGTCCACATCGGGCTGGCTGGGTTTTTGTCAAATCATGGTAGACGGGTAGAAGGTTTCTCATCAAGGTATAATTATCCAGATGGCTGAGTCCCGGTAGATGGCATGGATTTTCCATATCAAGGTACGATTGTCTAAGTTACGATGCAAAAACACTGACAGCTGCGGGAATGCCTGCCGGAGGCAGGCTGGCCGGCAGCCCTATTGACTTTATCTCGGTAGCAGGAGTTATCCCGGTACACATATTTTGATAAGTTGGAATGAATTTTCTCGTATAGACTTTGGGGCTGATTGAGAAGTTTTCCGGGCTGCCGCAGGCAATTACGCATACCATCCGTGTTATATGTAGGGTTAATTTTAAAACTGTCCAGATGTAATAGAACTCTGTGGTCAGGTTGTCCGACTTTTATACCATACCACTTTATATGGTCATCAATTCTTTCTTTTATGTATGCTTGTTCGAATATTTTGTGTTTCTTAAATCCTTGCTAACGTTTGCCGCTATACGCCGTAGGAAATTGCGTGGTTGCATTCCTATCACCCGAAACAAAACTTGCAAGTGGGTGATGTTGTTTGCTTACTTCTAAAACCCCTATAGCATATGAGCGGATGTTGTACAATGTTTTTTAGTCTTCAGTAAATTGTAAAACTTTCATTTCAGTCCATGACCTGTTTACTTTTCCACACCTGTCATTATGTCTTCCAGCCTCTTTCTTTTTACATAGTTATCAAAACGAAATGACTGAGCGAGATCTGTCAGTTTTTCTTCAGACAGATCTTTGAATAAATTACAATATTCAGGCATAAGCGCTTCGGCTATAAGTATATGTCTGACCAACAGGTCAATCTTACCTTGCTGACCTTGTGGATAGGGATTATAATCGCTGAATTCCTTTTTAAACAATTCTTCTATTGGCAACATCACTTGCCTGATATTTTTATCGGTTGATCCCCATCTATCAGCTCCCAATGAATCTTTTTTTGAAAGGAAAGCTGAAACCAGTTTCATGTATGGAGTATTATCATTTTGGTGCATAATTGCCTGCAATCCCATATCCTTATACAACCAGATACACCAGCTTACCTTGTATTTGTTGTAATATGCCAATTGATCTTTAATTATCTGGTAACGCATTTCATCTTTTTCAGGGTTCCCTGTATAAACCGGGCCGAATTCACCCACCCAGAGAGGAACATGGTGGGAAAACATAAATTCACTTTTCTTAAGGAAATCATGTTCAAGGGTATCCTTGTCAAAATATCTGTCACCGGTTTTCCCGGGATAATCTCCACCATAAATAAATCCGGGGACAGCATAATCGTGATTCGTATAGACCACATTATCCCAAACTTCTGTAAACTTGTCAAAATCAACTGCATATCGATCACCTTCTAGGAACAGAATATGATTTGGGTCGATTTTTAGAATAGCATCGCGAAGACGTTTGTAATAGGGAAAGAGTTTTTCGCCAGTAGGTTCAGCAGGCTCGTTAATCAAATCATAGCCTGCAACCCATGGCTGGTCTTTATATCGTTGTGCAATAGCTTCCCATAGGATTAATGCCCTGTCCTGAAAATCTTTATGTTGCCAGAAGAATGCCTTGTGGGTAGGATTGTCGCTATGCCAGTGCTGGTTTTGAGAACCTGGTAAGGCATGCAGGTCGATTATGGTATAGATTTTATTCTTTGCACACAATTCTATTACCTTGTCGAGGTATTCAAAAGCACCTTCCTTAATGACCCGTGGATTCATATCATCTTCAAAAAGATGGTAATTTATTGGGATCCGAACCAGGTTCAGTCCCAGACTGTGAATGTATTCTGCATCTGGTTCTGTGAAATAGTTTTTGAGAAAAGTATCGAAGAAAAGATTGTATTTCTTTTCTCCCAAAACATTCAGCAGCCCTTCGCGCATAGTTTCTTCATTGGACGGATAACCATCAATGAAATTCTCCATATGAAGCATTCCGCCCAGTCCAAAACCACGTAAATAAACAGTATCGCTCTTCTGGTTGACTATTTGATCACCAGAAATCCTAAGCCAGTTTTCATTTGTTAAACTCTTTTTATATTGTGTTTTCTCAGAACAAGCGGATAACAAAAATATGACCTGGAGGATTAATAGCAGTAAGAAATTTGTTCGTTTCATTGTTGTTTAGGTTAAAATGTTAAGATTAAATTTGCTTATCTGTTCTGTTTTTAAATGTTGTACAACGATTGTGTAAACGCCATAGTGGCGTTTATTTCTGACTTGTGCGTGGTGTCATTTTCGTTGTTTTCGTTCATGCAGTAAATATAGAAAAATTCCAATACTTAAATGTTATAGTCAAAGGTCTAAAGTGTTAAGCGGACTTTTTATTTGATCGAAACCCTTGGTGGTTACGTGGGTATATATCTCATTGGTCTTGTTGTTTTCATGCCCCGACTAATTATCTCGCTGGTGAAGTCCGGATTGGCAAAAAAGCATGTGTTTGCCAGCAGCGTAGGCCGCCGCGGTGGCAGGCTGCCAAACTCTTGCTTGCGCGTTGGATATCTCGGTATTATGCTGAAAACCTTACATATAACGCGAGTCTGTCTAATAACCTCTTTAAACTTCCTAATTTTGGAATGAATTAAGCAGGTATAACCGAAGATTGACTTTTACTCATCAGGATCAGTATCCGGAAAAAGAATTCGTTAAACAGACTGTAAATTCGTCGTGAGAGATGGATTTTAAACGAAAAATTCGAAACGAGCATCCTCAGATACTCTTTCAGCACATTCAATGTTAAAATATTACCAATGCGCCGCAGGTTATATGCAATGAATATAAAACCAACGTCGGCGCTTGCCCTTTTCATTCCTTTTTTTGTCAGGATATAGCTGAATCCCCATTGTCGCTTTATTGTTCCATACGGGTGCTCAACAATCGCCTGGCGGCGTTTATACAGATGCTCTTTCTCAAGGGTGTTGATAAGGTTTCTTTCATAGTATTCTGCAAATTCGCTCCGCTGAATGAGCCTTTCCTTTTCTGATCTTGTACACTGCGAACGCACGGGACATTTTCTGCACGCCTTAGTTTTGTACTGTTTAAACCAGCTGATGCTGCCGCTGCTTGAACGCTGCTTGTACCATAATCCATTTGTGTGGAGAACCTGTCCCTGCGGACAAGTGTAAGTATCTGCCTCTTTGTCGTAGATGAAATTTTCAGAATTATAGTCATGGTTCGGAGCCTGACTTGTTGATGGCAGTCCGGGTATCGCCACAATGGTTTCAACGCCTAAATCCTGTGCGGTCTTTAGCTCGGAACCGGTATGGTAACCTTTATCAAAGAGGGCAGTAAATTCATTGGTCCTGAGTATGCTTTTTGCCCTCTGAACCATATTTCCCATTGCTTTGCTGTCATTCAGGTTTGTTACCTTGTAGTCG
>Ga0307376_10000600_pt1 | contig 44114 bp, 25 predicted proteins | sample TR2MG_FD_202536 | JGI IMG/M metagenome (GOLD analysis project Ga0307376, IMG submission 202536) | Soil microbial communities from Risofladan, Vaasa, Finland - TR-2 | ecosystem: Environmental > Terrestrial > Soil > Coastal area > Acid sulfate soil | place: Finland: Risofladan, Vaasa | collected...
GGCCGCCTCAACTGCAACCAGGCCGGCTTGATTGACAAAGACCTTCATATATTCTGACTCAATATCAGGCTCAAACGGCTCGGTGATTTTCGCCGGGCTGCCAGCGTCCACATCGTCAATTGTGAATTCTTCCGGCAGGACAAAATGCGCCTTGAGCCACCGGCCATGGCTGGTGGGATTCAGCGTCTGCGGCGTAAACTTCATTTCCACTCTTATCATCGTAAGATACTCGTCGGCGCCTATGTCAACCCGGCCGCCCAATATCCGCGGCTGTCCATCAATATCGGTCTGGTCAGGCCCTTCAGGAAAGTTGGGGTCGCCCGCGTCAACACACGGCGAACCGGGCAGCAAATGATAATCGCCGTCCACCCAGAAATCATCCCAGGGGTCGTAAGGTGTTCCATTGAGGTCCCAGTAGCCCGGCACAACAAAACACGGGTCGCAGTTAATACAACCGTTGTCGGTATTGCCGCCTTGCAAGCAACAGTAGTATCTCAGATGGGCACCCAAAAAAGGCCTGTTGTCCCAGGCAATACAATTGGTCAGCTCGGCTTGGCATTTGCGCAGTGAGCGGAACGTATTTCCCACAATCGTACAGTTGGTCAGCCCGACGTCGCAGTCATAAAAGTCTCCGCAGTCGGGCGCGGTGTTACCGCTGATTATGCAGTTGCTGAGTTCGCCGTCGTGGAAGGCCCCGGCCCCTCCGCCCCACTGTGCTGAATTGGCCGTGATGGTACAGTTACTGATATGCGGCCAGCTATAGCCGGACCAGCTGCCGCAAATCGCACCGCCGTACCAGCCTGACTGGTTATACGTGATTGCACAATTATGAATTGTCGGAGTGCTGTTGGGGCAGTAAATGGCCCCTCCATACTTGGTCGACGAGTTGCCGCTGATGGAACAATGTGTAATGGCGGCGCTGCTGTTGTTGCAGCAGCAGATGCCCCCGCCAGCCGCGCCTGAACTGTTGCCGCTTATATTGCAGTCGCTAATCATCGGATCGCAGCCGTTGCAGTCGATGGCCCCGCCCGTGTATTCGGCAATGTTGCCGGTAATGTTGCACCTTTTGATTGTAGGGCTGCTCCAGAGACAGAGGGCTGCCGCCCCGTGGTCGCTGTATCCGTTGGTGATTGTCAAGCCCGCGACGACAGAGTATCGCCCTTCGAGATTCACAAATTTGAATCCGCGGTGGTATTCGGATTTACTGCCGTTGCAATCGATAATGGTGCAGGCGACCGTGTTGGGGTCGGTTGGGTCTTTCGACCGTACGGTAATGAATTTTCCGCCATAATCAAGGTCGCGGTTGCCCTTGCCGGTATAGACGCCCTCTGCGACTACCACCCGGTCGCTGTCGGACGCTTGGTCGATTGCCGCTTGTATGGTCCGCTTTGCGGTCTCCCACGACAGACCGTCACCGCTGTCGTCGGGTCGGTTGCAGTCGACATAATATATTTCTGACCAAACCGGGTTGCTCGAAATCTTGTACTCTTCCAGGTTTGTGTATTCGTCCCCATCGGGGTTTGCATTCGGGTCAGCGCCGTTTGGCTCACCGAAATACTTCCTCTCCCACCAGTCGGGCAGGCCGTCAGAATCCATATCGATGTACTCGTCGGCGCCGATATCCACCCTGCCCCCGGCCACTCTCGGCTCGCCGTCGACATCTCTCTGGCCGCTGTAGTCTCCGTTCGGGTCGCCCAAATTGATGCAGGGCGAGTCTATCTGCAGATGGCCGTCAGGTGTAACCAGCGGGTCGTCGTCGATGTTGCCGGGGCCCCAAATCAGCGTCGAGTCAGACGCAAGCGTGATACCTTCCTGGCCACCCTGGATATCACAGTAGCTTACGGAAAGATTCTTTAGAGACCCTATTTGCGCTGCGGAGTCCGTTTTGTTGTCCCAGAATATGGAGTTGGTGATTGATGTCGCGGAGCCGCCCCACGAGTAAGCCAGGCCGTAGCCCTTGTTCCCGCTGACGGTGCAGTTGGCAATGGGCCCGCTACACATTGATAAGCCGCCTCCTATGTTGCGCCTGATTATGCAGTTTGTAATTGGGCCTGAGCATCCACTCAATCCACTTCCTTTGTTGCCGCTGATGACGCAGTTGGAGATTGGCCCCGAGCAGTAGGCCAGACCGGCACCCCACACCGCCATGTTGCCTGTGACGGTGCAGTTGACTATCGGCCCGCTGCTGCCGAAGATACCGCCACCGTCGCCAAATGTTTTGTTGCCGGTAATAATGCAGTTTCTGATGGTCGGACCCGGTCCCGGGTTGGGCACGGGAAAGCCGCCGGCCCGGCAGTATATCCCGGCGCCGCCGGCGAATGGAGCAAAACCATTCGTAACGGTCAGACTATCTATGACAGAGTTGGCGTCCTCTTCACTGTGAAAATAGAACCCCCGATGAGGGTCTTGCCAACTGCCGTTGCAGTCAATGATGGTTGCGGCGACAATGTTCGGGTCGGTCGGGTCAATGCTGCGCACGGTAATACGCTTGCCTTTGAAGTCAAGGTCGCGATTGCCGTCGCCTGTATATGTTCCCGGTGCTATCATAACTGTCTCGAAATCCTGAGCGGCATCTATGGCCGCCTGTATTGTTGCATACTCGGAGGGTACGTGAATAGTCTTGGGCACATACAAAGAAATCCCAATCGTTACAGGGCTGTTGAGTGCGCTGTCAGCCACGACTCTCAAGGCGCAGTTGTGATGCCCGACCACATCATAGTTGGGGTCCACTCTAAGTTGGACTTCATCTATCTGCCCGCTCGAGACACCTTGCTGCGGCCAGACCTCAAGCCACTGGCACTCCCCGACGACGTACCAACTCAGCGTGCCCCCGCCGGCATTTCTTATTTGCAGCGTCTGCGTCGAAGGGGGGTAGCCTTTGGTATAAGAAAAGTCGTGCGGCGAAACAACAATTATGGGGCCGGCGGGGTCGTACTCCTGGGCACCCATGTCTACTACTGCGCTTCCGTCGCCGTCGCCATCCACGCACCGCGGACTACCGTGGATATCTGTCGGAGGAAGCCCGCCGGCAGGCGTGTTCGTCCCGGCGTCAATAGACGCAGAACCAGCCAGCAGGTGAAAATCGCCCGGCAGCGCAAAGCACGGGTCGGCGTCAATGTTTCCCTCGCCCGGCCAGCCGCCACGAACATCGCTGTAAGAAATACAGACTACCGAGTCATCGCTTTTACATGCCTCGTTACCGTCGTCCCATAGTATACAATTTGTTACCTGAACGTCGCTGCCGCCATCTAGGCACTCAATCGCGCTTCCCTGCGGCGCTTGGTTGCCAATAAAAGTGCAGTTCAGTATATTAGCATCGCAGCCATACATGGACAGGGCGCCTCCGTGCCAGTCCGCCCAGTTATCTGCGAAGACGCAGTTCATCAGGTTTAACTCGGTGGTCCTGCTCCAGATGCCCCCGCCGCACCCATAAAACATGGCGAAGGCGTTGCTCCTAAATATACAGTTTCTGAGGCTCACATTGCTTTGGTCGTTCCACATGCCGCTGTCGGCGTTATCAAAAAAGCTGCAGTTGTCTGCTCTGAACGTGCTCTGCGTGTTGTACACGCCACCGCCGCCTCCTACGTTGGCCCTGAAGGTGCAGTTGGCCAGGGTAGGGCTGCTTTCTCGGTTCCACATCCCACCACCCCACGGTATGCCCAAGTTTTGGCTGAGCACGCAATTAAGCAGGGTAGGGCCGCTGCGATAGCACTTTATGCCGCCGCCGCTGTTAGTTGTAAATCCCCGGTTACAGTCAGACCGTTCAGGACAGAATCTGGGCCCTCCTGGTTGTGGAAGTAAAAACCGCGGTGGCGGTCAGAATAGGAGGCGTTGCAATCGACGATAGTGGCGGCAACCACTTGCGGGTTTCTTGGGTCAATGCTTTGGACGGTAATGGCCTTGCCGAGGAAGTCGATGTCGCGGTTGCCGGGGCCGGTATAGACGCCGGGTAAGACGACAACAGTATCGCCGTTGCCGGCAGCGTTGATTGCCGCCTGAATGTTGTTGTAATCCGCCGGGCCGTCGTCATCCACGGTGATGGTTCGCCCGGCCGCGGCGCCCGCAATTGCCGACGATAGAAGGACTAACGCTGCAAGCCCCGCGCCGAGCTTTGTTCTGTTGGCCATTCTGCGCCCTCCTTTCTTTACAAGTCAGGTCACAAAAACCGCCTCTTGCAGACTAAATCCGGGGGGTGAGTGTGGCTTCTCTCTCGCCCCACCATTTGTTTCGTACTTCCCGTGGAATCCAGATTACAGGAACTGGACCTGATTGTCAACAAAAAATTATGAGCAGCTCCCTCCTTTTTTTGAGAGCGCCGCCCTATCCACGACCGCCGTGATTGGGTTATGTGCCAAGGCGGGTCGGATTTGCAACGGTTTTTTTGGCAAATTTTCAATATTTTCGCACAATTTTCTGTGCCGGGGGGGCAAAACGGGGGGGCAGAAAGATAACGGGCTGAGGCGTTGCCGGCGGAATTTCGTTCGGGCATGGAGAAAGGATGCTTATAATGGCGGATGGATTGAGAACTTACGCTTTTTTAAGGAGGTTTTCGTGAAAGCGAAGGTGGCCCGGACACTTTTGGTATTGGCGATGGCGTTGGCCGCGGGGGGCCGGTATTGTTTGCAGGGGCAAGAACGGGGGCACGCAAGGGAGATTCAACTAACGTCGGACCCGCGGAATCACTACCTCGATAACAACGACAATTTTTCGCCTGACGACCGATGGCTGGTTTACGATACGCGCAAGGCGGTGGCGGGGCCGCCCGTGCGGGAGATAGGGGCCAACTCGAACATCGAGAAGGTCAACGTCGATACGGGCGAAATCGTGGTGGTGTACGAGACGGAGAATCAGACGGAATACGGCCCTGGTGTGGGGGCGGCGAGCTATCATCCGACGGGGAATAAAGTGGTTTGCATGCACGGTCTTTTAAGCTGCGACGCCAAACGGCCGTACTGGTACTGGCGGCGTACCGGGGTATTGGTTGACGAATCGCAGCCGGGCAGGCGCATTTTTCTGGATGCGCGCGATGTGACGCCGCCTTTTACGCCGGGGGCGCTGCGAGGGGGGACGCACAGGCATGAATGGAGCGCGGACGGAAAATGGATAGGCTTTACATACAACGACGCCATTATGGCCGAGATAGAAGAGCGGACGGGCGAACCTGTGAATCTGCGGACAGTGGGGGCGGCCACCGACCTTCGGCCGGTCAAGGTTGATTATGACGCGGAAGGCGAGAACAACGACGGGATATGGTTTTCGGCGGTGGTGGTCAAGGTGGTCCCCCACCCGAAGCCGGGTTCGGATGAAATAAGCCGGGCGTTCAGTGACGCATGGGTCGGGACGAAGGGCTATCGCAAGCCGGACGGCAGCCGGCAGCGAGCGAGGGCGTTTCTCGGAAATGTGCGCGACAGGCAGGGACGGGAACTTACGGAAGTATTCGTGGTGGATATTCCCGACAGGATAGATATTGCGGGCGCGGAGGGGCCTCTGGAGGGGACGCAGACAACTATACCGGCGCCGCCGAAGGGTGCGGTTCAGCGCCGGCTGACTTACACCGAAGCAAGAAAGCATCCCGGAGTTGCTGCCGAGCCGAGGCACTGGGTTCGGTCGTCGCCGGATGGGAGCCGCATCAGTTACCTCGCCAAAGATGATAATGGCATCACACAGGTGTTCTTCGTATCGCCGCTGGGCGGGGAGCCGGTGCAGGTAACCCGTCATAGCCGGCCGATACAAAGCACGGTGCGATGGAATCCAAATGGAAATGAGATTTGCTATGTGTGCGAGAACAGCATTTATATCTGCCATGTGGGAAAGGGAGGTTCTTTTGGGAAGGCGAGGCGGATGACGGCTCGTACGGAGGAGCCGCCGGAATGTCCGGTCTGGTCGCATGACGGCAAAATAATTGCGTATAACCGGCTCGTGCCGAACGGCAGGAAATCGTATAAACAGATTTTTTTGTTGACGCTGAAATAGCGAGGCAATTTCTTTGCCGCAAAAAACGTATTGCTGCATAAAATAACAGGTTCGGCACGTCATAGATAGTGGAAATGTTTTGAGGAAGACGACCTTTGCGGTGAGGCACCAAGGTCGTCGACATACAACCAGATGGGAAGGCTGAGACGGGAAATGGAGAGGATTTACGACCAGTATGGGTCGCAGTTGTTTACTTGTGCGCTGGCGGTAACGAGGTGCCCCACCCTTGCGGAAGACGCGATACACGAGGCGTTTTGTCGAGGTCTTCGGCTGACGGAAGCTCCTCGGAACCTGAAGGCGTATATGTTTCGCAGTGTGCGAAACGCAGCGATAGACCAGCTGCGACAGAGAAGGAAAACGAGCAGCATAGTAGAGGATTATATTTTTGATTCGTCGGCGAATCCGAGCGAAGCGGCTGAGAAAAGGCAGTTCAAGCGTCAGGTAGCCCAGGCGCTGCTGAAACTTTCGGAAGAGGAGCGTGAAACGATTATTCAGCATCTTTACGCGGATTTGACGTTTCAGGAAATAGCGGACCTGCGCGAGCGCCCGATAGGCACGATAACTTCGTGGTACCGGCGGGGGCTGGCCAAATTGAAAGAGCATTTGGAGGTGTAATTATGGACGATTTCGAATTTCGGTTAAAAACGATAGCTTTGGCAAAACCACCCGGGCAGATGAAGAGCAGAATCTTCGGGGACAGGCCGGGTGTTGTTTTTATTCTCCGTCGGCGCATTGCGATTGGGTGGGCTGCGGTCTTTGCGATATTCGCGGGTCTGGCGGGGATGTACATCTCGCCATGGGTCAGGCCTGCGCCGCCGGCAAAGGCGGTGATAGTCCAGATTATCAGGGCGCCGTCGGACCGAAACGTTTTCGATTTTACCGAGGCTACAGGGGAGTTTATGCCGGGCGAACTTGCCGTTAAAGTAAAACAGCCTGAGGAGATCTGATTATGAGACTGTCAAGGACCCTATTAACAATTCTCGTTGTTCTGGCTTGCGCTTCTTATGCCAAGGCCAAGAACCAAATTCAGGTTCAGTGCCAAATATTCAGGCTTGAGGGCAATCTTCCGAGCAAGACCTTTGTTGACGAGCCGATATGGACCACCGATGAGACTCCGAAGGAGCTGAAGAATAAAGTCATAGTGTTCAGTCGGGGCTGGTTCAAGCTGGGCAAGGACAGACTGGAATTCAAGGAGGGGCGGTGCTTTTTGAACAAGACGGAGTTACCGCTGGCGGGTCCGGAGAAGGTCAAGCTGCCGGAACAACTGATAAGGATGATTTATCGGCCTGTGGTCATTGAAATGGCTGAACACTCGGGAGGAGAAATCAGCATTGAACCAACGCAGCCCATCCAGTACTTCGAGAAGCGTGCCGACGGGCTTTACGAACTGAAAGAGATGGAGCTTCAGACAGGACTGTATGTCAAGATTACCGAGGCTGTAGAAGAAGAGGACAAAGGTTATATCCGGCTCACGGATATAATAATGACGATACGTTTGGTGGGAAGTCGGGAAAGAATCGAAGGTGTGAACCTTCCGGTGGGTCGGCCGATTCTCAGCGAGGAGGAGTACGTATTCTACTTTCGCGTCAGGCCGGGCAAAGACTACGGAATACTGATTACACCTGAACGCGGACAGGGAGGACTGCTGATTCGGCTGCGGGCCTCTTCAACCAGCTCCGGCACACTGCCCAAAAGCAACCAGAAAATTGAGCAGAAGAACTGACGGGCTCCAAGCCCATGCGCGGTGTGAACCGTGGGGATGGCATATCGGTCGAGGCGGCATCGAGGCGGGCGAATTTGTGTTTGCAATCGCCGGGTATTGTCGGTCCTTAACCCGATTGAGCAAGAAAGAAGCCGCCGGTGCATAAAATCGGCGTTTCTGCACGTCTTGTCAGATAAGTTGCCTGCAATTGGGTTTTTGACAGTAAATTAATCCGGATTGGCAGAAAGGAAGACCAGTGGACTGTCGCATATTGTGTTTTAACAAGTTCCGGCTGCAAAAGAGACTGGCAACTGTTTTGTTGGCGGCATTGATACCGGCCTTGGCAAGACCCGGCCCGGCTTCAGCGGTTTTCCAGCAGGACAGCGGACCGGATGGCATCATTGCGGTCGAGGCCGAACAGTGCAGCTCAATAACAGACAGGGCCGGCCACACGTGGAAAGTATCCAATGACCGGCGTGGTTTTTCCGGCGACGGCTTTATGGCGGCCAGCCCGGATGATAATGCCAATCTTGACATGGGAGAGGGACCAAGCCTGGATTTCCAAATTAACTTCGTAAAAACCGGGATGCACTATCTTTGGGTCCGTGGTTATGGTATAGGCGATGGTGACACCTGCCATGCGGCTTTGGACGGCCGCGGATTCGCCAGGAAGATTGAGTTTCCTCGCGGGCGCTGGACGTGGGTGAATGAAAGCGACGATGACGATACAGCAGAATTTAGAATTACGGAACCGGGCGTGCACACGGTCAGCATATTGATGCGTGAAGACGGGGCCTGTGTGGACAGGATATTGATTACCACAAATCCGGATTATCGGCCGGAGCGTTTTGGTCCTGCCGGGCTTTTCAGGGGCGGCGAGATGACTTTCGAGAGCACAGGCTCAAGCGGCATCGAGACTGATGCGGAGATCATCATACCTGTAACTGTCACCACTTATGAAAGAAATACTTACTCAGTTAATTATTCAATCGCCGGCGGTACGGCTGACTCAGGCGACTATCAATTCAAGCCAGGTACACTGACGTTCCAGCCGGGCGAGAAGACCAAGATTATCAGACTGCGCATCGTCAAAGACGATATAGATGAAGAAGACGAAACGGTAATCTTGAAGCTCTCCAACGCGAACGGGCCGGATGCGAGGGTGGGAATGATTAACAAGTACACCTACACGATAATCGACCCGCGACCTGTAGTCGAATTTGAAAGTGCGGTCAGCGGCGTATCAGAGCAGGACGACTCGGTTGATGTGACGGTCAGGCTGACAGCAGCCTATGAAAAGCCGGTTACGGTTGACTGCCTTGTGGGCGACGGCTCGGCGACGGAAGGCGTGGACTACACTGTTGAAGGCGGCAGTTTGAGGTTCGCACCGGGCGAACTGAGAAAGAACGTCAAGGTATCGGTACTGGCCGACGATGTCCAAGAGCATACAGAGACAATAGAGTTGAAACTCGGCAACGCAGTTAACGCCAAACTGAACGGCAGAACAACCCATTCTGTCAATATCTGTGAGCCGAGCTACGCCGGGCTCAAAGGCGCGTATTACTACAGGTACAACAGCGGGCAGCAGTGGGAGGAATTTGCCAAGGTCGGACCGCATCCCGATGTGATGGTCCGGCTGGGAGATGCGGGCGACAAGCTTGTCTTCTGGCGTGGTTCGAGCTATCTTCCCTTCTTCGAAAGCAAAGGCAGGAAATGGTTCGTCGACGAAGTCCTGCCGCGTAAAGGTGACGGCCAGGGGCTGATGTACGACAGAATCAACCAGTACTCACATGTGCGCATCGTAGAAAATTCTCCCGCGCGGGCGATAGTCCACTGGCGGTACATTCCTGACTTTGAGAATCCGACGCTGGACGGCTGGGCGGAAGAGTATTTCACGATATACCCGGACGGCGTATGTTTTCGGGCGGTGCGGAAAGGAACCGAGACGCTGGAGGACTGGGAAAACCCGGCGAACACGGTCGTACTGAAAATGTTGTTTACAGATAAGGGTGTTATTCCCCTGCCGAAAGCGTGGGGGAGACCTGTCGTACTGTCACTTGGCAGCACGTCGGCCGGCAGCTACCACGACCTGGGCTATGATAGGGTCAAAGGGTGCTATATCTTCAAGTGCAGCAAGAACGGCGCGCCCGGCAAGCTGGAGTTCAAACTTGCGGTTACGGCGAACAATCCTGTTGTGGTCGTGCAGGGCTGGGGAGATGCGGATGTGAAAATTGCGATTGATGACAAGGCATTCAGGGAGTACAGCAAGGGCTGCGCCCCGCAGATGAACGGAAACGACCTTGTTCTGTGGTTTGACAAGAAACTCAGCGCGAATACCAAAGTCGCGGTTGAGCCGATAGGAGGCAGCGGGCCGATAGCAAGGGCTCCGATACCGGATGCCTACAGTTACAGGATTCCGGTATTGCCCGAGGGTTCTTCCGACCCCGGACCATTCGGCGCGTATTACACGCATTTGAAATACTTCAAAGAATGGGACGAGCCCTGGCGTGCAGGAGAATATGCCGACATTGTGGTTCAGTTCGACCAATCATCGGACCGATTCATCTTCTGGCGAGGAACAAGCAACGTTCCGCACTGGGTCAATGACGAGAACCACTGGTACGACAACGAATTCTGTGAGCGGCGAGCAGGAGACGCGGGTCTTCCCAGCGGCTGCGCCGAGCCCATGCAGGACCACGAGTGCCGTTATTCCCATGCCCGGGTAATTCACAGCCACGATGCCCGGGTAATTGTTCACTGGCGTTATGCCCCCACCGATGGAAACTACGACCATGTGTTTGTTGACCAGACGGGCTGGGGGGACTGGGTTGACGAGTATTACACGGTATATCCGGATGAGGTTTGCCTGCGCAAAGCTACGCTTTATACGTCTGCGCCGGACAGGTTTAACGAATGGCACGAGGCCATCCCGCTGGTTAATCCCGGCTGCATTCCGGAGGACGTGATTCACATGGACGCGGTGGCGATGACTGACATTAATCGAAACAGCCGCGTCTACTCGTGGAAGAACGGATTTCCCAAGGATTGGCAAGATGGGCTGAACATCATGCTCGTCAGACTGAAGGGCAAGACTATGCCCTTTGCCATAGTGGAGTCAAGAGGTGTGTGGGTAGACGAAGTGAGTATGCCCGAAAGACATAGATTCAACCATTATGACGATTGGCCCGGATGGCCCGCCAGACAGAGGAGGCGCAAATGGGATCGAGACCCTAATACCGGCTATCGTGAGTTTTGGAGAATTCTGCCTTCGCACTCATCTCTCATGCACTTTGAGTGGGATTATTACGCGAAAACTGACGGCCCAATAAAGTCGCTGACGAGAATCATGCTCAACGGCATGACCGCGAAGGACGATGTCACCGCCCTGATACCACTGGCCAGGTCATGGGAGAATCCTCCGCGGGCGACTATCCTCAGTGTAGGATATACCGGCGGCTCGTATGATAAGACCGAGCGAGCCTATAGGATATCGCGCCGCTCGGCAGATGCGAAAAGCCTGGAGGTGACTTTGCAGGGTTCAGCAGATTCGCCGATTCTTAATCCCTGCTTCGTGATTGAAAACTGGCCCGAAGAGGTCAAGGCCGGCCTGACCATTAACGGGCAAGGCATTGAGCCCGGCAGTGATTTCCGTCAGGGAATCGAGACGGACTGGGGTGATTGGGATACGAAGCACTCGCTTATTGTGTGGGCTCGATGCAGCTCCACCGAGACTATAAAGTTCACGATTCAGCAGGTTAAATAGATTGAAGTGCGTTTTGATTATGCAAACTTGACCCGTTTGCCGGCCGGGGTTTACAATAGGCTGGCATGAGTAAGAAGGCAATTTTGGTTGTATTGACCCGAATTTCCCAAATGGAGTTATGCAAAGACGGACAAAAGGAGCTTTTATTTGAAGGGAGGAAAGACCAATGAAGAGACATAGCAGAATTGGTCGGCCGCTTAGCATCATCGCAATCTTCGTTCTTCTTGGGGCGTGGGCAGCATACGGTGGCCACGGCCCAGGCAACGACCCGCGCTCGGTCCCGGGGCCTGTCTACGCAAAACTCAAGGCAGCGTTCCCCACGGCGAGATGGTGGGTGGTCGGAAAGCGGAAGACGAAGCAAGGCAACACTGAGCACCTGCTGGAGATGAGTATCGAGGGAATGGAACTGAAGCTGGCCATTGATTCAGCCGGCAAGATACTTGGTGCCAGGTTTTCTGAGCATGACGAAGGGCACGCGACGGAGCAGGAAGGGCACGACAATGACGAGAAAGGACACGGCGAAGGCAAGGAACGTGGCGAGCACGGTCGTGCGGAGTACTCTAAGTCCGTCGCGCTCGCGGCGAAGATGCCGCCGGCGATAGAGGAGTGTGCTGCCGAGCCGGTCAAGTACGTCGGGTCTGTGCAGACGGACAAGCACTTCTACGACGGCGCTCAGAGGCACGCCGTAGGGGCACATCTCTATCAGGCTTTTCGGGCCAATCGCAGCCACCCTTCGGAAGGCGGAGATGTCGGCTGGACTTACAACCATCAGCCGTTTCTGGCCTACTGGAACGGGAAGTTTTACCTGCATTATCTGAGCAACCTGATTGAGGAACACAATCCTCCGGGGCGCACTTTGCTTATGACCTCGCAGGAAGGCCGCCAATGGTCCAATCCGCGGGTAATATTCCCGGAGTACGCCCTTCCAGAAATAAGACGAGGGGACATTCACATTCCGGCAGGAACGCCCTCGGTAATGCATCAGCGGATGGGTTTCTATGTGGCGCCGAACGGCCGGCTGCTTGCGCTGGCGTTTTACAGCTACTGTGCCAATCCCCGCACGTCGCCCAACGCCGGCACAGGGCTTGGGCGGGTCGTGCGGGAAATATACGCAGACGGGACATTCGGGCCGATATACTTTATTCGCTACAACCGGCACGCCGGCTTCAACGAGAGCAACACGAACTACCCGTTCTACAAAGAAAGTAAAGATAAGGGCTTCCTCGCAGCCTGTGAGGCGCTTTTGGCCGACAAGCTGATGACGCTGCAATGGTGGGAAGAGGACCGCGCAAAGGACGGCTTTTACGTTATCGACCCCGGCGATGTTAAAAACGCTTTTCCCTTCCACGCCAACATGACCACCTTTCAGGGGGCGGGCAAGGCGCTTTGTTTCTACCACCGTGCGGACGGTGTAGTTGTGGCGCTGTGGAAGAATCAGTGGTCCGCGCTGAGCGCGGACAATGGAAAGTCCTGGACCGGCATTTCAAAGAGCGCCACTCTCAAGACCTGCGGGGCAAAAGTCTGGGGACAGCGAACCGAAGACGGCCGGTACGCTCTGGTGTATAACCACTCGGCTACGCGGGGAAACCGGTATCCTCTGGTTGTAATCAGCGGCGACGACGGCTATGAATTTGACAACATGCTTTGTCTGCACGGAGAGGTTCCTCCTCAGCGGTACCAGGGGATTCATCGCAGTCTCGGACCGCAGTACATCCGCGGCATAGTGGAGGGCAACGGCGACCCGCCCGGCGGGCACCTTTGGAACACGTACAGCGTTAACAAGGAAGACATCTGGGTGAGTCGGCTGCGTGTGCCTATTACGGGCACGGTAAGTGAGCATGTTAACGAGGATTTCGAGAAAACGGTCATCGAGGCGGACCTCGAGCTGTGGAATCTTTATGTCCCCAAGTGGGCGCCGATATCGATAGTGAAAGACCCTCAAAACCGCGGCAACAAATGTCTCGAATTGCGCGACGAAGAGCCGTACGACCACGCGATTGCCGAGAGGGCTTTTCCGCCAAGTCGTGCCGTCACCGTCCGGTTTCGCATAATGCTCGCGGCGCTGCCGCAGGGAAGGTGTGTGGAGTTCGAGGCGGTTAATGCACAAGGGACAAGGCCGATGAGGCTGAGGCTCGACAGGCGCTGGCTGTACATGGACCACCAACTGATGACGATAAACCCGGTGGCGATAACAACCGGCAAGTGGTACGAGGTCACGCTGAAGCTGGACTGTAATTCGCAGAGTTATGACGTGGCGGTCAACCACGAGTGGGTCCGAAAGGGCGTCGCCTTTGCCGAGAAGGCCGATTCATTAGAAAGAATGGTCTTTAGAACGGGCCCTTATCGGGGGGATGTCCGGGCGTTAATTGTCGACAGCGAACCCAGACCCTCGGGCCTGTACACGGAAGACCTTCCAGACGCCGATGAGAAGGTTCCCGTCAGCGTGCTGTTAATCGATGACGTCAAAACAGCAGGACTGTGAATTATCCGGCGCCAGGAGGCCGGTCACAAGAAACGATAAAATGTTCAATCAATCATCGGTGATGTTTCTGATGGCGGCGGGGATAGGAGTGGTGTGGATACGACCGCTCAATGCAGCCGACCCCTGCGCCGGCCTTGTCGGAATGAAGATGATTCGTGTCGGTGCCGGCAGGTTTATGATGGGAGAGGCGGAAGACGATGAGCAGGCCAACTGGTATGAAACGCCCGCTCACACAGTCGTTGTTTCTCAGCCTTTTTATATTTCGGCCACCGAAGTAACTGTCGAACAATTCAGGGAATTCAGGAAAGATTTTGAGGGCACAGAGGAGTTTTATCCTTATGCGGCGGGCGTGAGCTGGTACGATGCGGCGGCCTTTTGTGAATGGCTGAGCCGGAAGGAAGGCCGGCCCTACAGACTGCCCACCGAGGCCGAGTGGGAGTACGCCTGTAGGGCCGGTAGTACCGCTGCATTCTCACCGGGCGATAGTCGTCCGCAGCCGGAAACCGCCAACGCCTGGGGTCTGAAGAACATGCACACCGGCGTGAGGGAGTGGTGCCTTGACTGGTTCGGCGAGTATCCCGCCGATGCGCAGACTGACCCGGTCGGCCCCGAATACGGCCTGGCAAAGGTCGTTCGCGGCGGCGGTCTGGAGAGTGACAACGACAAATATGCGCGCTGCGCCAGCCGGTGCGCGATAGCCCCGGGCTTCGGTATCATGCCCTCCATACAGGTTGAGGGAACACCCACACTAAAACAGGGCCAATTTGGACGGGGTCTGACAGGGACTCGATTCGCGAACCCTGACTTTACCCGGCCGGAAGAAGCGGTCAGGCTCGATGAGCCTGACAAAAACTGGAGCGGCATCAATCTCGCCCATGACTGGTCCGACAGATATTGGGGCTACATAGAAGGGCCTGTAACGGCAGAGGTGACATTTACAGCCGAGGCCGATTCCGGTGTAACGCTGGTGGTGGACGGCCAGGTTGTTCTGTCCGGCCGCGCCGAAGAGGCGGCGTTGCACGGGACCGTCTCAATGGTAAGAGGCAAAAAGTACCCGGTGGAACTGTCCTATTTTCAGGACCAGGACGCGGAGCATCAGGGGCTGTCATATCTGCGAGTGTACTGGAGCTGGGCGGGCCATGACAGGACGATTGTCTCAGCGGAGGCCTTATCGCACAGTGCCGAGCAGCAGCGGCTCGCCGAGAAGAACGTTCCGCCGGCGCCGCGAAATCCGGGCTTTCATAATATTGGTTTTCGGGTAGTCCAGGCGCCGATGCCTGCGACCAGGCCGCTGTCCTGTGAGAGGCCCTTTGTCAGGGAATGTGTGAGGCAGGGGTGTGAGCCGGCAACTATCGGTCCCGACCCCAACAAGCCTTATTTCAGGAAGCGTTACCTGTTGCCTGTGCCGCCGGACAACAGTTCGCCGGCAGAGATTACGGGTTGCGGCCTGCATCCGGCATTGCGGCGCCACAATCACAGTCCCGCCCTCGAGGTCTGTCCCAACGGTGATGTGCTGATGGTTATCTACACTTCATACCATGAGTACGAGCCGGAAGTGTCGCTGATGGCGACGCGGCTTCGGTTTGGGGCCGACCAGTGGGATATGCCGAGTTACGCGTTCGACTTTGTGGGCGCCAACGACCATGCGCCCCTGTTATGGAACGACAACGGGGTCATTTATCTTTTCTGGGGCAACCCTGATTTGGAGGGCGCTTATCCATTTCAGTGGACCTCGTCGGCGGACAACGGGGCGACGTGGAGTGAGGTAAAGTTTCCGCAGTTCAAGGGCAGAATCTACCCGCATTCGAGACAACCTATCAACACGGCCCTGCGCGACAACGATGGGGCCATTTATGTTCCCGGGGACGGTCGGGGCAGCCGGTCGGTGCTTTGGGTCAGCAGGGACAACGGCCGCACCTGGTACGATACCGGGGCGCGAACTGCGGGAAGGCATACGACGTTTGTCCTGTTGAAGAACGGCTGTATCCTCGGCATGGGGGGAAAAGACACGAGCGTCAACGGCTATATGCCGAAGGTCGTTTCATGCGACGGAGGGCACAACTGGCTCGGCAGGAGCGCGACGGTTTTTCCTGCGGTTGGAGGCAACCAGCGGCCGTGCGTTCAGCGCCTTGCCAGTGGTCGGCTGTTTTTTGCAGGCGATTTTCAGCGCAGCGACGGAAGCCGGCCGACGGGCGCCACAGCCTGGGGAGCCTATGTTGCGCTGTCGGACGACGACGGCGACAACTGGCATATCAAAAAGCTCATGGGTACACAGCAGCACGAAAATCCGCAAGCGCACGCCGGGGCCGACACAATCGGCTATTCGGTCGCTAGGCAAGGGATTAACGGCGTTATTCATCTGATTACATCTATGAACCGTCCGTGTCTTCATTTCGCGATGAATGAAGCGTGGATTCTCGACCGGACCGGCGACGGAAGAAACGATACCGAACCAATGAAATCTTCGGCGACCGAAATTGCGAATGTTGAGCAATATCAGGAAAGGTACGCCGGCGACAAAATCAAAGTCAGAGGGTTCGCGGGAATCGGCAACGACGGACGCTACCTTATGCACGGCACTCAAACCTCGTATTACAGCAACGGCAAGAAACAATGGGAAGTTACTTACATACTCGGACAAAAGACCGGCCTGGAAACATACCGGAGACCCGACGGCAGTATAGAATGGCAATGGAACCATCGCAGCGACGGCAGCAGTGTCTGGACACAGTATTGGGGAGATGGTCAAAAGAAGAGCGAATCCACGTGGAAAAACTTCGAGTGTGACGGGCTGGCAACGGCTTGGGACCGCTCTGGAAAAGTGAGCAGCAAGAAAGTGTTTTCTGAGGGAAAAATTCGTGACTAATCACGATTGACTGCTCGAAATCGGAGTTGCAGAGTTTATGACAGGAAAGGACCGGCAAATGAGAAAAGTCAGGACTATCGTAATTTACTGCTTTGCAGCCTTTTGCTTGTGGGCCGCATCAGGCCGGGCAGCGGAGCCATCATCATTCAGGTTCACTCTGACGGGCGACCCGCGCGCGGGCCTGTCCAAGTGGCGGCACACACTCAAGCAAATGACTGCAAGAGTTGGCGGGGAAGGAGCATTTCATGTCACCGCAGGCGACTATTTCGAGGATGACCGCAGCACAATGGCGTTTGATTTTTACCACGCCCTGAAGGCCGAATTCGGAGCCGATGTGAAGTGGTATCCGGGACTGGGTAATCATGAGCTTAAAGGCGGCGCCATTGATCTTTCCTGGCTCAGGCAGTACTACCGTGACCATTTGATGGGCAAGGTGAATCCCGGTCCCAAGGGCGGTGAAGAGACAACGTATTCGTGGGACTACAAGAATGCGCACTTCGTTCAGCTTAATATGTATTATGATGGCTCCAAGTACGACAAGGACGGTGAGTTTCATGACATACAGTACAACTGGCTGGTCGAGGACTTGAACAAAAACACCAGGCCCGTTGTTTTTGTAATCTACCACGAGCCTGCATTCCCCAACGGGCGAGGAGGCAAGGACAACTCGCCTCCCCAGTGGAAGCGCTTTATGAAACTGCTCAACGACAGAAAAGTCGTCGTGGGTCTGTGTGCCCACACCCACACCTACGCACGGTATCAGGTCGAAGGCAACTGGGATACCTTCACCTGGGAAGTGGATGCCGGCAACGCCGGGCGAGTGAGCCATGGGGACAAGCGCCAAACCTTCGTAGATATAACGGTTTACGAGGACGGACGAGTGAAATTTGATACCTGGCAGGGACTTGAAGGCGAGGACTTCAGGAAAACAGACTCGTGGACGGCCAAAGTTCCTGTACAGGAAAGTTCAGCGATAAAATAGTGTGTTGGTTGTCATGAGAGTATTGTGCAAAAGTATCAACATTAACTTAATGTGAGGAGATTATTATGAGCGAGTTATCACGAAGAGATTTTATCAAAAGGACGGCTGCCGGTATTGCGGTTCCATCCGTGATTTTGGCCGGGGCCGGGAGGGGCCTTGCGGCGCCGAGCGAACGTGTTCGCATCGCCGTAATCGGCGTCGGCGGTCAGGGCAGCGGCCATGCCGGCGGCTGGGCCAAGATGAAGGAGACAGAGCTGGTAGCGGTCTGCGATGTTGACCCGGAACATCGCAATAAGGTGGCCCAGGAAACCAACAGCAAGCCGGTCGAGGATTATCGTCGCATCATGGACGATAAGAGCATCGACGCCGTGAGCATCGCGACCCCGGACCACTGGCACACGCCGGTCGCGCTGGCGGCGCTGGTGGCGGGCAAGCACGTCTATGTGGAAAAGCCCTGCTGCCACAACATCTATGAAGGCAGTTTGCTGGTCAAGGCCGCCAAGAAATTCGGCCTGTGCGTCCAGCACGGCACTCAGTACCGGGGCAACGACGACGCCATCGAAGGCATCAGACAGATGCGCGAGGAAGGCATCATCGGCGAAATGCATCTGGCCAAGGCGATAAACCATCAGCGCCGCGGCAAGATCGGCCGGACGCCCGTAACGGACCCGCCGGCAGGAGTGAATTATGACTTGTGGCTCGGACCGGCGCCTGTACACGGTTTCACTAAGAACCGCTGGCACTACAATTGGCACTGGTTCTGGGACTACGGCACCGGTGACATGGGCAACGACGGCATCCACCAGGTGGATGTCGCACGCTGGGGCGTCGGCCAGAAGTATCCCAAGGCGGCATTGGTCTCGGGCGGCCAGCTCTGGTATGACGACGACCACCAGACGCCGGACACGCAGACGGCCGTGTTCGAGTATGACGGCTGCCATCTGATATTTGAGATGCGGCTGTGGACTCCTTACAAGCTGGAAGGCCATGACAACGGCGTTATCTTCTACGGCACGGAGGGCAAGATGGAAATAGGCCGCAGGGGCTGCCATGTCATAATCGACGGCCAAGAGAAGAAGATTGAAGGGCAAGCCAAGAGCGGCGGCATCCGCGGCAACTTCATCGAGTGCATCAAGGCCAACGACCCCTCGAAGCTCCTGGCGCCTATCGATGAAGGCTTTGCCTCGGCCGTGCTGTGCCATATCGGCAACATCGGCGTGCGGCTCGGCGGGGCTCGTCTCGAATATGACGGCAATAACCACAGATTCCTCAACAACGACAAAGCCAACAAGTACGTCAAGGGCCATTACCGCAAGGCTTATAAACTGGCATATACCGGGTAAATCGTTTTGTCCGGCCGGTTAGACTATGAGCACGTCCGTTCGGCTGCGATGACATCGTCGCAGTCGGACGGTGTCCGTGTACAAAGGTTTGTTCTGAAAGAGGCATTTTACAACCTCCCGGTGCTTATGTTGGGCTGTTTCTGTGCCTTGCGATGAGCGGACGCCGTCAGGGCAAGAAAGGAAACGATAGATAATGCAAACAAAAAGGGTGTACGTTACGCCGCTTCTGGCTGGTTTGGTGAGCACGTTCTTGTTGTGCGGCGGCGCGTCGGCGCTGAACGACTCAGCCGGCGCTCGGAAACAAGTATACAGGCAGGGTCTTGTCGGGGCGTGGTATGAGGGCGGTGATCTTACGAGAATAGGCGACGGCATGATGATAGCGACCATTACGATAGCGGACAAAAAAATCATCCGCATTGAAGACAATAAAGGACAAAGCACCCGCAAGGTCGAGATGGAAAAAGGCAAGAAGGTTCCGGCCGGGGCAGGGGATACTTGGAAGGAAGGTATGCCCGGCGGCGAGGCCGGTCTTGCTGAGATTGAGGTCCCGCCGGCCGGTCCGGAGCACGAGTGCGTCATTAAGCACGTTATGGTTTACGACGAGCCCGGTCGTTATGCAGGCTGGCCGGCCAACGGCGGCTTTTGGATGTGGGGTGATGAAATGGCGGTCGCCTTCGAGTGCGGCTGGTTCAAAGACAAACCAGACTGGCAGGACGGCCACGCACGCGATGACACCAGGGATAATGAAGACATCGTTGCCCGCAGCAGTAACGCCGGCCAGACCTGGACTCATAAAAAATATGATATTATGAGCAGTGATGACGGCATCCGGGACATTGCGCAAGGAATGGATTTTGGTAATCCCGACTTCGGGTTCAAGTGTCAGGGCGAGAGGTTCTATTATACTTATGACCGCGGCAAGAGCTGGTTCGGGCCTTACAGGCTGAGAATAACAGGATTGCCGCGAGCCGATGAGGATATTGAATCTCATACCTGCTACATTATCACCGGCAAGAATGATGGTTACTTCTTCTTTGGGGTAGAACCGGACGACGCCGAGGACAGATTCTATTGTACCCGCACTAAGGATGGGGGCAGGATCTTTGAATTTCTGGGCTGGGTGTCGCCGCCTCCGGAGAAGGCCCCGAAGTACGAACGCTGGGCGGTATATGCTGCGGTTCAGGTTTCAAAGGACCATCTAATCGCCGCTCTTCGCAGAAAAATCAACAAAACAAGCGGGAGAATCAAGAGACTCAACTGGATAGACGTATATGAATCCAAAGATGCCGGCAGGACGTGGAGCTTCCTGAGCAAGGTTGCTGATACGGATGTCGTTAATAGCGACTTTAACGGCAATCCTCCGAGTATTCTCAAGCTCACCGACGGCAGGCTTTGCGTGACGTACGGGTTCAGAGGCAGACCATGCGTCATGTGCGCCAAGCTCAGCAGCGACAATGGCAAGACCTGGAGCAAGCCCGTGATACTCAGAACAGGAGCGAGAAACTGGGACTTTGGGTATTCAAGGTCGCTGCAGAGAGATGACGGCAAAGTATTTACCGTTTATTACTGGGCGACGCCTGAGCACCGTAATCAATACATCGCAGGGACGATATGGGACCCTGCCAAAGTTAATTAGAGCCTCCAACAAAACCTAAAATTCGAACAGCGGTTTGCGCGATAAAGGATGTGTAGGAAAACCCAAAATTTCGCAAACTGTCATGAAGGACCGACACATGTCCAAGAAGTCATTTCGTGGGGCGGGGCACGGACGACCGGTGAGCTTCCGGTGGTTGCAAGCAGCAGAAAACAGGCGGGAAACGGCAAATCTCGAGCGAATTGCGTCTTGCAGCGCGGGTCATCGCATTTGGCCTGAGTATCGCTATTCGTTCTTGCATAAAAAGCACGGCCCGGCACGTCGTACAAATGAACAGGGAAAGCAAAATATCGCATGGTTAACCCATATATGAGGCCCGGATGAGGAGACGGCTAAACCGCTGGGTGGCTGGTTGAGAACAGAAAGGAATGTACTATGAAAAGGGCAAGTTCGAAACTAATGTCGATTGCAGTTTGTCTGGCTTGCACGGTGCTCCTCGGAGCAAGCACGTCGAAGGCGGAGGGGTACACGAACTCGCTGGGGATGAAGATGCTGAGCATTGAGCCCGGTTCTTTCGAGATGGGGCGCATCGCGGGAAGGGATTACTGGGACGAACAGCCCGTTCACAAGGTAGTCATCTCGAATGGCTTCTACATTTCAGAGACGGAGGTGGCCGCCGAGCAGTTCAGGCAGTTCAAGCGGGAGTTTACGGGCACGGCGGAACATTTGCCTTATGCGGCGGGCGTCAGTTGGTATGAAGCCGTGGCCTTCTGCAAATGGCTGAGCAAAAAGGAAGGCAAGCCTTATCGGCTGCCAACAGAGGCGGAGTGGGAATACGCGTGTCGTGCCGGTACGACCACACTTTACTGGTCGGGCGGCCGTGCGCCCAGGAACGGACAGGCCAATGCGTGGGGTCTGAAAAACACGCACACCGGCGTTCGTGAATGGTGCCTGGATTGGTATGGTGAATATCCGGCGGCGGAGCAGGTTGATCCGGTCGGTCCGGAATACGGGATGGCCAAAGTGGTTCGCGGTGGCCTGCTTGACGACGGCGGGAAAAATAAGTGGCGCGAGATTTTCAACGCGTCATCAAGCCGGGCGTCGATTGCTCCAAGCTTTGGGCCTTATTACAAGCAGACCGGCGGCGATAAGTCGGCGGCAGATAAAGAAGCTCAAGGGAAAGCTGCGCAACAGGCGGCGGATTTGGGCAAGCAGGTATATCAGGGTCTGACAGGGATAAAGTACGGCAACAAGGCGATCAAGAGCACCAAGGGTCAGCTCAAGCTCGACACGCTGAATAAGGTTTGGACGGGCGGCGACAATGACTGGGCAGTCCGATGGATTGGGTATATCGAGGGGCCGGTAACAGGTGAAGTGACATTTTATGGTCAAGCCGACAATGGGATGCGCCTGGAGATCGATGGCAAAGTGATTATCGACAACTGGGATGAAGACGAACCGGGGCGGCTTTCGGGCACGATGAATATGGTCAAGGGCAAGAAGCACCCTGTCGTTTTGAGTTATTACAAGGACGGGGGGGCCTCTTATTTGAAGCTTTACTGGAGCTGGGCGGACATCGCGAAGCAGATTGTCCCTGTCGAGGCGGTCAGCTATACCGGGATTGAAGCTGCAGCCACAGATGTCGGAGACGATGACGACGATGATGACGAGGACACGGGAGTTCCGGGTTATCACAACATTGGTTTCCGCGTGGTTCAGGGCCCGATGCCAGGCACCAAGCCGCTGGCGTATCAGCCGTCTTATGTTCAGCAGGGCGTCAAACAAAACAAGGGCATTATGAAGCTGGGTCCTGATTCTTCGAAGCCTTATTTCAGAAAGCGATACTTGCTTCCGACGCCTCCGGAGACATGTGAAGGCTGCCGGGGTGAGGCGATAGACGCGGCGGGGCTGCACCCATCGTTCAGGGGGCATAACCACAGCCCGGCCCTTGAGGTCTGCCCGAACGGTGACGTTCTGATGGTATGCTACAGTTCTTATACCGAATATGAGCCTGGCGTGTCGTTGATAGCGAGCCGTTTGCGCTTCGGAGCGGACCTGTGGGATATGCCGGACAGGCTTTTTGATTTCGCAACCGCGAACGACCATGCACCCATGCTATGGACCGACACCAATAGCGGGATTGTATATTTCTTCTGGGGCAACCCGCGGCTGGAAGGGGGTTTTCCGTTCCAGTGGACTTCTTCGAAGGACAACGGGGCGACGTGGGCGGAGGTGCAGTTTCCGAATTTTGTCAACGAGATAGGCTCACATTCGCGTCAGCCGATCAACACGGCGGTTCGTGACAGGAACGGCACGCTTTACGTGGCAAGCGACGGCGACGGCAGCCAATCGGTCCTCTGGGCGACCCGGGACAACTGCAAGACGTGGTACGATACCGGCGGGAGAACCTTCGGCAGGCATACCACCTTTGCCCTTTTGAGCGATGGGGCGTCTATACTCGGAATGGGAGGCAAGAATAGTGATATCGACGGATTTATGCCGCGGTCACTGACGCGAGACGGCGGAAAGAGCTACGAAGTTGCCAAGACGCCTTTCTGTAGGCTGGGGTCAAATCAGAGGCCAAGCCTTCTGAGGCTGTCAAGCGGACGCTTGCTTATGGCCGGTGACTTCAACGAAAGAGATGGAGGGCATCCCGCTTCTATTACCGAGAAGGGTTCTTATGTCGCTCTTTCGAATGACGACGGGGAAAACTGGCTTATCAAGAAACTCCCCGGTGCCCAGCTGCACGAAGATGAACCGGTCATAACTATCGGCTATTCTGCTGCGAGACAAGGGCCGGACGGGATGATACATCTAATCACATCAATGAACAAACCGAGCCTGCACTTTACATTCAACGAGGCGTGGATACTCGAAAAAGACAGCAAGCAACTGGAAATGTCAGATGAGCAGTTGATGGCGTCAAGTGTGACAAGCATTTCAAAGGTGCAGAATTTCGAGGAAAAGTATCCCAGCGGCAAGACAAAAGTGAAATTCAGCGGCGGCGTTGCAGACGACGGACGCTTTTTGCTTGATGGCGCGGAAACATGGTATTACGAAGACGGCGCCGTTGAGCGTGAGGCGAATTACAAACTGGGGCGCATGGCAGGGATGGAGACGTACTGGTCCGCGGACGGCAAGAAGAAATGGACCTGGGTGCACAAGGAAGACGGCAGCAGTGTGTGGACACAGTATTGGCCGAACAGCCGCAAAAAGGCCCAATCGACCTGGAAGAATTTCAAGTGCGAAGGTACCTCAACTGTGTGGGACAAGAACGGCAAGGTAATCAGTCGCAATGAATTCGCCAATGGTACAAATATCGCCCAATTGAGTATTGCGGGCAAGCTAATCATCGAAAGTACCGAAAGCATTACCGGAACATCAAACTCCATCCTAAATGGTCCAGGAGCTACCATAACGGTTAACGGCGGCAGTTTCACTATCAACGGCAGATTTAACGTGGGCGTGGGCAGTGACGGTTATATCAATATCAATGGCGGCACGTTCACCGTTACCGGCACTTTGAAGTTTCCCGATGGTGAAGGCGGGGTCCACCGCATCTACTTGAATGATGGGATAATGCACGCTGGAAACATCGAGCAAAAACATGACCGCGATGCCATTATCTATGTAGGTGGCGGCATATTGCGTCTTGACGATATCCCCGGTGACGACGGCGACCCTAAAGAGTGGAAGGATAACGGAGACCTTCTGCCCGCTGAAGGTTACGATGATATAGTCATTAAGGATTGTGGTGATTACACTGAAGTGAGAGCTGTTAAGTACCCTCGGACAATCCAGGGCATCAGTTAAAAGAGCGTGCCACCAATGTTTTGGGAATTTACTGAAGGCACTGGAAAGAAACCAGGACTTGAGAGGAAAACACGATGAATAAGATGGTGAAACCATCAATTATACTAATCTGTTTTTGCGTATGTATCACAGGGGGACCGAATCTTGTTCATGCTGTTGAGCGTGAATATGCGCCGCCGGACGCGTTTGTTGATGGCTCCAGCCACCCTTATTACGGATCGCTGAATCCATGGAATCGTCGATTTTTCAGCGAGCATCTGCACCTGTACGGCAGGCGGGGCCAGAGGCAGATGCTCGATATCCTCGAAGGTCGCATCGATGACGCGGTAAAGTACTGTTTGGAAGTGCTGGAAAGAGATCCTGACAATAATGTCGAGTCCTTGTTTACGCTGACTGTTGCCCGATGCGCGCAGCGAGATTATGCCGCCGCGGTCAAAATGATGGAAACGTCCCTCGAAAAAGGAATCCCTTTCGAACGGTTTCTGGCCGGCCCGAGGGAAATACTTGAACCGCTCAGAAAAACCGAGCACTTCAAAAGATTGCAGGCAAAGTACAACATCCAGTTGATACACGGCCCCATGCTGGGCTGCCTGACCGATACCAGTGCCAGCTTCTGGGTCCGCACGTTTGAAGAAGTGCCGGTGCAAGTTGTGGTCAGCACATCGAAGGACCTTTCCAATCCAATCAAGTCAACCAGAGCAACAACCAGCTCCGAATGTGATTACACAGCCGCGGTACGGGCTAAGGGACTTCAGCCGGATACCCTTTACTATTACGATGTTATCCTCAAAGGCAAATCTGCCTTGGCCCCTGAGCCGCCTTCTTTTCGCACGTATCGCGCTTCGACAAGCAAGGCAACTCTTGAGGTCGCCTTTGGAGGCGGCGCAGGCTACTGTCATACCAACGAGCGGATGTGGGATACGATCGGCTCACGCGGGCCCGAGGCCCTGCTGCTGTTGGGTGACAACGTTTACATCGATATCCCCGGGCCATACGGCGAATTTCACAAATACACATACTATCGCAGGCAGTCGAGACCGGAATTTCGCAGGCTTACGCGTTCCGTGCCGGTCTTTGCGATATGGGACGATCACGACTGTGCGACAGACGATGCATGGATGGGGCCTTATCGTGACAGACCGGTCTGGAAGATGTCGCAATTTGAGGGTTTCAAAATGAACTGGAACAATCCCGGCTATAATGAGAAAGAATGGCCGGGCTGCTGGTTCAGGCTCTCTATTGCCGACGTTGATTTCTTTATGCTGGACGGACGGTTCTATCGCACCGACCCGCTGGGGCCTAAACCGACGATGCTCGGACCTGTGCAAAAGGCGTGGCTGCTGGAGCGGGTGAAGGAATCAAGGGCAACTTTCAAGGTTCTTGCTTCGCCTGTGCCGTGGGATTTTTTTAGCAAATCCGACTCGCATGACACGTGGAACGGGTTTCGGGACGAACGAGAGGAAATCTTCGGTTTTCTGGAAGAGAACAAGATTGACGGCATTGTTCTTATCTCGGCCGACCGCCACCGCAGCGACGCCCGCAGGATCGACCGGCCGAACGGCTATCCCTTTTACGAGTTCGAAAGCTCCAGGTTGACAAACCAGCACAAACACGCCCTGAAGCCAGGCGCTATTTTCGGCTACAACGAAAAACAGTCTTTCGGTCTGCTCAGCTTCGATACGACCAAGGCCGACCCCACTGTCACCTTCGAGATTGTCACCATTGACAATGAGACGATCCACAGCATAACGATTCCGCTGAGCGAAATATCTCACGGTACCGGAGGAAAACAAACCGTGTCTATCGATAACAAACAGGTAAAGTCGCATGATATTGTTTTTACCCGTTGACAATTAATAACTTCCAAAGGAAAACGGTATGAGTAAGAGGATGGCACAAATCATATTGCTTTGTGTTTGCGTGCCACAGACATCGAACCTTGTCCATGCTACCGAAGCTCTTTCAATTTCGAGTCTTCCGTCGGTTGTTCAGGAAGCTGCGCAACATGAGTTTGTTGCAGCTTATGTTACGGGAATCGATGACGGTCATATCTTGCCGGTGAGTCGGGCTGGCCGGCCCGTACCGGGCAGCGCTGAGCTGCCCCTGCAATACTTGGGTCCCGGCCTGGCCGACCGCTGGGCGCCAGACGGGCATCTTATGTACAGTCCGGGCGTTCAGAACATCCAGGTCAGCCGGGCCAACCGCAAGCACGCACCGAATCTGCTGCCGGCCGAGGAGAACAAAGCGGGCTGGACCTATCAGCACCACCCGGGCATCGGCTGTTGGAAGGGAAGACTCTACGCTGTCTGGGACATGACCCACAAGGACGAAGACATCCCTCCCTGCCACGTTGTGTATTCCACCAGCAGCGACGGATTTCACTGGTCGCAAGCCAGGGACCTGTATCCTTTCAACAAAGCGTACAACTCTCGTTTCTATTTTTTCCATTCGAGCAACGGCCGTATGCTCGTCTTTGCAGCCGGCTTCTACCCGACCGACGATATCCTTGAAGCCAGGAAAGAGACATTGCTGGTTCGCGAGATAACAGCCGACCATAAGCTGGGCGAGGTCTATACGTTAATCAAGCCCGGGCCGGGTCATCCGCCTTCTTTCGAGCAGAGCAAAGACGAGGGTTTTGTGCAGGCCTGCCGTGAGGCAGCCAACAATAGGCCCCTGCTCGAACAGGCGGACTACGGTGTGCTTCTGGGTCAGAACCGGATGAAATGGCATGACGAAAAGAACTGGCCCGGCGGCAGCATCGGCGGGGTGGGCGACTTTTGGGTATTCGGCAAGGCCCTGTGTTTCTTCCACCGCAAGGACGGTACCCTGGTGGGTCTGTGCAAGATGGGCTTTGTGACACAATCGACCGACGAGGGCAAAACCTGGTCCCTGCCGGTCATCCCCAAAGGAGTCGTGGGCGGCAGCGGAAAGCTGTGGGCCCAGAAGACGCCTGACGGCCGGTACGCAATGATTTATATCCCCCAGCGGAGTCAGCGCTATCCTATGGCGGTTACCACCAGCGATGACGGCATTACCTTTGGCGACATGCGAGTAATCCACGGTGAGGTGTCGCCCCAGCGCTACGAGGGCAGAGCCAAGGGCGGCGGCCCGCAGTACCTTCGTGGGGTCGCCGAATGGGGGGGCGACGCCCCGAGCCTGGACAAGAACTCCATCTGGGTCATCTACAGCGTGAACAAGGAGGACATCTGGGTCAGCCGGATTCCCGTACCTATTGTCGCTGGAACCAAGGAGCCGGTCCATGATACCTTCGACGACATTGCTCCCGGCCCCCGGGTCCCCGGCTGGAACACGTACTCGCCGCTCTGGGCGCCGGTACGCATAGCTTCAGAGCCGCGAACAGCCAACAGGTGTCTCGAACTGGAGGACCGTGAGCCGACTGACTACGCCCGCGCTATCCGCACCTTTGCGTCCTGCAGGACGGTGGAAGTGTCGTTCAGGGTGAACGCCCGGCAGGCCGACCGCGGACAGCTCAACATCGAGCTTATGGGTGATTCAGGCACGCGTCCGGTGCGTGTCGTACTCAACGACCGGGGACAGATACAGGCCGTCAAGGGACAAGAACCAGAGCAATCTGAAACGGCGAGACAACAACCCGGTTCGGGCCTTGTCGGCACTTATTTCAACAACGTGGGTTTTGATGACCCCGAGGATAGTGTTGATTTCCTGCTGAATGTTGACCAGAACTGGGGCAGGAGCCGGGGCCAGACCTGGAGCGCCAGGTGGACCGGTTTTATCCAGGGCCCCTATGATGGCGAGGTGACTTTTGTTGCTGAAGCCTCCGATGGGCTGCGCCTCACAATCGGGGACACGCTCGTCATCGACGGGCTCTCGAAAGACGGGCAGCGCTCGGGCAAAGTCACCATGCGGAACGGCCGCAAAATGCCGACCATACTGGAATTCGCATCGTCCGACGGTAAGGCTGCGCTTCGCCTTTTCTGGCAGTGGCAGGGCCGGACAAAAACCCTCGTGCCGGCCGCAGCATTGAGCCACGACCCGAGCACCCTGCCGAGAGACTACAGGGTTTTTGACTTTAATCAACGTTTTTCAGATGGCGAGATAACACCAAATGTTGACATCATGCCTTACAAAGCCGACGTCTGGCAGACGTTTAGAATCCGTGCTGATTGCGCGACCGGCAGGTACACTCTCGACGTGAACGGCCGGGAGGTCTTGAAAGACGCCAGGTTCGCGGAACCGTCCTCTATGGTGTATGCCCTTTCCTTCCGCACGGGCAGCAAGACGGTCAAGTATCGCAGTATGGTCTCCAGGCAGGACCTGCCGAACACGGAAGAGCCATTGCCGAAGGTCTCCTACCGCATCGACGACGTGATGACCGAGAATTTGCATCAGAGACAATAGTATGTTACCACAATTTGGGCATGTATTAGGAGCTATTGAAAAAATCGGAGACTTTAAAGGAAAACTAAGATGTTAAGGACCATATTATTTTTTGTCTGTGTTGCTGTGCTATTTGGCGCACCGACTGTTACGCTGGGGGAGCTGTTTGACGATTTCAGCGGCGCGCAGAGCGGAAGCTGGGCGCCGGCGCGCTGGTGGGATGACTATGCCTGCCGGGGGCAGTTTATTGTGCCGGGCAATAAGACGCCGAAACTTGATGTGGCTTTTGCTCGGGCACAACGGGCTTCCGAAATCAATTCAGCGGGCGGTTTTTTTATTGAGGTCGACGTGGTCGAGATACGCGATGACCGCGCAATTATAGCCATTGGCTCGGGTGAGGTAGAAAACGCGGCGGTCGCGGTTGTTGTATATGCGGACAACCGCCCCACCGAAGACCAGGTGTATGTTTATGGTAAATCATTAAATATCGGTAATAAGTTCGATGAGGGAGAGAAAGTACGTATTGAAATTGATACCGACGACATCAGCGAAAAGGACTCGCAGGCAAGTGTAACTGTTCTTGTCGGTGACAGCGAGGTGGTTTCGAATTACGGCTTCCGGTGGCGGAAATCGCCGTTAGGCTTTCACCTTGGCGCCGGCAAGGGTCGGGCGGTATTTGACAATCTGCGAATCGCGCCGGCCAGTCCCGTTATTGAGTTCGAAGGTGCGTCTGCTTCAGGCGCGGAAAGCGACGGCGCTGCGGCGGTGAATGTGGTACTGAAACATCCGCTTCAGGGCCAGACCTATGCGGTTGACTATGCGGTCACGGGCGGTACGGCCAGGGGACGCGGAGCCGACTATGAAGTTCAGACCGGCTCGCTGAAGTTTGAGCCGGGTCAGAGTAAGAAGACCATTACCATCGCGGTCGAAGATGACAAGACCGACGAGCGTGATGAAACGATTAAGTTGACTTTGTCCAACGCGCGGGGAAGAGGCGTACAGTTGGGCCGAAAATCGGAATACACATACACAATCACAGACCGCTGGCCCGAGGTTCTGTTCGAAAGCGACTCCGGCAGAGTCGGCGAGGATGCCGGCTCGGCAAAGGTGAAAATGATGCTGGCCCATGCCTGCCCCGACCCTGTCAGTGTCAAATATGAGGTTGTCGGCGGCACTGCCGCGCGGGGAAAGGATTACCGGCTGACCGGCGGCATCTTGGAGTTTGCTCCCGGTGAGGTTGCCAGGGAAATCCATTGTGATATCATAGACGACCGCGAGAGCGAAAACTCCGTAAATGAGACAATTATTCTGTCGCTGTCGGAGACCAGGAACGCAACGCCGGGGGCTGTCAAGCGGCACGTTCTCGAAATTGTGGACGATGAGCCTGGTATCGAGTTTGACGGCAGTATATGGATGTGCACTTATGATAAGCACACAAAAATAAAAGGGCGCAATGTCTTGTCGCTGAACGGGGCGGGGCAGTTGGAGTGGGTCTCGACTTATGGGGACCTGCTCCTGACGCGACTGCCGAAAAAGAAGGTAAGCGAAGTGGGCGACGTGGCCGAATACAAATGGCTCTACAAAGGGGAGGGTCAGGCCAGAGGCTCCTATGTGGAAAATATTTGTGAAAGGTACGGTTCGGGCGACTTGCGGCTTGCCATGCTGGATTCGAACGGGAACCCATTGTCGATGGACAAGCAGTGCTCGCGAAACGACGCGATATTCTGCGGATACAAAGGTTATCAGGCGAGATTGTCGCCTCACGTCCCGACGGACCAGAGGGCGGACAAGTGGGCCATAAGGGTGAACCCGAACGGGGACAACTGCCACAGCCCGGTTGACTGGGGAGGCTGCTGGGGCTTTCCGGAATACTTCAACGGCCACGGCACGCCGGTAGGTGAGTTTTCGCCTATGGTCATAACAGTTGAGCGGACTGCCGAAGACACGGTAGCTTTTTCCGTTACCCTCAACAACGAAAAACACACTTACGTTGACAAGGACAAATCGCCAATTGCATCCGACAAAAAAAAGATGGAGAGCCTGTACGGGGAGGGTAGCTACAATGTTGTTGTGGTTCCCGGTTACCAGCCTAAGAATATAGATACTATGGCGATTTACTTCGCGAACCAGCGGCCTTTTGAGCGAATAACCTTCGCCAAGGTCGGAGAAAACCTTAATGAACTGAAGCAATAGCAGTGAAAGGTTGATTTGCGGTCGCTAATGACCAACAAGACATCATAATTTTTAAGGAGAGTGCCATGTACAGAAGAACAATGTCAGTACCGTTGATTTTGGGTGTGCTCGTCATATTCTTTCCGGGTCGCGTCCAGGCAAACCAAGACCTCAGACCCGGCCTGGCGGGGACTTATTTCAACAGCCGGGACTTTTCGGACGCGGATAAAAGGGTGGATATTCTGCCGAGCCTTGACCAGGACTGGGCCAAAAGCCGCGGCAGCGACTGGGCGGCGAAATGGCGCGGCTTTATCGAAGGCCCGACGACCGGCAAGGTGAATTTCTTCGTGGACGTCAGGGACTCGTTTCAGTTGAACATCGACGGGCAGGTCGCAATCGACGGTCTTGACGAGAGCGGCGCGCGGGAGGGTGAATTCATTATGGAAAAGGGCAGGAAATATCCGGTGGAGATTCTCTACATATCTCTTCACGGCCAGGCCAGGATGCGTCTCTACTGGCAATGGGCCGGGCAGCCAAAGGTGGTCGTGCCGCTGACGGCCATTAGCTATGACGCGAGCAAGCTTCCAAAGGACGCGAAACTGTTTAACTACGATACGAGGCCTTCGGAGGATGGCGACAGCGGCCCGACGGGTTTCGCCGCGGAGCTGCCTGCTTTTACGGGGGGCGACCCTCCCTACGCGAATACCGACTATCTTGACGGTCAATTCAGACCCGCTGTGGGCGCTCATAATTTCGAGGTGATCCGCTGCAACAGAACGCACCCGGACCTCGTGACAGAAAAGGTGCCCTATTATCCCGATGCCGGATTCGAGAATATCGGCTTTACCTACAACCATCAGCCAATGATTTGTTATTGGCACAATAAATTTTGGGTAATCTATGAAAGCGGACCTGTTCACGAACACCAGCCCCCCTGTTATGCTCTTATAACATGGTCCGAGGACGGAAGAAACTGGCATAAGCCGCAAACAATCTTCCCCGCTGAGAAGTTCCGCAACAGAAAAATGGACAACAAACTGCAGTACAGTCTTTCACACCAGCGCATGAACTGGTATGTCGCACCCGACGGACGATTAATCGCATCTGGCTTTCATGGTCTGCCAAATGCACCTAACGACGGCAAAGGCGTCGGAAGGGTGGTCAGGGAAATAAAAGGACCCGGCAATTACGGCCCTATCTACTGGGTCAGGTACAACAAGTACCAGGGCTACGGCCCGGAGAATTCTCCGTATTACCCGTACTACAAAGAGGCTCCGGACAAGGAGTTTGTGAAGGCGATTGACGGACTTCTGGCAAACAAGCTGATGGTCCAGCAGTGGTATGAGGAAGACCGTGACAATGAGGGCGGCTTCTTTGCTTTCGCCGGCGGCAACGTCCGCTACGCCAAGGCGTTCGACTGGTACTATCTGCCCGACAAAAGGATTGTCGGCATGTGGAAATGGAAGAAGATGGTTGTCGCTAACAGGTGGAAGCCCGGGCAGATCAGTGAGCAGGGTCAGGGCAAGGATATCTATTACGGCGGCGCTAAGATATGGGGCCAGAGAACCTCCGACGGCAAATACGCGCTGGTGTACAACCCTGTTGAGAATACCACGTGGCGCCACCCGCTGTCGGTTACCACCGGCGATGACGGCATGAACTTCAATACATATTTTCTCAACGTGCACGGCGAGACCCCCCTGATGCGGTTCGGCGGCGGAAATAAAGACGGCGGCGGCGCCCAGTACGTCCGGGGCATCATTCCGGGCAACGGTACCCCGCCCGACGGCGCCATGTGGCTGACTTACTCGTCGAACAAAGAAGATATCTTCGTGACACGCGTACCCGTACCCATCAAAGGAACCGTCGATAAAGATGTCAGCGACAACTTTGAGGACATGAGACCGGGCGGCATTGTCACCAACTGGAATATTTACAGCGGCATCTGGAATCCGGTCCGGGTGGTCAAGGATAAACGCAATAACGTTCTGCGTCTGCAGGACAAGGACCCTTATGACTATGCCAACGCGGTCAGGGTATTTCCCGAGACCACAAAGGTGCAGGTATCCTTCGACCTGCGGCCGCAGCAGGTCGGGCGTGACAACCTTGAGATTGAAATACAGAACTACAAAGGCCAGCGGCCGGTTCGCATCATCATCGACGGCAAGAACGGCAAGGTGAAGGCAAACAAAGGTGACAGTATGAATGAAGTGGCTTCGTTCACCGCCGGGAAATGGCTCAAACTCGATATTGATGTTGACACGACCGCCGGCAAGTACGACCTGAAACTCGATGGCAAGAATCTTGTCTCCGGCGCAACGTTTGCTGAGACGCTTGACAATAGCAACAATCCATATAAATCCAGGTTCGCGACCCCAACGGTTGAGCGTATTGTTTTCCGCACGGGGACATGGAGGATGAAAGACTTCAGCAGGTACGGGTTTGGCGCCAACGATTTTCGCAAGAATGAGCCGGACCTGACGGGCCCCGATGAAGCTGTTGCACAGGCCGTATATGATATTGATAACTTCCGAACAATTACCGTCAAAGCAGGTTCGTGCTCTTAGCAGGATTGACAGGCCTGAAAGTGTTGTCAGACTTGAGCATAATTAGTCGTGGTTCAAATTGAGGATATGCTATGAAGACGAAAGTGATTTTGTTGGGATTGACATTGTGTTTTCTTATTGGTGCGGCCGGAGCTGCCAAGATGCCCCCTTCACTGGAGGACTCGGCGGCAGAGCCGGTCAAGTATGTAGGCGCCGAGCAGACTGACAGGCGATTCTACCATGGCCGGCTGCGACACGCCGTTGGGGTACACAGCTACCAGGCATACCGTGCCAACCGCACCAATCCGCCGGAGGGCGGCATGGTCGGCTGGACCTACAGTCACCAGCCCTACCTGGCCTGCTGGAACAATCAGTTTTACCTGCAGTACCTCAGCGACTTGAAAGAAGAGCACGTTCCGCCCAGCCGGACGCTGTTGATGACCTCAAAGAACGGTCGAGACTGGCCGAACCCCATGGTAATATTCCCGGAATATCCGCTGCCGGAAATCAAGCGAAGCTTTCCGGAGCTTGGCGAAGTCGAGCTGCCTGCCGGCACGTTTTCCGTTATGCACCAGAGGATGGGCTTCTATACGGCCCCAAACGGCCGGCTGCTGACGCTGGCATTCTACAGTTTCTGTCCCACACCGCGCAGGGGACCCAACAACGGCCAGGGCCTCGGAAGAGTCGTGCGCGAGATATACAACGACGGCAGTCTCGGACCAATCTACTTCATTCGTTATAACCGCCACGCAGGCTGGAATGAAACCAACACCAGGTATCCGTTTTACAAGACAAGCGGCGACAAAGGATTCATCGAGGCCTGTGAAGCCCTGCTGGCCGACAAGCTGATGACGCTGCAGTGGCAGGAAGAGGACATGGCAAACGACGGGTTCTTTGCTATTGGTGTCGATGATGCGTACAAGGCATTTAGCTGGTGTCACCGACCTGACGGCGTTGTCGTAGGCGTATGGAAGAACCAGAAGTCGGCTCTTAGCCCCGATGATGGCAAAACCTGGACCAGGATTGTAAATAATAAGTCGCTGATGACCTGCGGCGCCAAAACATGGATTCAGCGGACAAATGATGGCCGGTACGCACTTGTATACAATCACTCGGCCACTCGTCAGAACCGTTTTCCCATGGCGGTGATGACCAGCGATGACTGTCACGAATTCGACAATCTGCTGTGCCTGCAGGGCGAGGTGCCTGCCATGCGATATCAAGGGATTCACAAGAATATCGGTCCGCAGTACATCCGCGGCATTGCAGAAGGCAACGGCAACCCGCCCGGCGATTATATGTGGAACACGTATAGTATGAGCAAGGAAGACATCTGGGTCAGCCGAACGCACGTGCCGATTACCGGCACGGTGGATAAGCACGTCAGTGAAAGCTTCAATGCCGCCGGGACGGAGGCCGACCTCGAACTGTGGAACCTGCATATTCCCAAATGGGCGCCGATTTCCATTGTCAGCGACCCACATAGTGACAATAACAAATGTCTGCGGCTTTGCGACGAAGAGCCTTATGACTATGCGCTGGCCCAGCGAGCGTTTCCCGAAAGCCGCAAGGTTACCGTCGAGTTTCGCATCCTGATGGAGCAGGTGGGACACGGCGTACTCGACTTCGAGGTTCAGGACAGGTACGGAAATCGACCGATGAAGCTAAGGTTCGACCCCGACTGGATATCACTGGACCGAATGAGGACCGAGCCGGACCCCCTGCCGGCCCAAATCAACAAGTGGTATGACCTTAAGCTCATTCTCGATTGCGGCAAACAGAAATATGACCTCTACCTCGACGGCGAGCGAGTCAGGAAAGGGATTGAATTCGCAGAAAAGGTCGAGTCTCTCGAGCGGCTTGTGTTCCGTACAGGGCCCTGGCGGGCCGACGTTCGCCCGTTAACCGTTGACCGCGCGCCGGGCGCCAAAGGACTACACGTCGAAGATGCCCCGGGCGCCGACCACAAAGTGCCGCTAAGCATTTACCTTCTCGATGATGTCAGGACAGAAGCAAACCCTGAATAATCGTTAGTGTTCAGTTAATTCGTGAAAAGGATGTTGCATGAATAAAAAGCTTGCTGTGACGATGTTAACATTGTGCTTTTTGACCGCTCCCTTTGCTTGCTCGGAGACGGCAAAACAAGACTCCGCAGAAAAGGTGGACGGGGATGTCCCCATCAGGCACCTTATTGTATACAAACAGGCGGGGCGGTTTTGCGGCTGGCCCGCCAACAACGGCATCTGGAGCTGGGGCAATGAAATCCTGGTCGGCTTCCACCTAAACTACTACAAGGAAAGTGAGGACCGTCACTCTATCGACCAGGACAAACCGAGACAAAGAGTGCTGGCCAGGAGCCTGGACGGCGGCCAATCCTGGGCCCTCGAAATACCGCAAGCCCTCAATTCCCGAAAAGAATCTGTTCCCTGTCCGGGAGAGGTAAATTTCACCCATCCGGATTTTGCCATGACCTGCCGAGGCTCGAAATTCCACATCTCCTACGACCGCGGCAAAACATGGCAAGGCCCCTATCGGCTGCCGGACTTCGGCCAACAAGCTATTATGGCCCGTACGGATTACATCGTTAACAATAAGAACGACTGTTCAATCTTTCTGACCAGCACCAAGACCAACGGCAAAGAAGGCCGGCCATTTCTTGCCCGGACGCACGACGCAGGCAAAACCATCGACTTCGTTTCCTGGATAGCGCCGGAGCCCGAGGGCTACTCCATCATGCCATCGACGGTCAGGGTTTCGCCGCGAGGCCTCGTTTCGGCCATCCGCCGATATGAGCGAGGCGACATTAACAAGGGCTGGATTGAGCTTTACGCTTCGAACGATGACGGGCAAACCTGGCAATTCCTCAGCAAGGCGGCGGAAACAGGCGGTAAGGGCGGCAATCCCCCGAGCATGGTTCGCCTGCGAGATGGAAGATTGTGTCTGACGTATGCCTATCGGTCGAGACCACAGGGGGTCCGCGCAAAGATTAGCAATGATAACGGCAAGACGTGGGGGGACGAGATTCACCTCCGCGACGACGGCCGGACGTGGGACATCGGATATACCCGAACCGTTCAAAGGCCGGATGGAAAGCTCATTACTGCTTATTACTACACGACGCAGGAGAATCCGGAGCAGCACATAGCGGCCACTATTTGGGACCCCGACAGGGCAAAGTAACAACGAAGATTGTTCAGACTGAATTTCAGCGGGCAGAGCAGATGAGGCAATCGGCTATTCGCTATGCGGCGATAATTTGCTTATTGGCCGGTTGTAATCCGCCTGTGTCGGCCCCGAAGTCGAACAGTTTCGCGCCCAGGGCTTCGAATCCCACCCCGGCCGACGGCGCAAGAGGCATCAGCCCCGACGCCAAATTGAGCTGGACGGGCACGCAGGGAGCTTCCTACAACGTCTACTTCGGGCGCAAATCGCCGCCCCCATTTGCCGCCAGGCAAAACACGACGACTTTTGACCCCGGGCCCCTTGAGTGGGACCGGACCTACTACTGGAAGGTTGAGATTGTCGACGGTGCCGAGGGTGACATCTGGAGGTTCACAACATTCTGGTACGGGGACCCGAACGCCGAGGAAATGGACGTCCACCTCCAAAATAAAGATAAAAACAGCCAGATTTTGCTTTAAGAATACCGACCATGAATCACGTAAAACGCTTTAGAGCGGTGATGAATTTTTAAAAAACATTCTGCCGCTCACCTGCTCCCCTTTCTACTTTCCGCTCTTAGCGCCCCCCGTCATCCCGACCGAGCGAAGCGAGCGGAGGGACCTATCAAAAAAAACATCCGTCCCCGGCGGACTCCCCAGTTTTGCACTTTGAGCGTTAGTTTTGCACTTTTCACTTGAACTTTTAAGTTGCTTTCCCGCCCCCGGCGGATTCCGCAGCTTTGCGCTCTACACTCTAACCTTTAACCTGCTTTCCCTCACCATTGTCATTCCGAGCGCAGTTCTTCTTTGGTAGAACATATGGAACGACCGGCCCCGCGATTGTAAACGTCGTCATGAGCCGATGAACGGCTTATGCGACAAGGTGGTGCGTTGCCACCGTTAATCGCGGGTTACCCCTTGGGGCAGAGCCGCATACAATTGAAAGGAGCCGGCCGTGAAAGATACTATAACATACGTTGCCATGGACACACACAAAAAACAGCACAAAGTTGCACTGCATTACCCTTGCCAGGAGGAGGTTCTCGAGTTTACCGTCAAAAACACAGTGCGTGACATCAAAAGAATGATAAACAAGGTCGCCAAACGAGCACCGGGAAAAGTCGAATTCTGTTACGAAGCCGGCGTCTGCGGTTTTACGCTCAAACGTCGGATCGAGCAATTCGGTTGCCGATGCTCTGTCATTGCCCCGTCGCTAGTTCCAGCAAAGCCCGGCCAAAGAGTCAAGACAGATCGCAGGGACGCCAAAAAATTACTTGCGATGCTCAAAGCAGGGCTGCTTACCGAGGTACATGCTCCCAACCAGCACCAGGAAGCTGCCAGAGAACTAACCCGGCTTCGTGAAACGGCCGCAGATAACCTCAAAAGGATTCGTCATCAGCTTCTGAAGTTCTTGACACGCCACGGCTATGTTTATACACAAGGCCGTCATTGGACGCAAAAGCATATTACCTGGCTGCGTACCATCGAATTTACAGAATCTATGCTGACAAATGTATTCGAGAACTATCTTAACGAGATGATCTATTGCATGGGGCGACTGGAAAAGCTGGACAAAGAAGTTGAGCTGCTGGCTAACTCACAGGAATATAAAGATGTCGTTGGTCTCTTACGCTGCTTCCACGGCATCGATACCCTCACTGCAACCACGATCTTAACCGAGATATTCGAGTTTGGACGCTTCGAGTCGCCGCGCCATTTGATGAGCTATCTCGGCCTGACACCGTCGGAAGATTCAAGCGGTGACAAACAGAAAAAAGGCCCAATAACAAAAACAGGAAACAAACGTATCCGGCGACTGCTAAACGAAGCTTCATGGCATTACCGGCACCGATATGTACCCTCAGCAGTACTCAGAAAACGCAGGAAAGGACAACCACAGTGGGCTATCGAAATTGCTGATGCAGCCGGTCGAAGATTAAGTAAACGACATCGGCATCTGATAAATAACGGCAAAATGCCCTGCAAGGCGAATATCGCGGTGGCCAGAGAGCTCGCCGGATTCATCTGGTTTGTGGTTACGCAATACCGTGCAAGGCAAAGCATAAAGAATGTGGCTTGATGGTCTGATCTTCTTTTCATCAGCCCTCCACCGAAGTGTTTTTATGGTTTAATTTAGGATACTATGATGCTTAATAGCGTGGGCACAACAAAGCTACTTGCGGCCACCCTATGCGATAGGCCCGCCTTTCGGCGGGCTGAACTCGCGCTCGTAGAACGCAAAGCTTGCGACGAAGAATATCAATGTCGGCTCTGCCCTGATTGATCAGGGTAATCCACGAATATCAGACTGATTCATTGTCGAAGCAGCCCACGCCATTAAGCGTCAAGTACACATGATGAAATAAAAATAGAAAATAACATTTGACAAAGGTCGTTCCATATCAGGGTGGGGCTTGCCCCACCGTTCTTATTGATTTTGCGGACTTGTCCGCCTCCGGCGGATTCCACACCTTTGCACTTTACGCTTCACTTTTGCGCTTTCCGTTTTTATCCGCCTGAGGCGGATTAACTTTTCACTTCCCTTCCCGCCCCAAACAAAACAAGGGGAAATAAAACCTGATATTCCTTGGTTGGCACTCAAGCCAGAGGTGCAACGTCTTCACCCGGTGGTCGGAAAGAATCTTCAAGTCGCACGAGAGTTCAAAGACCGAACAATGTCGATTAGTCAGAGTTTCGGCCGCCGGGCTCCTCAGCAGCACGCTCGATATTCTCAAGCATTATTAGCTGCTTCACTCGATAACCACTAACCACAACCTCGTAAGCAAACATCGGACGGACAATATCCGCCATCATGCCCCCCGGCACCTTAATCTTGTGCTCTTTGTTATTCTCATCGATCACCTCAATCAGCCCCTCGTCCTCTTTCCGAGCATCCGCAAACCTCAGGAAGCCCCGCACCTCCGCCTTCTCACGTTTCTCCTCAACCTCTGCTATAGCCTCGACCTTCAGCACTTGGCTCCGGGGAGTCGACAGCACCACACTTTTCTCTCGCCCCCTTGTGCCGCCTGTGAAACCAACCGACCTTACGTTTTTTCCATCAGGAGCGATGCTCCGAGCAAGTACAATGAAGTTCGTGTAATATGTCTCATCGCCGATCTGTTTCCTTAACCGATCACCTTCTCCTCTATTGAACAATTCCAACCCCATCAAGATGTCGTTTATTACCTCTTCGCAAAGGTCCATGCCGGGCAACTTCAACTGCTTGCTGCTCCCCAGGCGGAATGAGACTGCAAAACTGGCTGCCCGGGGAATGGACACGTAAAGCTCGACCTCTCTTTGGAGCTCCCCGGCACGTCGCCCGCTCTTACGGAAGGGCCTCTGAAGCTTCCTCTCGGCAGTGCGATAAACCAATGTTTCAATCTTTTGAACCCGCTCGACGAATTCCTCACTATGAGCCACCCCGAAACCGACCAGATCCCCTGAGATGGAAAACTGGAACTCATCTTGCCGCAACTCTATACCGCGAAGAGCAAGATGACGCTCAAAGTAAACTTTCTCTAACAGGTCTCTCAGTTCATCGGCAATCTCATCCGGGGGATTGCCCGCCAGACCCATACTAATAAGCTTCTCAGCTTCACGCAACTCTCCACACTCAACGGCAAGGGAAGCTGCACTCCGATACAATACCGACCGTGTTGGTTCTGCCTCATACTCCTCCGCCAGTTGGGCCGCAGCAGCTCTTTCGGTCTCCGACGCCTTTCTTAGCAATTCCTCTGCCTCTTGGGCCTCCCCGCGCAGCCTTGCCAAGTACGCCTTCTCCACCAGTTCCATTGCCACACGATGTATCCGACTCGCCTCTTTCATTTGCTAATTACCCTTGACCGTGGCCCACCGAACTCGACTACAACCACAAAGACCGCTAGTCTTGAGGGGTACGCCTCCGTCTGGCTCAACTTTTCCCCCACACGCGACTTTACAACAGCATCGTCACCCTTCAGGATCCCAGACACCTCCAACCTTTTCTTGTTCTGGAAGAGTGACCCAACATCATTTTGAAGCCCCAACCAATAGTCAAATCCCGTGCCCTTACAAGCCCGCTCGACTACAGTTAAGGAAGTGAGCCTCTGCACCAACAGAGCCGCCATGCCATATGCCCCCCATTCTGTTGCTTGCTGCAAATCGGCCAGACTCCTTTTCATCTGGGCGGTGACCTTGTCCCAAAAAAGAGTGAAATTACTATTGAAGTCCCCGTCAACTTTCATTTCGGTACCACTCACATGCCTTTGCTCCTCAAGGCAGACGGCCGCAGCCTGCGCAAAGGTCTCTCCTATTGCCGAGCTAATTCCAGGACTCCCCTTCTTTAGACTACCAAGGTGAAGAATCTTCTCACTCTTCAGTTGTTTCGTTTCGCTTCTTTGCTGTGCCATGACCACGTCCACGCCACCCGCTCTGCGGGCCACCGACGTACCTCTCTTATCTTAACCACCTACCTATCATCTTTGCAACCCAATACCCCCCAATTCCCGCCAAACAAAAACTCCCCGCACAAACACAGCTATCTCCCAATATTCCCCCTTTCGGCCTCTTGTTTCACCCTGTTCCACTCCCGTTTGAGCAAAACTTGCGTTTTGCAAATAAGCTCATCGATACTCTTCTCAACCGGATACTTTTCCCCCACGCCCGGCGTTCCTCTAACATCTGTTTGATTTGGAATTCTTTGCAGTAGCTCAACTATTTCCGCAGTGCTTTTTTCGTGAGGGTTCAGCTGGAGAGGTATCAGCATCCGTAGTTTGTCAATTTCAGCCAAAATCTCATTCTTTTCTTTCTCACCAACGTCGGACCACACAAAATGATGAGTAAGTCCACAAAAGTTTGCAATATTTTGACGCAAGTTATTGATCCATTTTACTCTTTCGGCAGTAACACAATTGATGAATGTGGTTTTTTTACTTATATTCCGCGTATAAATCAGGTTAAATACACCCAATACAAAGGTTAAGAGAATACCGATAGTGTATAAATAGTCCATAGTCGCCATTTATGGCTTCTCCTCATTATTCAGGCAACGAAATGCTTATTCTGGACTAAACTCCTTTTTTACCTGCACCTCTCCGGTTTCTTCCGACCGTCCCTGTTAACTCATTCACCCATTTACTCATTCACTTCCCCGTATCTCGTCGCTCCAACAAACAGCAAGCCCTTCAACACTAAATCGTAAACGTCACCGCACGAGTGTCTGCCCCCCCGCATCACTCGCCCACAATCTTACGCCCAATTTGCCTACTAATCAACTAAAATCAACCCTAAAAACCAAATAACTCATCGCTCTATAATAAAGCCGCCGCCGACCGGCCAAATGTTGACTAAAAAATCCCGACTTCCCCCCAATTCTTGCATTTTCCTCCGCACTTTTGCCCTTTGCGTTTTACTTTTGCACCTTCCACTTTGCGTTTTCACTTCCCTGCCTCGCCCCCTCGGAGCGAAGCGCAGATCCGCCGAAGCCTCGCGCGAAGGCGGACACCCCCTTCCTCTCCTGTCCTCTGACCTCTGCCCACCCCTGACCCCTGACCCCTGACCCCTTTCCTGTTGACTTTCCCCCCTAAATCCTGTATAATACCCCCCAAATTGAATAGTGTGGAATACTCAATCCTGAACACGGAGCACCTCAAAATGCCTACCAAACCCCAAAATTTATCCCGTGAGATGGCGCATGCCTATCTCACCGGGACCGCCCCTGTCTCACACAACCCGTCAACCCCGGCAAACCTCTGCCCCGCCAACCAACTTACCCATTCCCCCAACCAAATACGAGATACGCAATACGAGATACGAGATACGGGCCACAGCCTTCTACACTTGTCGAGCGTCCTCTACAAATTCGCCCTTTTATGCAAAACAAACCCAATTCCCGAAATGCTGATATGAACCTAACCTGCTATTTGACAAAGGATTACGAAAATGAACCACGCCTTCAGACTCCCGAAAAACAAAGCCAAACAAACCCAATTTCAAACGCAAGGAAATCCTCCTGCGCCTGCCAGAGCCGGCTATTTACCATTTACGATTGGCGATTTACCAATGGGCACATTCATGGGGCGGTTGCGATTGGCGGTTGTTGGTTTACTGATGGGGGAGCCGGTTTTGGATCTCCGTTTTTATGAGGTCCTTGGCCTGGTCGAGCGGGGGCGGCAGGTATGCGCCGGCGGCCATATTGTGGCCTCCGCCGCCGAATTTCTGGGCGATTTGTCGCACGTCGACGGCGCCGCGGCTCCGCAGAGAGCAGCGGATGCGGCCGTCGTCCAATTCGATAAAGAGGGCGGCCGCTTCGACGGTGCCTATGCGCCGACACTCGTCGATGAGGTTTTCGGTGTCGGTCTGGGCCGCGCCGGTGCGTTCGAAGTCGCGGCGCGCCAACTGCACGGCAGCGTATCGGCCGGCCAAATGCAGCTCGAGCGAGTCGAGCATGGCGACCATAAGCTTGAAGCGGGGATGCGAGAAATTCTGGTAGAGATTGTGGTAGATTTGGGCGGGGTCGGCGCCGGCGGCGACCAGGTCGGCGCAGTCGCGGAAGGTTCGGGCGTCGGTGTTGCCGAACTGGAACCAGCCGGTGTCGGTGGCGACGGCGACAAAGAGGGCCTGGGCGATTCTTTCGGTGATCGGCCAGCGGGCGAACTTGAGCAGGTCGTAGACGATGAGGCCGGCGGCGGAAGCCGCGGTGTCAATGAGCTCGACGTCGCCGAGGCCGTCGCCGGTGATGTGGTGGTCGATGATGAGGATGGGCCTGCCGAGGTGTTTGAGGTAGTCGTCGAGGTTAGGCAACTGGCTGTAACTGTTGGTGTCTACGATGATGAGCAGGTCGGGGTCGGCGAATTGGGCGCGGGTGAGCTGCTCGAGGGTGACATCTTTGCCGAGGACGGGGACTTTTTCGGTGAAGAGGAAGCCGTACCATTCGGGGACGTCGGAGAGGAATATGGTTTTGGGTTTTTTGCCGAGGGCGGTCAGGGCGTGGTGGATTGCGACGATGGAGGCGCAGGCGTCGCCGTCGGGGCGGGTGTGGGTGGTTAATAGGACGTTATTCGCCTTGTTGATTAAGTCAACTGCTTTTTGGAAATCGTTACTTGTTACCATTTTGGTCCTTCAAGAGCTCCGGTTTTCTTTGGCGGAAGTCTCAGAGTTTACAGTATTTTGGGCGGCTCAGTCAAGTGTTTGCTCGGATATTTGGTAACCGGTCAGTTACGGGTGGCTTGGCGGTTGGAGGATGGTTGGAACCGCTGGAAGAAGAGAATGCTCGCCTTAAGGCCGGACTGCGGTATCAGGAACGCACGGCCAGGGAAGGTTACTTCGGCTCGTCCACACCCTCTTCGAAGCTTCCGGTGAAGCCGAACAGCCAGAAAGAG
>Ga0307376_10000601_pt1 | contig 44101 bp, 30 predicted proteins | sample TR2MG_FD_202536 | JGI IMG/M metagenome (GOLD analysis project Ga0307376, IMG submission 202536) | Soil microbial communities from Risofladan, Vaasa, Finland - TR-2 | ecosystem: Environmental > Terrestrial > Soil > Coastal area > Acid sulfate soil | place: Finland: Risofladan, Vaasa | collected...
TAATTTTTCTAGATCACCAGTGCTAGGGTTATAGCCCCACTTACCTGTATTAATCTGTTGACTTATCCAATTATCCCTCTTACTATCTCCAGTAAAAGACATCCTATTGCCTGCTCCCATTTCTTTTATAGTAATAAGAGAATTCTTTTTAGGAGGATCTATCTCCTCTCTTTTTTTATTTTCTAACTCATAACTAGAATTGTTTCCTGTTCTATCAGACTGCTGAGTATTATTTGTATTATTGTAAAAATCTTGATCAAACATAAGTTGACCTTTAGTTTCTTCACTCTCTTGAGCTTTTGGTAGTGATCCACCATCTCTCTTTTTTAGAGTTTTCCAACTACCTTTAGCAAATTCATCTGCTTTTGCTTCTGAATCAAAATAATATACTTCACCTCTTTGTTCAGCAAACTCAAAAGCCTGCATTTCATTACCTTTTGGAAACTCAATCCATGATGTTGGATCAGATGTTTCTTGTCCCTCAATTAAAGGATGTAACATTGGAATTACTATATATATAGGCTTACCATCATCATCTGTAAATTGCATAGTAGTCATAATGTGTGATGATACATCCCCCATTTCTTTTGTATAGTTTGGTAATAGTTTATTATCTCTATCTACTTTTCTTTGTTTAACTACATTCTTTGATTTATCTTGTGCAGGTTCTTCAAATACCATGTCACCAGGAAATTCATAATCAAATCCAGGCTGCATAAGTTGTTGATTACCAAGATTGTCTGTACCCATAACTGGAAAGTCAACACCTTTCATAGTAATGTTACCTGATGGTATTACATTGTATGGATTATTTACATCCTTACTATTTCTTTTATATCCGTCTCTACTTAATTTCATTATCTAAATGATACGTTCATTTTACTATTATTTAATTTTAATAACATTTTTCTATCTCCTGAGTAATTTTTTCTTAGTAAAAGCATATTATAATAATGTCTAAATTTCTTATGTTGCATTTCAGCTTTTATATAATTAAGATTTGCTTGATTTAAATCTTTAATATACCCATTTAATGTTGTTATCCATATTGGTCTTTCTATTCCTGTAAATTCTCCTCTATCATCTGTAATATCCCAGAACTGATTAAATCTATATTTTTGTTCTTCTTTAGAATACAAAATTTGTATATTTGTAGGATTATTAATTATAGGGTATTGATTTAACAACACAACATTATTCTTAGGACTAAGATCAAGTGTAAGTAAACCTGATACTTGTTCTGAGTTATATATGATAGCTTCATCAAAATTCCAATCTAGATCATGCCATCTATCTACACCTATCATTTGTTGTGGTCTTGGAAGATTAAAGTTTTTAAAAACATAAGCTTCCATTTGATATTCAATACTTCTTAAAGTATTAACAACTTGACCTGAATTTTCTATTAGCGTTATTTCCCATGGATAATCTTGTCCATAATAATTTGCAAATAAATCATTTCTAACATTATGTTTCCATATACCACCCACAGTATAATTTGCAGGTACACATTGTTCATATTCCCAATGACAAATTTGAGGATCAGTATTTACATGACCAGGAGTATCATATGTAATAAGATTATCACAGCTTCCTGTTAACCATGTTGTTGCTAAAGATGGATCTACTACAGGTATTGGTGGACATTCACACCATACTTTTTTACATATTGGAGGATTCATTGAATTACATGGTTGAGCTGCAGGTACTTCTATATAACCATCAGGACATTCACATGATAAATCTGGATCCAAAGTTACTTTTGCAGGTAAATAATCAACAAATACATTTGCAAGATCTGAACCTGATACAGTAATACAACATTCTCCATCTAAAAATGAATATCCTGGAGGGCATTGAGGGATAGTAGTAGTTGTTGTTTTAGATGTCATAAAATGATTGATACTATTAAATGACAATTCAGGGTGCCAATCATGGAATGAAATCCAAGCTTTTGCTTTTGGATCATAACTAACTGTCCAAGAAACATCTTGGAAGTATGTTGGATTTTCTAATTGATAAGGTATATATGTTAATACATCTTCATAAATAGGATCTACTGATTGCATACAATCACATATTTCGTCTACGGCATTATATGTACAATCAGCTGGACATTGTGGTAAAATACCTGGGCATATCTTTTCTACAAGATCATTAACAATACCTGGTACATTTGCATCTTGAAAATCACCAGCCATATATGGATTTGGATCATTAGTAAAATAATCTGATCCAGCAACAGACTGTGCATAATCTAATTCTGCAAGTGTTGGTGGAATGTTATTTTTTAACCAACCTGGTATTATTTCATATTGACCTCTAAAGTTAGAATTTAATGGATCTTGATATTGAGGATTATTATGAATATTAACATTTATCCATTTAATTATATTATCAGGTTGTGCTACACCAATTCCACCTACAACCCCAGTATCAGGTACTGTTGGTACCATAGGAGGTGTTACAGGGTTTGCAACAAATGTTGCTGATGTACTTGAATTAGTATAAACAGGACGTGTAACAGAACGATCAACACAAGGAACTGCATAGGCAGGAGGACAAAGAGCAATATAATTAGTACCTCCAAAACCAGTTGTAGTTGCATCCCATCCATCATTTAATATTACTAATTTCTTAGGAGTCATAGGTCTACTACCTGCTCCAAATAAAGCATTTGTACCTGACCATACTGCATCTGCATACCCAGTACCTGAAGTAACATTACAAGGAGTAGGGTACGTAATACATGTATAAGCATTTATCCATCCTCCTGTAATATTATTACTGACATCTACTTGAGCAATTAAATTATCATTAAAAGTTAATCCTATAGGACCCAATAAAGGATTACCAGCAATTTGTCCTGCACTATATTCACCAAGTGCAAAAGCTCTAGTACCCCATCCCATAACACCTATTTGTGTATTACCTAATGCCATAGAATCTCTAAATACATTAACAAAACCTTTTACAAGATCTTGCATTGCTTGAACATTATTATTACCAACAATTGAACCAGAACAATCTATAGCAAGCATAATATCAAGTTCACAAAGTGGTGGAGGTGGGCCAAATGGTATATCAGTCCAAATCCTTTCACACATAAGTGTAACAGGATTATATGTAAATCCATCAGGACATGTTATTATTTGATCAACATTATTACATGCTGTTTCATTATAATAAAATCCTTCACAAGGTATATATTCAATACATGGTGAATTTGTATAAGTATCTGATACATTAAAATCTCTTTTTGAAAAATATACTATATCATTATTAGTATCATATACTGTTTGGCATCCTGCAGCAAGTACAGGATTATCAATCATTTGAGGACATGGTTCTATTTCAGGAAAAGTTGCTAATAATTGAGATGGTAAATATTTATTAAACCACCACTTCATCCCTTGATTTGTAATATTAAGTAACCCATTTGCATCTGTTTGAAATATTTTTCCTTGTTCTTGAGATATATAAAATAAACCCATTGGTGTATTTAAAACAGCTCTGGAACTTTCAGAAGAACCATATTCATGAGAAACATCAGAGTTTACTATTTCTTTCCAGTTTCTATCTACAAATAAACCTCCGTCACCTAAAGTTACTTTAGTACCAGCATCAGTTGTTAATACATCATTACCTGTAAAGTATTGTGGAGATAATTTTGGGAATAATACTATAGCTCCAGTTTGACTAATAGGCTTAATAGTATTTATACTATCTTTAAATTCTTTATAATTTAAGGGAAGGAATACTCTCCAAAAATCTTTCTTTGCTTCTTTTTTAGCTTGTAATGAATATATAAGTCTTTTGTGCCATGTTGTGTAACATGTCTCTGCTACTAATGGATCATACCATCTAGGTTGTATATCACCCCATGATATTGTTCTATTCCATTGTTGATCTATACTAAGTGATTTATCATATTTATAGTAATTTCCTTTTTTAATTATATCTACATGAAATAATTCTGTTAATGGTGTATACGTTAATCTATCATAGTGTCTTTTATTACTATCTTCTCCCCAATCTCTTTGAGCTAAATTTAATTCTGATTCTACAAAGAAATCATTAATACCATTACAATGTAAATACATATATCCTTCATGTATGGTAAATAAAGAACCTGTACCACCAATTCCTTGAAATAAACTCACCCCACCAACCCCCCAACCACCAATTGTACAAGCCAATGGATCTCTGTCTAAATAATAATAATCATTTGGTAAAGCATCAGCAAAAGTAGTGCCTATACCTGTAATCCAGTTAAGACCTCCAAAAGCTGTACATAATTCATCAAGTCTATACTTCTCTGTATTCATCCAATATGTTGGGAAAGGTACATTAGCATATAATCTATAATCATAAGTAAAACCATCTCTTTCATTTTCATGTAAATAATCCCAGAAAAATGGCATAATAGATTTTTCTGTATATCTATTTATATAGCAATCTCCACCAAATAAAGGTTGTGAATTAAATCTTGTGAGAGTGCTTATTATAGGATTATTTGATGCATCAACAGGAATTTGTGATTCAAATAATTCAACACATCCTCTAATAGGTATTTGTCTTATATCTTCTAGTTGTCCATATTGATTATCTTTATTAAATTTTAAAGCACAATAATGTGCTGAAATATTTGACCTTCTTGTACTCTGAGGTGTTGTCCAAGGACTACTACCTCCTCCAGGAGCTGTACCAATAGTAAACTTAGAATTATCTCCTGGTAGACCAAATGTTCCAGGCAATGGTAAATTACCATTAGGATTAGAAATTTGTAAAGCAACTGTTGTAGGTCTATTTAAATTATTTATTCTGACATTAGCATTTAACTGTGATATAGCACCATTTAAATAAGCTCCGTCATCTACATTATGTCTATGGATTGAACCAGGAGGTAACTGTGTCATATTTCTATACCAACCATGACTATTATATTTATATACATAATCTTTCCAACTTGATAAATTGTATATAAGATCAATAATTTCTTGACCACCTGTAGCAATATAATTTAAGAATGATTGTATACCTCCAAAAAGTCCTATTCCTAAAGGTATACTACTATGTCTTGTTCCTTCATATTCTAATGTTTGTCCTGCACCTATTGTACCTGGAGTAGCTACAAACGCTGCTGCTTGAGTTGTATTCCATGTATTTACACCAAATCCATTTGCAACAGAACCTAAAGCACCACCAGAAACTAAAAATAGACTATTAGCTGCTGTTTCCGTTGCAAAATAAGCACCATTAGAAGCTGTTTGTGCAGCAGGATGTAATCCAACAGCAGCAAACCCACCTGGGGCTCTATTAGTACTAGGAGCTCCACCCATAGTAGCTGGATTAGGTACAGGTGTATTTGCTCCTGTAACGGTATTAAGATTACTTGTTGTTCCAATATCAGCTCCAACTGATGCAGTTAAAAGAGGAGGTGGAACAACAACGGAAGTAGTTTCTCCATAAGTACTACCATAAGCACCTACTTCAGTATGTAAATGACTAACTGTTTCTGATGCTAATATAGGTCCTGGTTCTATAGCTAGATCAAGAGTTTTTGGTGCTTCAAACTTTCTATTTTTTTGACCCCTCATTTCATATATAGCATATCCAATACCAATAAATAATGCTAGTAAAGCAGTAGAGTTTCTTAATAGTTTTTCTCCTGGATGTTTTTCAGAAGGCTTAAAAGATCCTGTAGCACCACCAGATATAACACCATATGATTTTAATTCATAAGCATTTAGATAAGGTCTATTAAACATTAAATCTGGAGAATGAAATGTAAGATGATTATTAGAAAATGTATTATATTGAAGCGCCATTCCAGCTCCACCCGATGATGGTCCATTATCACAACCTTGATACCAATCTAAATAACCTTGGTTAGTCCAAGCCTGTGAAGGACCTGCTGAAGTACCCGCACTACTTGGTCCTTTTATATAAGGATCAGCAGTAAGATCATTATATGGGTAATTTGGAATATAAAATAGTGTTGCACCATCATCACTACCTACAGAATCTGTAGGGATATATTGCATCATATTCTTTATTATACCTTTTCCTAAGATAGATTTATTTCCTTCACGTGATCCTACTAAAAATTCATAACCAACTATATTTGGTATAAGGCTTCCATCATTATATCTAGGCCATGCAATATTTGTAAATTCTACACCTAATATATATATACCATTTCCTCCTGCTGTTGATCTATTAGTAGTTCCATCTACAGCTGTATTATCATCTGGAAATTTATGATGTCTAATAGGCATTCCACAATTACCACCATATCTACTTACATCTTGTGGATAAAGTTCTGTAGACTCCCAGTAAGCCATTGCACCTCTAGTTCTAATAATTCCACCATCAGGTTGTATTACATTAATATTTGAATTTGTAGTCCATGCAGTATTAGTTACTTTCCAAACTGTATCTGTAGGATCTAATGCATTAGGATCTCCAGGTACTGATAAAGTTTCTAATATAGGCAAACCAAGATAATTAACATTTGTAGCTAATCTTCCTGGTATGTGATATGATGATGAACGTTCTCCTGTATTATAAATAAATCTTATAAAGAACGCATATGTTTCATCTCTAAGAAATGTAGGTTTATTTCCTCCGTCGTAATAGTAATCTGCTGGGTATTCTACAGATACCCAATTACTACTAATCATATTTGCTAAAGGTTGATAATTAAAATCAAATTGATTTGTTGGTTGCGTTCTAACTAAATAATCATTAACAACAAACATTCCTTTAGATTTTTCATATGCTGATCTTCTTATAGGAATATATGAAAGAGGAACTGATTTTAATTTTTGATCAATAGAATCTATTTTAATTGTTCTTTGTTCTGTACTATATGTTCCAATTTCTTTTGCTTGTGGTTCTTGTTGTGTATTAGAATACATAACAAGTTGATATGCATCAAACTCTGTATCAAGATTAGATATTGTTAATATCAATGATCCTGATGAGTCGTCATGCTCAAATAAAGATTGACTATTTGATATACCTATATAATCTCCGTATACTTGATCATTTACTGTATATGCAATAAATGCTTGGTATGTACCATTTCTTAAAGATCCTCCTTCAGGAGCTTTTTGTAGATCAAGACAAGGGGTATCAATTAATGGAGCTAATCTAATTCTTTCACAATCTAATGTTAATGGTAGTACATTTTGATAAACAGCACATGCAACACCATCTATATTTGGCCCTGATGTTTGTATCTGTAAGTATGGAGGCTCATCTAATATAAGTGTTCTTGAAGGATTTAAATTATCATCCCAATACACTTGATACTTGCATTCAAAATTTTCTTTTGCTGCACCTATAATTAAATTCTGTCTATTAAAATTTAAACAAGGATCATTTATTAATCTAGTATATTCACATTTACTATCATCAAATGTTCCTATTTCAGAAGATACATCATCTGTTGAAAAAATTGCCCAATGATCTCCATATATATGTATTGATCCTATTATTGTATATGGAATTTCAGCACATTCAAAATTAGCTGGTTCATTTCCTATAACTCCTGTATCACCATCTATAGAATTATTTATTGTATTAATAGCATGTTCCCAAACTTCTTTACTTGATATGGAAGAAAATGTATCCTTTATCATACCCTTCATAAACAAATTTGTTTCTGTTGAAGAAGTTTCTTGTGGTAATGTAAGGTTTTTTTGTTTTTCTTTGTTTTTCTTTGCCATTTCTCAATTAATTATCATCTTCGGTTTGGAAAATCACTTCTGAACATATCATAATAATTATGATATTGAGCTTTTCTATTAACTTCCCATATTTTTCTCACTTCTTCAAAATCCGGAGTGTTAACAAAACTAAGAGCATTATTTCTTGCCATTTTTAATTTAGCTTGTATTAAACCTAATTGTTGTGAAACATTTTCACCATCAAATATCATATTTTCTAAAATTCTTTCTTTAAGAGCATATTCATAATACTCATTACAATAAGGATGATCAAAGACTAATAGTTCTCCATCATTGTTTTCTAATGTTCCTTGATAACTAATATATACTTTACCTGTTGTAAATGTAGTAAGTAAATATCCGTCTTGTATTTCTGCTAAATTATTAGATTGTGTATTTAAATTAGGACAATCACAACTTACATTACTTGTACTAGTAATACGTAATGGAAAAAAACTTGAAAATTCTCTATATGATGCAGTTCCTAATTTCTGTATTACTGTGTATCCTTCACTATCAGGACATGTTTGAACAATACATACGTTTGCACAATCTTTAGGTATTGTACAAACATTTGGTTGTCCTGGATCAGGAACCCATTTTGGTTGTGTAGTATCAACATGTGTACCTGAAGGATTTGTATTTACAACTTTATAATCAGAACAAACAAATGCGTAATTAAGACTTTTAAAATCAGAAGGTAATTGTGCTTTATTATGTTCTACATCAATTATAACTTCTTTACTTTGATGTATTCTTAAACCTAAATCATAATTAACACGTGTAGCAACTTTAATTAATTGTTCAGTTTTTATCATTCCTTCTAAATCATAACTAGCAAAATCTATTTTTACATCTTCTAGTAACTGATTGAATGTTCTGTATTTATGGGATAAACTCATTATCTATTAGGATTTTTTTTATTATCTGAATCATCTTGTGGAATACTAATTCTTTGTAATAAAACTGTTAATACTTGTTGTTCTATTTCTGCATAAAGAAATTCAGGAATATTAATTTGTTGTTTATATCTTGGTAAACAATTGTCTTTATCATCACATGTAAACTTTGATACATCTTCTTGAAAAACACCTTCTAATTTAATTGCATCCCAATAAACATTTGGTAAATATATATAATCATTTAAAAACCAAAAATACTTTGTATTATTATATTTAAAAGATGTAGTCTTGCTTATAGATGTAAATGTGCCAGGTTGTGTTGGTTGACATTCTATTGAACCATCAATTGAAGATATTGTTCTAATAAGAGGTCCCCAATATCCTTCAAAGAACGTTGGAAGTTTATCTTTAGTTCTTTTTATAGTTACACCACTTTGAATACCACTACATTCAGCTTCTACTTTATCAACATCTATTAATTCTAATAGGGGTAATGTTTGCCAAACACTATTAAACTTCATTAATTTATTTGCATGATCTTGTCTTCTCATTAACAATTGAGCATATTTAATGACCATGCTGTATATAAATCTATCAGTCATAAAAGCATCTTGCATTTCTCCTTTGACTTGATTCCTAACTCTTGATATAATATCTCCTATAGTTGTCATTTTATTCTTTTTTATACATATCTGCTACTCTTTTTTTATTACCCATTACAATGTATTTTCTCCATTCTTTAGGGTATATCTTTGCAACAGCTCTTTTAAATTGTCTTATGGCTTTAAATTGCCAAAGTTCTCTATTTCTAAAACGGTACTTAGTAGAATAATTAGTGTAGAATATTTTTGCAATGTTACCATTTGTTTCCCAGTTTTTATTTTGTATTACTTTTCCATATTTTTTAGATACTGAATAATCAGTATTTACATTCTTTGGTGATGGACAAGTTCCTATAAATAAGTACCCTAAGCTATCTGGTAGTTCTACACCGTTTCTATTTTTTATTACACTATCCCATATTTTTCCATTAAAGCATTTTACAATCTTTTTGAGTTTATCATTATCTATATCTGCATATATTGGATATTTTTCTTTAAAATCATTTAACGTTTTAAAGTTTAATAATCCATATACTTTTTCTCTATACCTGGATTTTTTTAAATCAGGCTTTTTAAAATTGTTTAACATACATTATACATTTATAATTTACAAAAAATAACTCAGTTATAAAAGTTTAATACTGGATTATTCTGGTGAATATGTTAATTCACAAATTTCTCCTTTATTTGGACTATGTAAAGATAATACACCAGATCTTTTAGAACCAACAAATTTGTTATGATAATGCCAATAGTCTGTACGTGAAAGACTTGGTAATATTTTTAACATAAATCCTGTATTCTCATGTTCAGTAATATATTCTATTTTCTTTTTGTGATGAAGATGTCCTGTAAATAATGTTCTATGGAATGTTTTACCCCACTCTCTAGGGTACTCCATGGAATATAACATTAATGAATTTTTAGTATTAACATCACCATGTTCAAAAGCAAAGAAATTATTTTCATATACATATACTTTTCTTTCTAAATATACTACATCCCAAAGTATTTTATTATTGTCAAAACATTTAGACAAAGCATGCGCTAAATGAAATGATGATAATCTATCATGATTACCTGGTATATATACAATTTGTAATTCATCACAAAATTGTTTTAAATAATTGATACTCCATTGTAATGCATCAAATGCTTGCATATAAGCTTCTGTAGCTGTCTTACAGTTATCCAATGGTGTTCCACTAGTGGTACTACCACTCCATGTATCCATATTAATTACATCTCCTCCTACAACGTAATACAATTTTTCTAAGTGATGTGATGAAGATGCTCTTTGAATTAAATCTTTAATTGTTTCCTCAAAACATTTATCAATAGTATCATTACCTTCTTTACCAAAATGTATATCCTGTAATGACAAAACTCCAGCTGTTTTAATTTTACCTGGAGTTTCTATTCTTTTTACTTCTTTGTATGGTTTTGGTTTAAAACTTCTTAATAACTCATCAACATTTTCTATTTCATTGTCTTTTAATCTGGTCACCATTGCAGAAACTCTCCAATGATCTCCCATTTGTTTATTCCAATAACTAGATAATTTCCATTGCGTAATATCAATGTTTAATATATCAATTATTTCTTCTGGTGATTTAGGTTCTGAAGAAGATATAGTTTCTAATCTTGCTTCTCCTTTTTCTAAGTTACATTCATATGACGTCTCTGATCCCATGAGTTGTTCAGCTTTTATAATATCTTTAAGCCTATCATAATCTTCTACTGTTAAATTTAACTTTTCTGCACAGTAATCAGAACTTTTTTTCCATCTAAGTGATACTTTAATTTTTTCAAATAGTGAATCCATTTATAATAATTTTTGATTAATATATTACAAAGATATAATATTTTTTAATATAAAAGAAAAGATCCTGTTTTCACAGGATCCCCTCAGCAAACAAGCAATGAAACCAAGAAACATTACTCTTTCGCTATATAGTTGTTGTACAATATGTTTCTACAGATCCGTATAGTGTTCCACCTACATTAGAATCTACTTGAAATTTATAAGATGTATTAGGTATTAAACCTGTTACAGTAAATGTTACTGTTGTACTAGCAATACCTGTACCACCTGGTGCTGCAGTATAAGCTGCTGCTGTTGCTAATTTATATTTTACATTTAAAGTTGTTGCTGTTAAAGGTACGCCAGCCCATCCTAAAGTTACTGTTGTAGATGTCTTACTAATAATATATAAATATTGTACTGATTTAGTTGCAGCATCTGGATCTTTTAGAAATAGAGCTACTCTTTGCATTATTGCGGATAGTCTTTCTCCTTTAGCTATTGTAAAAATATTATTATTAGTATCTTTAACTTCAATAGTATCTTGACACCAAGTAATACATTCCATACATAAACATTCTGCACAATTTTCAACATTAACACCGGTACATTGTGAATATGCACAAGGTGTAGTTAGAGCTGTATCTTTACATGCACAAGGTGTTGATTTACAATTACTAGAATTACAATTACATCCCATTTTATTTTATTTTATTTATTAACATATTGTTGCATTTTTCCAATAAGGATATGTTCTAGAATATTGAGCTACAGGTTGACCTACACTTCCAGTACTTCTAGCATACCATCTATTATGAATTAGTTCTAACCTATAGTCTTGATCTATTGCACCTTGAGAAGTTGTATAACATCTAACTAATCCATCAAATTGAATTCCTGTTGAGTTATATAAAGCTGTTGTTGTACTACCAGCATTAGTACATGCTCCTGTAGAAGTATTATCAAGAATATCTGCTACTCCATACACAACTAACTCTCCTCCCATTTGTGATGATGTTCCTACAACAGGGCATACATTTGCGTCAGCAGCTTGATCTATACAAGTTAACTTTTTTAATTCACTTGTAAATGGATCATTCAAGTTACCAGCAAAAGGGAAATATTTATCCATATAAGGTACAACTTGAATATTTAAATCTGATAGTGGTGCTATGTTATTAACATTATCAGTAATGACAGTTGCATTATAAGGGTTAGCATTTGTAATTAAATTATCTTTCCAATTAGTAATATTTTCTACATTTAAATAGTTGGCAGTAAATCTATAAGCATTATATTCATTTTCAACTAATGCTGCCGTTGTAGCATTATTTGTAGCATTTATAGCTAATATTAATTGTCTTATTAAAGCTTTATCAGTTCCATCTGTACCATCATGATAACCAGCTGAAGCATCAGTTTCTTTTGCTATTACATAATGACCATCAAGTCTGAATATTGCATTATTAAGAATTGGGTAAGTTGTGTTAAGTATTACCCTATCTAAACCTGCCCATGTAGATGGCCCCTTAAACGTTCCTGCATCCCCTGCAGTATTTCTATTATTATCTACAAGAATATTCATACTATCATCATAATCAGCTTTAAATCTATTAGTTGGAGCATTTGGTGCATCTGATGCAGATGCTGTAGTATATAAACCTAAAGATTTATATTTTGATGATGTACAAGACTCTTGAAATGCTTGATTAGTAAATGAGAATATCATAACGTGTTTTGCAAGTGTAGATGGAAGATTATTCCACCAACCAGTTGGTGAAGTAGAAGATGTATATATTTGTTGAACAGTTTCCCAACCAGCTGTTAATGTAGTACCATCTCCTCTTAGAGCTATTATCTTATGATGAGATAAATATGCACTAGCACTTCCAGATGGTATTTTTGCAATATCAAAACCACAATTATTTACAGGAAGTATATATAATTTACCATTGTAACTACCACATCTTGTGTTAATATTACTATGAACTGCCGTCATTGCATTTTTAATTGCAACACCTTCAGCTAGAGTATAACTATCTGTATCTATAAATACTACAATATCAGTATCCATATGTTCTGGATAAAATCCTCTTGTGAATGAATTTATATAATTACCACTATTTTTAGCTCCTATAGTTAATTTAGTAGATGCAGAATCTGTACTTGTAAATTGACCTGATGGTAAAGGAGAATAATTAAATTGTTGTGTCTGATTGAAGAGAATATTTGGTGTATATGTTACTATTCCGTATGATGCAGAAGTATTTGTATATATTAAACTATTAGCAGAAACCGCATTACCATAAGCAATTTGATAATTGTAATTTGTAATAAATGAAGTTTCTGCAGTTGATTTAGGACAGTATGTTGTCCATCCTTGTTGACTTATATTAATTTCGTCACCTACACAAGAAAAATATACTTGTGGAACAAGATTATTAAGAGTTCCATTAGTGTCAACTTCTGTATATACATAACTTGGTATACCTGTTGTATTAGTTATAGCATCAATATATCTCCATCCATCTCCAAGTGTTGTACTAGTATTTATAGGAGCGGTTGTTTTATTATTTGTTAGTAATGATTTTGCCGGATTATTATAATCAATTGAAACACCATTTGCATTTATTTTTCCTATAGCACATGGTGTTAATGATTGTGACCATATAGTATTGTTTTTTAAAACTCCAGAAACTGTTCCATCTACAGTTGTATATCCAGCTATATAAATGTCTCCCATACTTACACCAGGATTTAATACATTATCACAAAGAATTGTTGTAAATGATCCTGATGTAGAATATTGTAAATCAGTAGGTGTTGTTTTATATGCTGCATGTAATACTACATTATCTACACAAGCTCCTGCTCCTTGTGTATAAAATGATTGTTGTGGACACACATGGTCAAAAATATTTTCTTGAGTTAATCCATAACTTATTTGAATTATATATGAAGATCCTTGTAAAAGGTTTGTAAAACTTCCTGTCCATGCAGAACCTGGATTAGCTTTAATTTGACTTACAATTACAGATCCTTTAGCATTTAATAATTGTATTTCTGCTGAATATTCTGCTGATAGATATTGAGCATTTACTGTCCATGATATAGATGTTAATCCAGGAGTTCCTAATATTAAAAGTGGACAAATATTATTGCTTTTTACAGTTTTAACTATAGTATTAGCACATTCTGTTCCTTGACCATTTGTAAAGCAATATTGAACTTGAGTCTCAAAAAACTCACTTGCTGGATTTAATGAAGATATTGCAAGTTGTGTACCTAATACACTATGTTGTAATTGATGTATTTGTTTGTAAAATATTTGTGAACTTCCATATGAGTCAGTTACTGTAATTTTAGATCCTTGTGATCTATCACAATCATAAAAAGTTGATGGAATAGTACATGAACTAAAATTAATATTTAGTGAAGCTGTATTTCCTGGCTCACCAATTGCATTTACAAAAACCCCATAAACAATATCCTTACATGCGGTTGGTATAACATCAGCAATTAATGATTGAACTGCCGCTCTCATATCATTAATAACTATCCATGCATTTGTAAATGATTGAGCTAAATTAGAAGGAGAATTCATAAAACCATTATATGTACTTAAAGTTCCAGGTCCATTTAATCTTTTTGAACTAGCCATTGATGCACCTTGATAACCTATTGAAGCTGCTAGATCAGCTTGGGGTCCTGTACTTGATTGTAATCCACAAAATGCTCTTTCAACTTGTGTTAGTGCTGTACTTAAATCTGTTAGTCGTCCTGGTGTTCCTACACATGTAGTTAATATTTGTTTTTCTGTAGGATTTATTTTTCTTCTTTTTTCTGTATTTTCTAATGAAACAATTCTTCCTTCATGATTTCCTACTTGTCCTTGTAAAGTTGTTACAGCATTTATTGTCTCTACTAGTCTTGTTCCTAGTAATGTTCCATATTTTTGTAAAGGTAATGCTCTAACTATTGATGCTGTATTTGGATCTTGATATTGTAATACATCTGGTAATAAAACCGGTGTATTTAAAACATCTTCTGAACCAAATGTAGATTGATTTAATTTACGTGCTTGAACTATATTCTCTATTATAAGATTAGTTAGATCTGTTTGATTATTTACACTACGTGCTGCTTGACCTTCACTATTTTCAAGACCTTTTTGATCTACTCTAGCCATCATCATAGTATTATTATTTCCGCCTGGTGCACGAGAAAGTTCTGATAATTCTTCACATAGTTTAGCAATTACATCACTTATTGTATCTCCTTTACATAGATCAATACAAGGAAGATCTGGACCTTGCCAAATCACACAATTGGATGAAATATTATCACACCCTCCTGTTTTATTAGAGTTCAAAGGAATCATAGTTTATATTTATTATTGCTATACATTATAATATACAAAGTATTTATTGTTTTTACAATTATTTTTTAATTAAATTTATTATATTTTTTAAGGTATACAAGGATCACTCAATGTGGTTAGTCCAACCTGCCAGTATGTATCACTATTACAATTTAACGTTTTATTTGGACTACCATTTGATGTAGTTTTATATTCTATTGAGTTAGGATCAACATAATCTGTAGTACCAAGGATACCATCCCAAGCCTCTATGCCAATCTGAGATGCAACGTCATCTATCCTATTTGCATGCGCATTAAAATAAGGCCCACCAATAACTTGTTTTAAACTACCGGCAAATACCAATCCAATTATTTTTCTAACACCACCATAATCAGCTATTAATGCTGATCCAGAATCACCTCCCATTACAGGGTCTTGACATATGGCGAATGTAGGAATAGGATATGAAGAACCACCAAAAGTGCCTGCTACTTTCACGTAAGTAATTTGATTTTGCATCTCAACTGTAGTGGGAACACCTTGTTTCATATAATCAATATAAAAAGTAGCTCCAATAGCCCACACTCTCAAGTCACAATTATCCAATCCACCTTTTGGACCTGAGGTTCTACCAGAACTATATAACACTGGGTTAGTAGTCAGTAAATTATCCAAGTCTGCTGTCGTTGCAAAAGGTAAGGGATCTGTGTATGCCTCTCCAATTTGCTCCACAGATGTAGCGTCAACATCACTTTGGTTTATTGAAAATATTGAACAATCAACTTGATTAGGAGAAGATGCTGTTATAGGTACATATCTTAGTACTTTACCTATAATATCCCCACTAACAACTGGAATCTCCCCATTCTGATATACACTATCTATTGGAGTATACTCATTTTTTATAGGTGGGGCTAAATTTCTTTCATCTGTATAAAACGCATCCTGAATCAAAACGTGGTTATTTGATACACCAACTATAGCCCCACTGTCAGTGTGTTTAGCTATAAATCCAAATGTGCCCACCATACCAATCATATTAGTTGAAGTAACTGATAATCCACCTTTCAGTGGTCTTACCACACCTCTATTTCCAACTCCATTACTACTACTAGAAGTGCAATCACACGCTATTAGTTCGGCTTTACCCATAACAAATACATCTGTTTTTATATCTGTACTATCAATAGTTATTATATTTGGAATAATTTCTTCAGTGGATAATTCTGATAATGGTTTTTTCTCTTCAACTCCATAAATTATAGCTAGTTCGCCAGTTGGAGTGCCATTAGTAGTTTTACGCCCATAAGCTATGTAGTTTACACCAGCACCAGCCTCTTTAAACAGTTCTTTTATTTTTATTTTTATATCTTCCATAATTATAGTTTGTTAAATTTAGTCCATATTGTATTTACAATATAAGTACAAGAACCATCATCACAACATGCTAAGGGATCCTGATTAGTTGCAGTAGGATCTGTACATCCCCAAGTATAACAACAACTTCCGTCATCAGTAATAGCTGTCACATCATAGTTACAAGCAGTTGGATCCGTACAGCCAACACCACAGTTATTACTAAAGTATTGTTGTGAGTTTATTTGGCCATTAGCTACTGTCCAATTAGCAGTAGAGTAAGCAACATCATCTACATGTATACAAGTTAGATTAGGGTTATTGGTACTTTTAAAGGGTATTCCTGACCAATACGCTTGAGGAACAAAGTTGTAGTTATTGCCATTTCTTACATCCAAGTATGTGAGTTGATTATTTTTACAAATCAATTGAGTCATAGAAGTACAATAACTTACATCCAAGCTGGTGATTTGATTATCATTACACACCAAATAAAGTATACCAGTATTATACTGTACATCAAGGCTGGTGAGTTGATTCTCACTACAAATAAAAAGCGCTAAAGCAGTATTTTGACTTAAATCTAGGCTTTGGAGTTGATTAACATGACACCAGAAAACAAATAAAGCAGTATTTTGACTTACATTAAGACTTGTGAGTTGATTAAAAGAACAAATGAATTCAGTTAAAGCAGTATTAGTGCTTACATCAAGGCTTTGGAGTTGATTATTATCACACCAAAACTTAGTTAAAGCAGTAAGACCACTTAGATTAAGGCTGGTGAGTTGATTACCATTTAACAACACCCGAATTAAAGCAGTATTTTGACTTAGATCTACGCTGGTGATTTGATTATCATAACAATCCAAATATTTTAAAGCAGTGAAACACTCTATACCTTGCAAACTGCTAATATTTTTAGAAAATAAATCAGTTAGATACGTAATAGTGTTAACTTTACATATCTCAATTTGATCAAAGTTACCATCATTGTTCGCATCCACAAAATCACCTGCAGTAATGTTACATGTTGATATAGGTGTACCTCCCATATACCAACAAGAGTGGTTTATTAAAGCATTTCTAAAGTTTATATCTGGGATAGTGCAATATGCAATTCCACTGCATAAATTAATATCATGTATTATAGTCGGAGAAGGATCATAATTCGCGTAGCAAGGATCACCACACCCATATGTAAAAGAAATAGGATCATAAGTACATGAGCCATCATCACAAGTTGCTGATGAGTTATAATTGTTTGCTGTAACATTTGTACAACCTAAAAGACCAGAACAAGATCCATCATCACAAGTAGCTAATGGGTTATAATTACATGCTGTAACATCTGTACAACCATCTGGATAAGTACAAGATCCATCATCACATGTTGCTGCTACTACATAGTTACATGCTGTAGCATCTGTACAACCATAAACTGTATTACAAGATCCATCATCATAAGTAGCTAAAGGATCATAATTACAAGCTGCAGGATCCATACAACCACAGAGTGGATTACAGTTATTACTAAAGAAGTGTTGTGAGTCAAAAGCAAAATAATTAGGGTCTGTCCAATTAGCAGTTGACCAAGTGGCATCATCTACACTTATACAAGTTAGATTAGGGTTGCCATAAGCATAAAAATTTGAAAAGTTGGTATTATTGCCATTTCTTACATCAAGGCTAGTGAGTTGATTATAACCACAATGCAAAGTAGTTAAAGCAGTATTTTGACTTACATCTAAGCTGGTGAGTTGATTATCCCAACAATACAAAGTAGTTAAAGCAGTATTTTGACTTAGATTAAGGCTGGTGAGTTGATTTTGATAACAAATCAAATAAGTTAAAGCAGTAAAAGCTTCTATTCCTGTTAAATCAGCAATATTTTGACTATTTACATCTAAAGAAGTTACAGTATTAAGAACTGTAGTAAGAACATATTCACCACTAGTGCTTGATGCTCCATTATAATCTACCCAGTCATTAGTAGTAATCGTTGTAGTGGCTACAAGTGCTGCTCTAAAGTTTGCGTCTGGGATATAAGTTAAACCTGAAAGAGGTATATAACAACTACCATCATCAGTATTGGCAGCAAAACTATAATTAGGTGATAAAGGATCTGTACAACCGCCAACAATATTTATTAATACAAATGCTGAGTCAGTAACTGTACAACCATTACAGTCAGTAACAGTTACAGCAATAGGTCCTAAAGATAAACCTGTTGCAGGATTAGTTGTTTGTGCAAGAGCATCTGACCATACATAAGTATAAGGAGCCGTTCCTCCAGTAACTGTTGCAAGTACTGCACCATTGGCGTTTCCTGGGGTAGCGTCTCTAACTTCTAATGATATTGATAGTTGAGTAGGTTGAATAATTGTTACGGATCCAGTCGTAGTACAAACAGAAGTTGTAGGGTCTCCAACAGTGCCTGGGTTACTGTAAATTGTATAAGTATAAGTTCCAGCAGCTAAACCAACAGCTGTAGAAGAAGTTTGCCCATCTGACCATAACCAGTAGTCATTACCAAATGAACTTACAACGTAAGCAGTTGCAGAACCATCAAAAGCACCAAAACAACTTACATGATTATTTACTTGAACTGTTGATCCATAACAACTATTTGATCCATCACAAGGCAATATAGTAATTGTTGAAGTTTGAGTAGTTGCACACTGCCCTGCATCAGGAGTAAATGTGTAAGTAGTACTTGTACCAGGTAATGCTGTATTATTATAAGCAGGTGACCAAGTTCCTGTAATTCCATTGTTACTTGTAGTTGGAAGTGATAGAGGATATTGGTAGCATACATCAGTATAGAAAGTAAAGTCTGGAGTAATAACTAGAGTAACTGTTATTGTTACTGTTGTTATACAATTGTTGCTATTCATATAGGTAATAACACTTGTACCAGCACTAACTCCTGTTACTACACCTGCATTAGTTACTGTTGCTACTGTTGGTGTTGCTGAAGACCAAGGTGTTGTTGGATGAGCTGTTGCCGAACCTGTTAATGTTGTTGTTAAACCAATACAAACTATTGCTGTGCCTGTAATAGTTGGAAGTGGATTTACAGTTAGATTTAAAGTTGCAGTATTACAACCCACAATATTAGTAACATTAGTTTGAGCAGTAGTATATGTTAAACCAGTACCTAAAGGTAAAGGCCAAATATAAGAATCTCCATCACAAATAGAAGTAGTTACATCTCCATTAGTTGTTGGAGGATCTATACTAATATTCATTGTTGTCGTTAGCCCACATAACCCTGAATTTGCTGTAAAGGTATAAGGTGTTGTTCCTAAAATTGCGGTTGATATTGTTGTTGGGTTCCATGTTCCTGGAATACCATTGGTGGAAGTTGCAGGTAATGCTGGTGCTACACTATTTTGACACAATGGCCCAATAGGTATAAATGGAGGTAGATCTGGTGCAATTCCTGTATTATCCCAAACACAAGTAGTGTTATTAAAGACAAAAGTATCCCAACAATTAACTACTGGTGGCTGTACCGGTTGAGTCCCTGTTACATCATAAACACAAGATGTTGCATTCCAAGTAGCTATTTCATAGCAAGCTATTATTGGAGGAGGACCTTGTACAATACAAGAACCATCATCAAATGTAGCTGCAGGGTCAAAGTTACAAGCAGTAGGATCAATACAACCAGGTATACCGTAAATACAAGAACGATCATCACAAGTTGCAGCAGGATCATAGTTAGTAGCAGCAGGATCAGTACAACCATCAATACAACAAGTACCATCATCACAAGTTGCAAATGGATTATAATTAGATGCCAATGGATTTTGACAACAACCAGCTGTTATAGGAAAAGGAGGGCCACTACAAGGATTACAGGTATAAGTACAAGAACCATCATCACAAGTTGCAGCAGGATTATAATTAGATGCTGTAGGATCAGTACAGCCGTCAATACAACAAGAACCATCATCTACAATACTGGTGCCATTATAAGGAGGAAGATAAGCTTCTGGTGGAAAAGGTACGTAATTAGATGCAGTAGGATCAGTACAACCTAACCAAGTACAAGAGTTATCACCACACATTATTGAAGGATTGTAGTTAGATGCAGTTGGTTCCATACATCCATATGAAAGTGGAATAGTATAAGTTGTTGCAATGCAACCTGTTATATTATCTACAACCGTAATTATTGGTGGATATACACAATTAATAAATATAATTACGTCTCCTTCATTATATGTATTACCATTATATGATGCAGTTACTGTTACTTGACTAACTGGTAAAGGTATACTATTATATATCATACTATAAGTACCTATAGTATAATATCCTCCATTTACTATACCAAGGGTAGGATCAGTTGCTGTTAAAGTAGTTGATGTTAGTTGTTGAACATAAGCACTATCACAGTAATCACAAGAACCATCATCCGTATTAGCTGCAGGATTGTAGTTACTAGCTAGTGGATCAGTACAACCTAGTATTTCAGGTACACAACAAGCTAGACAAGGACATGTTGCAGCAGGATCATAGTTAGTTGCTGAAGCATCCATACAACCGTATACACATACAATTAGTTCAACAGTAATTACACTAGTACAACCTGCAGCATCTGTAACTGTTAATATATATGTACCATCAGCAAGATTACTTATAGATGCTGTAGTTGCTGTATATCCATTTGGTCCTGTCCAAGAGTAAATATAAGGTGGTGTTATAGGATTTGTTATAGTTACTGTAATACTTCCATCATTTGCACCACTAGAAGTTACATTAATATGTGATTCAGTAATAATAGGATATATAATACAATAGTTACAAGTTCCATCATCTATATTTGCAAATGCATTATAGTTAGTTGCAAGAGGATCAGTACATCCAGGAACAAGTGGACAATCACCTGTAGTAAATGAATCACAAATAGGAGAATATATAATATCATCTAAACATCCATTTATATCTGGATTAGGATTCATATAAGCTCTCCAGTAATATGTTGTAAATGGTGCTAAGTTTGTTGGTGTTTCTGTTATTACAGTATTAACAACACCATTTCCAGGATATGAAGTTAATAATCCTGGTACCATTAGATTTGTTATTTGTCCACCAGTAGTTATATTACCTATTGTTAGATTAGAATTAGTTCCATATATAACACCCCAAGTACCTGTTGTTCCATTAGTTATTGATGTTTGTAAATTTCCTAATGAAGTATATGCATACTTTAGATTAAATTGACAACTACTAATACATATAGCTGAAAAACATTCTATAATAGGGCATGCAGAAGGTGTAGTAAACATTTGTATTGCATTCCAACACGAAATTAATGTACCACAAGTAGCTCTTACTTGAAATTCATATTCTGTATCATAATTAAGACCTGTAATAATATAATATAAATTAGCAGTATTAACTGTTGTCCATGTAGTAGTACCCACAATTCTATACCTTAACTCATATGTTACTGTTGTTTCTGTTGTATTTGTTTCTGACCAAGTAACATATGCCTTAAATGTATTTATACCTATATCAGTTTTTATTGTAACATATGAATTACCTGGTGCATTACATGTACATTGTGGAGCTGGTGTTATACATACTGGATCTGGGCATAGTTCTGTAACTGTTATTAAAAGTCTTTGTTGAGCACAATTTCCTGATGTAGTAAAACATTCACATAGTTGTGCAGTATGTTCTGTATTAATTGATGCATTAGAAATTACATGAGTATATCGTCCAATTTCATTTGTTTTACCAACATCTTTACCATCTAAATATATTTGATAATCTTTTATTGCTGTACCATTTTGATTTACTACATCAAAAATTAAACATTCATTATCTTTACATTCATATAGAGATAATGAAAAAAATGAATTTAAATCAGAAGCAAAAGTACTTTCTGTAAAAGTATCAGATGTATAATTACCACTCCACCCATAGTTATCTAAACCTCCATATCCAAAAGGATGTAGAGTTACAGTATTTACTTCATTCCAATATAGATTTGATCCTGGTAATTCAATAGCCGCTATTGATGTATTTGCCATTAAATTTATTGGTGCTGTACCTGTTAAAAATGTACCGTCTTTTGTAGGTCTGTTACCACTTGATATTGCACCAATTGCATGTAATGGGAATGCTCTTTGAGGTTGGTATATGTTTACTGGTCTACTTGTGTATAAAAAACAATTTAAAGAATGATTACATGATTTAGAGATCCATGTATTATATGTATCTATATATTTATTATAATCTGCTTTCCATGCTGGAGATATATTACCCCCAATAGTAGCAACATTCCAATCGTTAGCACTTCCATTTGTATTTCCTCTATTATGATAGCATGCATAATTTATATCATTAGATACACTTGCAAAAGGTACTTCTGTTTCATCTGCAAAACAAATTATTAATACTTGTTCTGTTGTTGCAACTGGTGGAGGACCATTCCAAGTTACAGTAGTACCTTGTGGAACAAGACCATCAGGACCAATCCATGTTGTACATGTTGTACCATTTATATAATTATCATAAAATGGATTGCTACAATCACTATTTTGAAACCAATCTTTTATTTTTAACGTATAACTCATGTCATAAGCAGTATTACCATGACACCCACATTCACCAGTTGCTCCATTTGATGGAGCATAACATCCACCATAACAACTATTAGGTGGATTACAAACAGGATCAGCATTATAAGGATCTGGAAGAGCAGTATTACAATTAGTTCCTGCATTATTAAATTGTCCTGTAATTGCAGTTGTTGCCCAATCTAACCATCTTTCACCTGCTACAATAGTATGGTAATGAGAACCAACAAAACCTTGAGTAGCAAGAGTTTGCATCCATAATTCTGTTGCAGTATATATATCTATAGTAGGATTTAATCCTAATGATGTTCCATCATAAAAGAAATATACTGTAAGATTGCCTTTTTCTATTAGTCCGCATAAAGGATCTACCCAGCTTGGATAGGTTCCTGCTTCAGGTAATATAGTTGGATCTATAGGTTTATATACTGTTCTGTCAATTTTAAAACCTAAATATTCTTTTTCTTTTTTATCTTCCCAAAAACATAAATATTTTTTTGTAACTATTTTATCTAATGTAGTTTCACACGGACTAGTCATTCCAAATCTCATTGCTTGAAACTTTTTATAAACACTATCAGAAAATATTGCTTCTATTTCTATTCTTTTAATATCTGAGTCAGTAAGAAATTCAATAGGATTATATTCTCCATAAGCTACATCACAAGGTGGTGGATATATACATGAACCATCATCACATGTTACACTTGAATTATAATTTATAGCTGTTGAGTCTGTACAACCACATGGTAATTGACAATCTATTATTGGTGTATATTCACATTTACCTGCATATACTTGTACAAGATATTCTAAACAATTACCAGGAAATGTTAGTGTTGTACCTGCTATAATATAAGATATACTATTATTAACAGCTTGAAAATTAAGTTCTCCATTTGCATCTGTAGTTAATAAAGTTGAAGGTATATTAATTGGTATACCATTTAAATCTGTAGATATTGGATAATTAGGTAATGGTAAACCAGTAGATATATCTATTACTTGAAGAGTAACACAATTTTCATTTTGACAAGGAACAGTATTAGTAACTGCATTTGATAATTGATAATTTATAACATTATTAAACATACCTGGCCAGTCAGGTATAGTATTAGGAACAGATAAACCTGGTAAAGAAGTGGCTACTTGACTTGAAATTTGAAATTGTGTACCAGGAAAATTAAATGGATATGTTACATTAAATGCATCTAACTTACCATAATTAAGTGCATATGGGTTAGCCGTTTCTAATCTTCTTATATTAGGATTCATTCCAGGTGGTGCATTCCAAACAGGAATACATGTAGTAATATCATTACACCATAAAGAACTTGCAGGAGCCGAACCAGTAGTCCAATCAGAAAAATAATTTACTGCATTAACTGGGAACATACCAGTACCATCTGTACTATGTATAGCTGCTGATACATGTAATGCATAACTATTATGTTGAGGTTGGTTGGATGAAGTATTATTAAACAAAGATGGCCATAAAACAACATCAACACCTCCTGATGCTATATGTGATGCAAGTAGTGCTGTTGCAGTAATATGGTCATTTTTCCAATTTTCTGTATTACCATCTATTATAGATGACTCAATACCTTCACATTGACCATTAAACTCTATACCATTAGGATATGTAATTCCATTTACTGTAATATTTGCAACTGCCTGTTTTCCATGATAAGTACAAGCAGATTCATCATTAAATATTAAAATTAAAATTTTATCACTAGAATTAGGAATAGGTGGTAAACCTAATGATGTAATAGACGCACCTGTATTTGTAGTGCTAGTTGTTTGTCCTACAGGCATATGAGAATAAAAGTCATCTACAGTACTATCATTATGTGACCATAAATGAATATCTCCAACAATACCAGTTGCACTATTACCCGTTCCCCAGTCTTCCCATGCAGTAGTATCAGCAGATCTATTAGCTGTTATTGGACCACCACCATTTAGATTAACACCACCATTATTTATTATTCCGTTAAAGCAAGATGATACCCAATCTAACCATCTAGCACCACCACCTCCAATTATTGTATGATAATCTTGTCCAGTAAATGTAAATGGAGCAAGCCATTGTTTAAATGCAGCGTATTGATTTTGAATATCAACTTGATCATAATTATGTCCTTTATAATAAACATATATTTTATCAAAGTTTAATGTAGTAGGACTTTGACCATAACAACCTTGATACCAATCTGGTGGATCTTCAGATGTAGAAGCATCATACGTTTCTACTATACCAATATCACAAATCCAATGATATGTTTGAGTATTCCAAGTAGTTGGATTTGATCCTGTTGCGTTTATTGTATATGTATAACTTAATCCATTATTAACATATGTATCATATAAAGCATAATTAGTTTGAAAAAGTCCATCAGCTACTATAATATGACTAACTTTATCTCCCCAAGCTAATAAAATTTCTAATGAACCATCTGCTTGACATGTTATATCATGATTAAAATGGCATTTAGAACTTGTAGTATTCAAAGATGCATAATTAGGATAACAGAATTCTGGAGATAGTGCCATTTATCTTGCTGTTGTAGGAGGTATAGTTATTTGTCTAGAGTTATTTTGAACATCGTTAGATGTTGTTGTAGATGTTTGTTGATGAATTAATTGTTGATTATATATATTAAGACATCCTTTACATACTACACTATTATTTTGTGCTACTGCTTTATTACATCCACATCCTATTGGTTTTTTACAATATGTACAATTCATTTGATTTTTATTTTATATTAACAACACTCGTTTGAGCAAGTGATTTTTTCTAATTTCTTTTTTGCAAAATTATATAATTGCATTCCTTCTGCTGGACTTTGACAATATTCTACTTTTGCTTTTGCAGCATCAATCATAAGTTTTATAAAATTCATTTCTCTATATATACTTTGTTGTTTACTATTTGGTTCACATGGAGTAACGTCAAGATCACAAAGTTTTTTGTAATAAGATTTCATTATTCCTGTTATTCTTAGATGATTATATTCTACATACACTCTATCAGTAGGAGCTACAGCGTATCTTATTATATATATTCCATCTGCTATTGCACTTCTACTACTAGATCCTGTTAATGCATTTACATTAGTTGTTGATATAGTATTACCGCATACATCAGTATTAGTAGTTACTACTCCTGATAATGATGTTCCTGTACAACCTATGGTTTGTACACCAAGAGAACATGAGTTTATTGCTAAATCAAATCCTGGTTGTACTTTTATTAAATTTCCTTGATTAAATCCAGGAGGTGTTATTAATAATTCACCACAATCAACATATAAACTATCTGTATATTGACTCGTATCTTTTATTCTAAAAATCTCACAATTTGCTACTGTAGGGATTTCTAAACTAAGTATATGTTTATTTGCCATGTTATATGTATTTAATATAAGAGTACTCTTCAATAATAATATACAAAAAAAAATATAATAAAAAAAGAGTGAGACATTGAAATCTCACTCTTTTTAAATAATATAAATTATATTTACTAGTTTCCTGTATATCCAGGTAAAAAACTTGTAGCCATATCAGTTATAACTCCACCTAACCCTGCTCCAGTAGATAATGCCGCTAATGTAGTTTCCCACGCTGCAACAACACCGTTAGTATAAACTTTAATTAAATACTGATCATTATCAAAAGTTCCAGTTGGATTGTTAAAACGTGGTACAGTATGTAATATATAGTAACAAGTATAACTTGCACTACGTGTAATATTTAAACCACCATCAGCCGGTCCAACTAATTCTATTTCTCTAATTCTAGTTGAATCTAGGTTTCCTTGATTAGTAGGATGTTGCATGTATCTTTGCATTAACATAACATCTCTAAGAACTAATTCACCTTTAGTTTCAGAATCTTTACCAGTTGTTGTAGTAATACCAAGACAAGCACCAGTACATGGATCTCCATCTTCATCTACTTCAGATGCTAATATTTGAAGTGGTTCTTCTTGATAGTAATCTCTAGTATCAAATGAACAGTTACCAAATACAGTTGAAGAACTAGTATCAGTAATAGTCATTCGACCAAGATTACCTGGAATAACTGTAGTATCTGCAGCATAAGCTTCTAATAGTACTATTGCAGCTTGTTGTTTAGCATATCTAGTATTACCGGCTGCGGTAGCAGAATCAGTAATAGTAGTATAGGAACCAGTACTTTGATCGTATTCAACTTTTACATCAATTAATTGACTAAGAATTGGATCAGCTAATAATTGAATTGCCATATCAGCTAAAACTTTAGCAGGATCTTTATGAGTTTGTCCTGCACCTACAGGACAGCAATAACCATCACCACCTAAAATTTTATAAGCATTTCTATTTAATGCTCTTAAAGCTGGAGCACCTTTTAAATCAATTCTAACCGATACATCCGTTGAACATGGAAAACATGTATCATCTGCTACTATTACTACTTCAGCAGTTACAGCAGCTACTACTGGTTGTTTACCAATAAATCTAACATAATTAGGATTTATCATTTTTGATTTCCATGATTCTGCATATCCACCGTGAAATCTATTTCCACCTAAGATGTCATTTGCAGCACCAGCTACACCAGTAGCACTTCCAAGGGGAGACCCCATAGCAAAGATTACATTTGTAGTACCAGCAGTAAGAGCTGCGTCAGTTACAACATTGTAAGTTTGTGCGTTCAAGAATGCGCCCTGTAAAGCTGGTAATGCAGCAGAATTTGTACCAGAACTTTCTACTGCAAAGGTTGCAGGGGCGTATGATTGTTGAAACGCGTGATTAAAATAACCCATTTTTTTAATGCCCCTTTATGTATTCAGAGGACTTTTTTTAATTAATAAAAGTGTCCATTTTTTTAATGTATTATCTGGACTTAGTATTTAATGATAATACATGTATAATATAAGAATTTTATTTTTTATATCATAATTTTTAATTGTTTCTTTCTGCAGATTGCATTTCTCTACTATAATTATTTGCATCAGCAATATCTCCAGCAATAATTGCTGCAGCTTCATCAATAAATAATTCTACAAGATCATCTTTAAATTCACATAATATATCTACTGCAGATGTTAGTCCTGTATATGGATCTATACAACCTTGAATCTGTATTAATGTAGGTTGTCTATAATATATAAGAGTTGGATTAACAATAGTAAAATCTTCTTTATATATTTTTAATACATTATTTGCTATTGTACAAACTGTTTCACCCCATTCAAAATTAGGATTCTTTAATGGATTTCTTAATAAAAGATCAATATTTGCTTCTTCTGTTAAATAACATGTCATTGATCTAGGTTCAGGACAACATTCTGAAGTAGCTTCTAAACTAACTCTTTTATATTCTAAGTATTCTGTAACACCTGGAAAGTTAGTTGATGCAACATGATTACCATTATCTGTTGTAGTTAAAGGTAAATTAGTCAATAATACTTGTAAGTCATCAATACGCTTAGTAGAATTTTCATCACCTTCTTGAAACATATTATTACCATGTAAATTTCTTCTACACCATTCAACTTGTGCTTTATTAAAAGCTTCTACCATTTGCCAGCATTCTATATTATCATAGTCATTACTAGCTATTTTGTTGAGTCTTTGTCTAAATTTTATTTGAATAGTTTGATTTAACATAGTTACGACTGCCAGTAGTTTTTAACTTTATTAACTAATCTATCAATAATTTCTTCATTTAAAGGATTTTTAAAGTATTCTAAAACTTCTTCAGTAGTTTTACCTAATTTAATTTTAGTATCAGACTCTATAATCCACCCTTTATTATCATTTGTAATAAATTGATAATATGATGCATCTTTTATAACTGTTCTGAGAGTTAAGTTTTCCATACTTTCATTAGATATTGTTGTAAATATTATTGCAGCTTTAGTTTTTGATTTTTCATCTCCTTCACCATTTATATATTTATCCATATCTTCATATAATATATCAATAGGTGTACTTTTAATATATTGGTAACTATTTGCATCTATTAATTTAGTTACATAAAATAACTTATCTTGATTTTCATCATATAATTTTTGTAGCATTGATAATGCTGTATTTTTTAATTTAGAACTTTTAGTTTTTGTAACAACTGTTTTTTTAATTTGATCCAAATAAAATCTACAGTTTGCTTTCATTTGTGCCGTTTCATAATCTTTTGCTACAATAGAAAAGCCTCCTGCTTTAATTGCATAAAGTTTTATAAGATCATATGGATCTTTAGCAGGATCTAAAAAGTATGGATCATTTCCTACTTTGATATGTATTTTACTCCAAAAAATATGATTATCTGGTCTTAATACTTGAACCTTATTCCAAAATTCTGGATCATCTTCATCAATAACATTTGCTGCTAATTCTTTTTCAAGTTGAATTACAACCGTTCTAATTTCTTTAATTTTTGCTTTTTTTTCATTATCAGGTAATAGTTTTACATCAGGAGAAAATTCATTTAATCCTGTTATATATCTTTTAATACCATTTAATTCTAAACATGCAAGATCTTCCATATGATATACACCATCATGCAATGTCATGCCATATTTTTCTAAACCCATATTTTCTTTTCTATCATCAAAGAAAGGACGTATAGCTATTTTTTGATCTTTACCTTTTTGGTACTTTTCATTAATTGTAAAATCTTTTGTTGTTGTACTCATAATTTTTTTTTGGTTTTTATTAATATTGGTTTTAAAGAAAGTGAGAGGAGCACTAGGCTCCTCTTTCTTTCATATTGTTAATTAAGATTAGAATGAACCTCCTGTTATAGGATTTTTCATAACAATCTTAAGAACTTTAGTAGGATCTTTCACCCAAATAGCTGGCATTGTTTGTGTCATCATTACACGGTATCCATTAAAGTTACCTGATGAAGCAAATCCTTGACTACGTCCCATATAATCCATAGTACCATTTTGGTAGAACCATTTTAATTGATTATCCCAAGATAATTTTAATAAGAAGATATTATCTTGAACATTATCAGTTACATCAAATATAATGAAACTATAAGAAGATAAAGGTCTTCCATCTACTAGTGGATTCTCAATGTCATTAGTATGTAAGTTATCAAACGCTGGGTTTAATACAAATTGTACATTAGCTAAAAACGGAATAATGTACGAAGTAAATGCATATCCAAAACCTAAGTCCATTGGATTACCTTTAACAATTCCCATTTGATCAGCATTATAAACTGCACCACTTAATCCAGAAGCTAATCCAGATGCTTCAGCTCTAATAGCTTCATTGATAAGTTTCATTCCACCAATTCCTGTTTGTACTACTAAAGTACGTCCTGGATCTGGTCCTTGTAATTCAACTTTTCCTTGATAGAAATTGTAAAGTTCATTTTTAAACATATCAAGATCAAAAGAAGCTTTGTTATATACTCTTTTGAATGAGTTATCTAATTGTTTCCAAAGACCAACAGAAAGTCTGATGTCATCTGGTCCGTCTTGTTTAACTCTACCACCGTGACCCCACATTAAGTAAGTCTCAATGTCATTTGCTACTTTAGTAAGGTGTGCAGCCTCCATAGAAGTTAAGAAAGTTTTAGAAAGCGTTCCATTATCAAATGCTCTCTTTACATAATCTTTACCCATTGCTGAAACCATACCTTCTAATGTAGAAACTGAAGGATCAAGGTTCTTATCAAAGTTTCTCCATATTTCAGTTACAGGTACAGTACCATCAGCATTCATTCCTCCTTTAAGCATTAAGTCTGCTCTAGAAGAAATAGAATAATGAACGTGTGCTTCTGCTCCTCCTACAAAGTTGTAGAATTCACGGAAACCTGCACTTGTTGCAATGTCAGAAAATCTTTCTCCGTACTCACCTCTTGCAGAACCTTTTCTAAAGAATTTAGTTCCTGGTGCTAAGTATTCTACATCTAAACCTACATTACTTGCATTATTTACAAGTTGTACAGTATAGATATATCCGTTACCTGCTGGTAAAATATCATCAGCTGTGATGTATAATTCAAGTCCATTATACTTATCATAGGTAATAATATCCCCATGACCGAAGGCGCGTTTAGAAAGTTTAATTCTAAAGTTTTGACCATCCAATCCTAGTGGACTGTTTGCTTCAGCTCCTGTAATTTCATCTGTAATAAAGGGTAAGTCAATTGCAATAGGTGTTTGCCATTTGTATTCTCCTCTTGCATTATCCACCATGATAGTATTTTTACCACCGAAAGATGCCATTTGGTATAAAGGCATTTCTACCTTTTGCGTCATTGCCCACAAATCCACTGGACCCATGTCCATTGGTTCTGCATTACCAAGCATATTTGCTAAGTGATATGAATCTACATGTGAACTCGCAGTATAGCTTGTATCTCTTAAGAACAAGCCATTGTTTAAAACTGGTGTTGCCATTTCATTTTCATTTTTTAATTAATAATTATTGTTGTTTTTGGTTTTATTTTTTATTAAAATCTTTTAAATATATTTTCATTATTTCTTTGTATTTTTCTTTTTGTTGGTTCTGATGACATTTTTTCTTCTGTACTTGATGCACTCTTATCTAATTGAGTTGTTTTTAATTTTCTTACAGTTTTTTCTACAGCTATAGTTTCCCCTTTTTGCATTATTTGAGCTTTATAGCTAGTAGGATCAGCAAGTAACCATAATGCTTCAGATACTAAGTCATAATTAGGTTCTACAAACTGATATTTTTCTAGTAAGTGACCTAATAAATTTGTGTTTTGACCACTAATTGATGGATAATTTGGTTGGACTAATCCGTTGTATAAAAGAGATTGAATCTTTCTATCTATTGTAAGATCTCCTATTTTACCACCTTTTAATGTATCATATACATTAGCCATATAATTTTGAGATGCTTGTTCTTGTTGTCTTCTTTTCATATCCTGTTCTTGAAGTTTTGAATTTACAATTTGTTCTTGCATCTTATCTAATTTTGGTTTGAACTTACTTGCCTGTTGCTCAAGTTTACCAAGATCTTTCCAAATTTCTATTTCTTCATCAATTTCTGAATCAGATCCATATCCTGTTGCTCCAAGATATTCTCTAATAATGTGTACTTGATCATTCTCATTTTTAATATCACGTTGGTGTGATTCTTCTACATAAGCTAAAGCTCTAAATAATCCTTTCATATCTTGACCACCATCAGCAACATATTTTGCTGCTATTTGTAATTCTTGTGGTAAGCTATTAAAAAATTGTGCTGGAGTTTCTCTCCTTACTTCATTTGCTTTTTCTTCAAGATTTGCTTGTATTAAATCTTCAAAATCTTTTGTACTGTATTCTTCTAATGGTTTTTCATCATCAAAACCTACTAGTTTATTTTCAGTAATTAATTTATTAACTACATCAGCCATTCCTGATATAGGTTTTCTACCTCTTTTCTTAGAAACATCTTCATTATTTTCTTCAGCTTCTAGATTTAAAAGTTCATCAATTTCCTCTTTAGATATATTTATGTCATCTTCTTTTAAACTAAGATCTGTTGTATTATCCTGTACTTCTGTAACAGATTCATTATTTACATCAGCTAGTTTATTTGTGTCATTCTCATTAAGAAATGACATATCTACTTTTGCATCTCTTGAAAAAACATTTGGTTTTTTTTCTGGTAATGTTATACTACCTGCATCTGGGGCTCCACTAAAAATTTCATCTAAGTTAATATCCACATCATGGACTATTGTTTCTACAGTTTTTTCTATTTCTGTCATAATTTTATTTTTTGGTTTTTTAATTATTACACTAATAATATACAACTTTTTTAAAGATAAACCTTAAAAATTTTGTATATATTTTTTTTTTCAGGAGTATATAGCTAAGTGTTATTTTTTCTTTTCTTTTCTATCTTTTTTATCCTTTTTCTTTTTAGTTTCTATATCATATTTATTCTTATTTTCACGTGCAATTTCAAGATTTGTAGTAGCAACATCACGTTGTGCAGTTATTTTTTCACGTTCTACTGCTAGTTTATCACGTGTTACAGCATTTTTATTTATTAAATCTTCTCTTTTAAAATCCATTTGCTCTCTATATTGGTCTCTTTTTTGCATATCATTCATAGCATCACGGAAATCACTTTCTTGATTTTGATTAACATCACTCTGTGCACCAAATCCAGCAGCTCTAATTTCAGCAACCATAAGATCTTTTCTTCTATCTGCTTCAGCTTCTTGTTGTTTAAAGTCACGTTCTGCTTGTTTTTCTGCAGCTTGAGCTTTAAGTTGTTGCTCTTGCATTTGTTGTTGAGTTTGCATTTCTTGTTTTTTAGCATTTTCTTGTTTAACTTCAGCATCTTTAAGTATGTCTGAAACTTCTGCAATAGAGTCTGCTTTAACAATACTTCCAAGATCATATATAGATGCTCCTGATGTATTATTTTGAAGTGCTAATTGTTTTAACTGATCAAGAGTAGCTCTATGATTTGTTTTAGTTGTACAAAAAATATTAAAATCTCTCATTAATAATTTAGTTCCATTAATAACAAAATTAACTTTTTCTGCTTCAGAATTAATATATGAAAGTCTTACACTTGGATTAGTACTATTATAATATTGTGCAAGATCTGTTCTCATTTGATGAACACGTGGCATAAGTTGATCTGAATGATTTACAAAATAAATTTCAGTTTGTGCATATGATTGGTTCATTGCATTAATTACTCCTGTTGCTGTTTCTTGTGCAATAGGTGAACCTAATCTTTGTGGATTAACACCAATTGCTTCAAAAGCTTGTTGTTTAAAGTGATTAGCTAATTGTATTCTAGACATTAATCTACTTGATTGTTCAAGGTTTAATGTTTGATAATGATTAAAGTTTGTAGCATTTTCTGTATTAGTAATAGATGTATCTAATGGCATCATACCAAAATCTTTCATTGCTACATATGCTTTAGCAAGATTATTCTTACCCCAATCTTCACCCATTGAATGACGTGGTAAAGCATTTTGATCAAACATAATAATAGTACCTAATTCATCTACTAAAATATCTGCTATCTGGTTATTTACCATATTGTATCCAACTTGATACGGTTTCATTAAATCAACTAAAGAAGTTGACCTTGTGTTTCTATCAGAAAATACTCGCCCTTCAACTGGAAGTTTACAACCATATAAGTTGTTATCTCCTTTAAATTGAAATGGAATTCTCCCTGGTCTCTTTCTATTTATACCTAAATATACTGGATTAAAACCATCAGTTTCATTTTGTTTCCAATACGAAGGGGCATTAGGACCTATTTTAATACCACCCCAAACTTCATTAATCCATATCCAATCTATATGTTCTCCTTGTACTAAATTATCTTTTGTTTTTTCTTTAAATAAATTTGTATTATAAATAGGCTTTTCAGTTACTGTATATATTTCATCAATTATTTCTTGTATTATATCACCTTCTTCTGTAATTCTCGTAAGATGTCCTACTTTTCTTTGTGTTTTCCAATATACAGTTGTAACTCTCATCATATCTCCATCACCCCAACTTGCTATATCTTCACTATCACCAAGTATCCAGTTTACAATATCACCATTTGAAGAATGATCATTACCTTTTACACTCATGTATTGTCTATATTGTAATGAAGGAGATCCAACATTCCATTTATGTGATTTACTAGCATCATAATAAGATCCATCATTTTGTTGACCTCCTATCATATATCTTGCTGAAATAGCTGGATATATATTTTGTAAAGATAACATTTGTTCCTCATTCATTAAGTAACCATACTTATCAATAACATCTGCTGGAGACATCATATCACATTTACCTACAAAATTAGAATCAGATATATATCTTGAATCAGGAGATTTATGATAAAATGTTAATACAGGATTCCATAATTCTATATCATAATCATCTTCCATCATTTTAAAATGCCAAAACTCTCTATCTGCAACAAGCATATCTCTAAATCCTCTTTCTTCTAGTTCGTTCATTTTAAATCTTTCTTCATCAACTACTAACTGATGAGTTGCCCATTCTTCAACTAAACTTCTATAATCTTTTGAAAAAAAATCTTCTATTTCAGGTAATGATTTTATGTTATCTTGTGAAAGTTGTTCTTTTGCTTCATCTGAATTAGGATCTAGTCCTGCTTCTAACATTTTCATAAGAATCTTTGATTCAGCATCTGCTAATAAATTTTCTTCTATTTGTTTTCTTTTTTGTTCAAGCATTTCATTGTAGGAAAGATCATCTACTGCTCTAAATTGAACTTTATGAAATCTTTTTGTAAATTCTCCTGTTAGTACATTAATAACATTTGGGATAATAGGATAAAATTTTAGTTCTAGTGCAGAACTATCTTCTTTAGTTAAAATATCCATTATATCTTTATACTCATTATCTTCTTCAATGATATAATCAGTTTTATCTATAACACCTTTTGCAAGTTTATAATTCTTCAATAATTTTCTTGCATTTTTTTGGAGGTACTCTATACCTCTCATTTCAATCCAGTCTAAATTCCATGCTGCCCATTCATCATCTTTTTCCTTAGCTTTAATAAATTGTAAAGGTTGTGTAAGATTGCTATTAGTTAATTCGTGATTTTTAATTTTAGCACCATTCTTTAATTGGTAAGCATTATATAATTGCATGTTATTTAGTATTTAATTTTTTATAAAATATTCTGAGTCAACATAATCAACATAGTCAAGATATTCAATATATATATAATTAATATTATCCATGTCAAATATAGTATTTATATCAAATGTTGTATCTGTTGTCCAATAATTTTCTATCATTATTTAAAATTTTTATATGGTGATTTTTTTATTTTACTTTTATATCTTGATTTTTTATTTCCAATATTCCTAAATGGTCCCATATTTAATTTATACAAATTTTGGGACTTATCCAAGTTATTTGAATCTTGATTTTCTTTTCTTTTACTATATCCTCTGTTTGCTTGTTGTATTTTAACAAAAGCAACAAGTGCTGCAAACGCAACTAATCTATCCACATTAAGTCCAGGGTAATATTGTAACATTTCAGTAAGTAACATTTTGTCTGGTATTCTTTCTACACCAAATGTTTGTGATAACACTTCTCCATTTTTATCTACTTCTTCATCTATTGCTTCTCTAATATATTCAATTGCATAAGAAATAAGATGACTCTTAAATAAATTACCAGTATTTTTCCATCCATATTCTTGAAATACATTGTTATTAGAACCTAACTCTTTAAGAAATAAAATTTGTTGTTTGGGAACTAAATATTTTTGCTTTCTCTTTGCAATCATATGTTGTATAAATAATGATATATTATTTTCTACTAGTGTCCATGCTTTATACCATTCAATAATCAATTCTAATTGTTCATGTGTTTTATTTATATCATCATATCTACCACACCATGATGCAACTATTTTTTCTTTTTCAATAAATGTTTCTGTTTCTCCAGTTTTATCTGTTCTTGTAACTTCACATGCGTTTTTATATACAAATATACTACACAATGAATCTGATGTTGTTGTTTTGCCTTCTGACACGGGGTCAATAGATGCATAGTATGTTCCAAATTCAAGATTTTTAATTGGTCTTTCCCATACTACTAGTACACCACTTTTATCTTCATCTTTCTTTTTTACTGGAAAATTTAATATAGGTAATTTTATACTCTTAGTTGCTGTAATACCTTCCTCATCTCTGTCAAGTTCTAAAAACTCATAACTATATTCTTTATTATCAATTCTTTTTAATTGTTTAGATATTAATGCTTGTGGAAATACAGCAGCTTTTCTATATGCAAACGCCTCAGCAATATTTATAGGTTTTTGAGATATTCTTAATTGATATTGTTCAGCTGATAAATCTTTTTGCCATTGTATTCTTTCTTGATATACAGCTTTTAATGATTCTTTAACTTGTGAGTTTCCATAGTTATCAATAAATGGAGGCATAGACCATTGTTCAGGAATAAATAATCCAGCTATACCAATAGTTCCTTTGTCATCCATTAGATCTGTTTCTACAGCATATATATCATTTCCTTGTGGATTAAGTATAAATTCTTTTAAAGGATTACATTGTGTAAGATCACCTACAGATCCTGCTGCAATAAACATTCCTGTTGTAATTAGACCAGATGTCATTGCAGGTCTAATATATTCATATGTTTGATCCATTTTTGGAGCAATACCCGCTTCTTCATGAAAAAAGTAAGTACATGGTCCACCTACTCCAGTTGTTGCATTTTTTTCAAATGATGCACCTTGTATTTTTGACATTAGACCTCTATTAGTCTTCCTATTATTTATTCTAACTTCAATCTTTTGTTCCCATAATAAAACCTTTTCAGGATTACTTGGTCTATACCAAGCAGTATGTTCATTAAGAAATGTTTTATATTCATCTAAAAATTTCCATGAACCTTTATCATTTATATAATCTTTAAGGGAAGCACCTATTTTACATATAGAACCTTCTTCAAACCAGTAAGTGTTTATGATCTTACCCATGTGAAAATAAGAAGAAGCAATCTGCCTCTTTTTTAATATAACTGCATGCTTATGGTTTAATTCTGCTAATATTTCGTATAGTGCCATATGATATTGAGCATCTCTGACTTTAGCAAATCCATACTTTTTTTCTTCTTTATCAAATATAGGTAAGAAGTTTAACCACATGTAATAATCTCTAGTTAGATACCACGTGTTTTTTTTTCCTATATATATAACTCCTTCTCTACATTTTTCTTTTTGATTATTCCAGTATTCAATATAGTCTTTAGTTTGAAATGGTTTGTCACAATAAAATCCTTGTCTATTAAATGTAACTGCTTGTTCATTAAATAATAATGCGGTCTCATCAAACTCATATTGACCAGGTTCTTTAAAGAGTATAGTAATATACTTTATAAAGTCTTCTTTTGTTTTAAACTCTTTATATTCCCATTTACCATTATTGTATGTAGGTATAACCTTATACACTTACTATAATTGCTAATATATCATGTTGATCTATAAGTAAATGAGTTTCACCATCATGTCTCATAGGAACAGGTTTAGCATATTCACTATATTGTATATAATCTCCTTCTTGTATTCCTTCTACAACTTCCCCAACAGATACCACATAGGCTTTATTTTGTTGTGTCTGTTGATTTTCAGGAATATATATGCCTGAATCACCATATGTTTCTGATGCTTTTACTTGTTTAATTAAGACTCTGCGTCCAATTGGAATTACTCTTTCTGTCATTTTTATTAATTTTTAATTTTTATAATTGGTCATATGCTAACCCTTGTCCACCACGTACTTGACTTTTTTGTTCATCTTTCATATCATTATAAGCTCCTTTAAATGATTGTCTTATTTGATCAAATTTTGCTGCAGCATTTACAAGAGAATTAATATTTCCATCTCTTCCGTGTTCAATAGTTGTAGTTTCCATATATCTTGCTAATCTATCTAACATTGCTTTAATTCCTTTATATGCTCTAAATGTTGGTGTTTGATATAAGTCCTCACATAATTTTAAAGCATTCTTTATACTTTCATCTTCAGGAGATTCTTCCAAACTTATTTCTTCTATAATTACTTCTTCTTTTTCATGTTCTATCATATTAAAGAACGGATTCATATCAGGATCAGGACATGTCATATAAAAAATATATAAGTATACTGACATATACGTATCTGGATAATTATCCATTATAGTCTTTAATGTTCTTATGGAGTAACAATGTTCAGATGGAATAACTTTTTTATTCTGTATATCAAATAGTTTTACTAACATATTATTTTATTTTTTGTTGATGTTATCTTTCATCCATAGTATTAAACTATTTACTTCATCTTTTAGATATGGTAAATCATACATTTTAATTTCTTTTATTATTGGTTCATTTTGATTATTATACTTTGTTATTGGATAACCAAATTTGTCTTCTCCTTCTTTTTCAAATGAAACATGCTGTATTTGTAATTTACCTATTTTAAGTTTAGGATTATGTTTTTTTATTACATACGCATATAAACTTAATTGTAAATTGTAGTGATTTAGATTACAATCATCTAATGCACTGACAGGGTTGTACATTTTAGAAGTAATACCTTCCCAATTTGTAAATCCTTTTTCCTTTATTTCTTTATTTGTTTTATAATCAAGTATATTTATTTTACCATTTACAATAGATACAAAATCAGCTTGTCCACATAAACCTAATGATTTTAAATAAACAAAAAGTTCTGGATATGCACCATTTTCTAATTTTTGATTTGGTGCAATTTTAATTCCTACTTTATCAACTATAGGTCTAATAATAGGTACCTCTATACCATCTCTTTCAATTGTATTAAATTCTAATATGTTTTCTTCTCTTTGATTATGATACCAATTACCTAAATCAATTGCTCTTTCTGTTTCATTATCCCAAGCTTTTTTAATTTCAGAAGGTGTCATATTATACCATTTGGATTTTTTATTTTTAGATGATTTTATTGCTTGACCATTTTTATCAAATTTAGGTTTAAATTTACTAATAAAAGAAGTTACACTTATCCACTTTGTTCCATCCTTTTCTAAATTATCATTTAGACTTTCATATACATGACCTTCTTCTTTAAATATTACTGTCATATTTTTATTCTTTATATCCTGTTTGTTTTTTGAATTGTTCTTCTAGTTCATTAGAAAATATAGCGTTCCATTGTCCTAAAGGACAAGATGAAGATAATGCTCTAAGTTTAAATCCTAAACTACAACCACAATCAGCACAACAAGGTTGAGTTCCTGGTGCAGCACATTTTTTACCTGTTAAATCAAGTGAGATACACTGTTGACAAATTAACCATCTTTCATTAGCAACTTTTTCAACATCTTCAGATTTAAAGATTTTATTTTTAACACCTTCATATATTTGATCAATATTTTTTATTGCTGATAATAATTTAATTATTTTCATTTTTAAACTTTTTTTTATTTATTATTTCTTCATCTAATCTAATTAATACTTTTTCAAACATATTAATTTTTTCTTTCACAGGAATGTGTTTATCATATCCTTTATAAGTATTCTTTTGGATATTACCTAAAATATCTTTATTTCTCTTAATACTTTTTTCTAATCTAGTTTTTCTTAATGAAAAAGTTCCTAAGTTGGGTAAGTATATTTTATTTGATTCAAGATTAGATAAAGCTTTCCTTACTTTATCATAATAAAAAGATATTAAGTTAGTTACTAATTCTGGATGAGCATTACATTCTTTTGCAATGTCAGGATAAAAATCTTTATACTTCTTCGGTTTCAATTCCTAATAGTTTGTAATCTAATAATATAGTACCTTTTGTTTGTATTTCTATTTTTGGATTAAGTTTAATATTTTTTTTATTAACACCATTCTTTACTATCAATTCTTTCTTAGTTGCTTTAGTAATTGCATTTCTACATGACTGTGCACTTTTAAATATTTTTTTATCTGATATGATATAACAGAATCTAGTAAGTTCTACATTTTCTAATTTTGCAAGTTCAGCTAAACATAATAAATCTGATAAGCTTATTTGTATTTCATTAAGGAAACAATGAGTAAGGATCTGATATTTTATAATATCGTCCTTACTCATTTTTACCTTTTTTTCTACTTTCTTTACTATCATTATATCCAAGTTTTTGTTTTATTAGTTTCATTACTAGTAATTAATGTATATGTAAAATTATTACTCCATGTATCTTTTGCTTTTTTACATATTTTTATAAACTTTGTCCAATCATCATTACTAGCAATTACTTGACATCCAGCTGACCATTTATCTATGTTTGTAGATTTATTACCAGCTTTTTTTGTAGCTCTATGAATATTAATACCAAATAAACCAGTATCAGTTTTTTCTGTATTAAGATTATATATATCATCTCTGTTATTATCTCTATACACTGTTACTGGGTTCTGTTGACATAAAGCTTCATATTTACCTTGATGTTTACCAATTCTATAAGATTTTGGATACTGACCAGGTTTTAATATAGCAACACCTTTGTCATTCATTACATTTTTTACCCAATGCGTTCCAGGATCTGTAGTACAGTCAAACTCATGATATTGCCATTCACCATTTATTTTATATGATAGTGTAATAGTATCATCAAATCTATTTGTTACCATATTCTCTGTTTTAGAGTTTCTGATACCAATTATATTTAAGTTATAATCTCCATTTATAAAATACTTATATCCTTTTGATATTAGAGCTCTCTCTAATATCTCTCTTCCGTATTTCATTAATCAGCACGTTTTAAAGTTCTTTTTGGAGGTGCAATATTTTGTTCAGCATTCCAGTCTTCTGCAGCTTGTTTAACTGCTTCATTTCTTGCATTATTAATTTCTTCTGGTGAACCTGCTTCAGGACCAGCCATTATTTGTGCAAGATACATTTGAGCCTGTACTCTTTCAGCACGTGTTTTTTCAATATCTCTTAATAGTTCTTCATATTCTTTTTGAACTTTAAGATCTTTAATGTGATCTTGATAATAAGCTGTTATTTCAGCTCTTCTTTTACTTAATTCTTCTTTAGATAATTGTACATCTTCTTGAGAAGAATTTTCATTGGTTTCTTTTGTCATCTTAATTGATTTTAAAATTAGTAATTAAATTATATTACAAAGATACAAAAAAAGTTTAAATAAAAAAGGTTTATGTGTTTTTTTTTATTACCTACGTCATTAGTGACGTTTTATTAAAGATAACGATCTATTAGTATTAGATCTATAATTATTTAACTTAACGAATATTCCACTTCTTCTTTGGATAAAGATCTCTAATAATTGCACATTTCTCATACTCTTCTTCATCAGAAAAATATTGCATCATATTCTCTACTTCATATTCTGTAATACCAAGATGAGGATCATGTGCTAGTATTATACCATCTTTAGACTTCATTACTTGATTAAAAGTTTTCTTTTTACTTACGATTAAAAATGAATTTCTAAACGCTTTATCCATTATTAACTGTTCTGCTTCCCATTGTTGCACTTCAGTTAATTTATCATAATTCTCTAGTGGGTCATTTGCAGGCATGTGATCTATTTTTTTAGTTTCAAAATTAATAAAAAAAAATTTAAATATAGGAGATAACTTCATTAATTTATTTTTTAAGTTAGTATATCTTTCTTTTAGGAAGATGGCATTTTAACTCATCCCCCCTATACATTCAATATACAAAAATACCCCCACCCTACCAACTAAAAAATTATATATGTTACGTGTACGTTACCTCCTACTGTTCTGCTCCCCAGCTTAAAATTGGCACGGGGTGTTCCCGTACCATAACTAAATACATATTAAAAATTATGTCAGTATTTTTTCACAAACTCGTAGAGGGTTCAAACACTATCATCTGTAAAGATGCACCAGCAAACCTTGTAGAAGTAACCGTTGAGACTTCCAAAGGTCCAGTAACACACTTCATCAGAAAAGGCACCGTTCAATATGGTATATACTGCCCTGTTGACAGTGACGGTAAATCCATTGACGCGCGTTCTTGGGGTCTTAAAAAAGACCAAGAACTGCAAGGCTTGACAATGGGTAGCTTTTGCCTTGACCAAGAGGCTATGAAAACACAGCCTAAGGATGCAGAACCTATCTACACCACATTAAGATGGGTGGTAGCATCTTAATAATGCAATAAAGACACATTAGTGTCTTTAACTCATCCGTAAGGATGTACGCAGTTTATCTTACTTAATGTAGCTCTCAGTTTTCACTTGATTGTGTTTAAACTCATCTACTCTCACTGTAAGACTATATATGGGCAATAACTATGCAATCTACTACAGATTATAGTTATTGTCCATTATATCACTAGGTTATTGTCTTTTGTACAAAAAAACCTAAGAAATTATTTAATTGTAATTGAAATTAATTAATTGTGTGTGTTAAGTTGTGTGTGAGTAGTCATTTACCCACATATTACCACATTTAACCACATTCTTGCACAACTAATCATAGTTATATAATATATAGCTATCATGAGTAGTTCAAGAGTAACTATAGCACAATACTGCATTACTCTTACTCTCTATGTTCTTTCTCTATAGGATGAGCATATTAGTAACCAGAATAGTGTAAAACTGCTCTTTTTATTTAACCTAAACATTAACCAAACAAAAACAAATGAATAAAATTATTGAAAAATACTACCTTAAACCAAACAGCAAATTAGTCAAATATAACATTAGAACTAAAGGTGTTGACTGTTGGTTTCACGCTCCCTTAAAAGAAGCAAAAGGAAATATAGAACAACACAGATGTATAGACTTCCAGGATTACAACCAACACTTAATTCACGAAGACTTTAAATGTAAAGAAAATTACATATTCTAAATAAATGCACCACAACTCACTTCCCAAGGGTGAGCAGTTGTACTATGTATCTCTTACATGAAAGGTAAGAAGCACCAAATCGGGTTTAGTACAACTGAGTGCAGAGGGATAAGAATCAATTAAAATTATTAACCAAACAAAAACAATTTATATGGATAAAATTATTGAAAAGTATTTTATATTTCCAGGTTCTGTATTAGTACACTATACCATTGGAACAAATGGTGTAGATTGTTGGTTTGATTCTGAACAATGGAGAAATCATAGATGTTTATCTTTTGAAGATTTTGAGTTAATCAAACCTTTAAAAAAAGTAGTTACATTTGACTCACCTTACAGTTTTCAACTTAATGGTGATATGGCTCAACAATT
>Ga0307376_10000607_pt1 | contig 43921 bp, 57 predicted proteins | sample TR2MG_FD_202536 | JGI IMG/M metagenome (GOLD analysis project Ga0307376, IMG submission 202536) | Soil microbial communities from Risofladan, Vaasa, Finland - TR-2 | ecosystem: Environmental > Terrestrial > Soil > Coastal area > Acid sulfate soil | place: Finland: Risofladan, Vaasa | collected...
ACACAAGGGTTTGAAAAAGGATACGTCGAATCTCCAGTAGGGAGAAGATGGCACTTGGTGTCCCATTTTGTGCTAGGTGAGGATAATGAGTACCTGTACAACGAAGAAAAAGATAATAGGTACCTTACAGATGTGGGGAAGTACAAGAGATACGAAGATAGAGTCTGTAGGAACGCTCCTATACAAAGCGTTGCCTCAGACACAAACCTTATGGCCTGTATAAACATTCAAGAGCGTATCTTGGATCAAAAGAAAGACTGGAGACTAATAAATATAGTCCACGATAGTATTATTGCGGAAGTTCCTTTTCCAGAAGTCGAAGAGTACATAAAAGTAGTTGACACGATTATGACAGACCCACAGATGTTAAAAGATTTTGACATTGAATTTCAGGTCCCTTTTAAAGCAGATTTTACTATTGGACCTAACTGGGGAACACAGATTGACATTGACATCCTCGAAGAGTATATAGTAATCTGTCGAGACTGCGGAGCAAAGAGAACGGAAACCTCTTGGCCAAGTAATAAACGCTGTGAAGAGTGCGGCTCACGTAGCGTACTTATCGAGGTTAGCAAAGGTCCTCTCGATAAGGCCCTAAAATATCTAGACGCAAGGTACAAGTATTCAAAATATTGGGATACAAATAAAAGTACCGTAGGGTAAAAATGCCAAAGAAATCAGGTTATGACGCCAACAACATTGAGATCCTAGAAGATCTAGAGCACATTCGACTTCGGCCCTCTCAGTACATCGGAGATACTGGGATAGATGGATTGCACCATCTACTGAAAGAAGTAATCGATAATGCTGTAGATGAGTATATGGATGGTCACGTGTCCGCTATCGGTGTTAAAATAGACACTGAAACCCAGACTGTAGTGGTGGTAGACGATGGGCGTGGAATTCCTGTATCCAAACATCCTAAAGCCGGTGTGCCTACTATTACAGCTATCTTTACAAAGCTGCATTCCGGAGGTAAATTCGGAAGAGGTGCGTATACCAGTGCTACAGGGGGGCTACACGGAGTTGGAATTAAAGCCACCAACGCACTATCGGAGCAGCTAACAGTATGGACCAGTCGTAGGGGAAAAGTATTCTCACAAGAATTTAAAAAAGGCGAACCAGTTACAAAGGTGCGCGCTGTAGGAAACAAACTTAAAAAGGGAACGGTTGTTAAGTTCAAACCGGATTTTTCTATTTTCAAGCGGGTGAAATTCGACCCACGTAGAGTAAGAAACCTACTACGTGATATCTCTTACCTGTGCCCAGGATTAAAAATAGAACTAAGAGTGGACCAAGAACCTTCGGAGTTGTTCTACTCCAAGAATGGGCTAGCTGACATGTTAGTTAATCTGATGGGTGAGGGCGTATCAAAAGTACACGAAGAGATTATAACAGTCTCCACCCCAGAAGTTGATGCCGTATTCGCATGGACCGACCGTGAAACAGGAGAGCTATGGAAGTCATTCGTTAATGTTGTTCCAACTACAGACCATGGAACCCATGTACAGGGAGCAAAGAGAGCGATCCAGCAGGTACTCGCTGACTACGTTGATAAAAAGGTTCGTGTAAAAGGAGAGGACTTGCGTGACGGCTTAATAGGAATAGTTCATGCACATGTAAAAGAACCTGAGTTTCGAGGACAAACAAAAACAAAGCTAGGAAATACAGAAGTCGATGCAGCAGTTGCTGCCCCTGTGGAAACAGCCCTTCGCAAGTTTGCCACTGGAAACCAACAGGTAGTTAAATCAATTGTGGAACGTGCTACGGAACTATTCAACGAGCGTACTAAATTTCGGGCTAGGCAAAAGGCTATACGGTCTACTAAAGTTAAACAAGGTGCAAGAGGTATTCTTCCTGGAAAACTGTGCGAGGCGCCAGATTGTGACGCAGACACTAGAGAATTATACATAGTTGAAGGGGATTCCGCTTTCGGAACTGTAAAAAACGCCAGGATACTAAGCGGTGGAAAGACCAGGAAGATTCATTATCAAGAAGTTCTTCCATTACGTGGAAAGGTGATGAACGCTGCTAAAAAAGGCGGACTTGATGAAGTACTGAAAAACAGTGAGCTTAGTGGCGTCACCCAAGCGTTAGGAACTGGCATAGGCCCGGCGTTTGATTTAGATAAGTGTAGATACAAAGCAATCTACTTACTAATGGATGCAGACCCCGATGGAAAACATATTCTAGCGTTGCTTCTATCATTTTTTGCACAGTACCTCCCAAGAATAATTGAGGATGACCGATTGCGGGTAGTATTAGCACCACTGTTCATGGGAGTAACCTCTACTACCAGAGTCTACGGTGATACTATAGAAGAAGTAAAAGAAAAGCTGGGAAAGGCTACAAAGTTCCGCCTAGCCCGCTTCAAAGGACTAGGAGAGTCCAGCGCTTTGGACTTGAGAGCGTATGCAATGGATGAGAGAACACGGAATACCTGTAGAGTACTGTGGAATGGGAAGGCGGATCAAGATTTAGTACTACAATACATGGGAGACGACTCCACAGCTAGAAAGATCCTACTTAATATCGGGAGCGAGAAATGAGCGACATCAAAGAAGAACTAACCACTAGTGACGTCGTTCGTAATTCTATGCGGGAGTACGGATTTTATGTGCTAGAAGATAGGGCACTTCCAGATATACGCGATGGGTTAAAACCGGTACAACGACGAATACTATGGGCACTTCAGTCTCTACGCCGGGGGAGCACCGCTATTCCTATTAAGTGTGCTACAGCGGTAGGAGAGGTGATTGGTAAGTACCATCCACATGGGGACTCCTCTACATATGATACACTGGTCAACTTGTCCTGGTTACGGTATCCATTAGTAGAGCAACACGGTAACTTTGGTAGCAAGACCAGTCTAATAGAAACTGGGTACGCGGCGCACCGTTATACAGAAACACGTCTGTCCAAACTTGGTGATAGGATGATGGATGACATTGCCCTTACACCAATGGATAAGTCGTTCACAGAAGAACATGAAGAACCTAGGCTGCTTCTCACAAGAATACCTCTACTATTGGTAAATGGTACACAAGGTGTGGCCGTAGGGCTCTCTACTTGTATCCCCCCGCACAACCTAACGGAATCGCTAGATGCTATCCGTTTTTTGATAGAAAACCCTGAATGTACTACACAAGACCTAGCTGGGTTTATAAAAGGTCCTGACTATGGCACCGGAGCGTTAACCTCAAAAAAATCTGATATAGTAACTCTATATGAAAATGGAAAAGGAAGACTCGATTATACGTGTGTGTATAACTTTGAAGAGATAAGTGCAACAAAAAGACGGTTGGTTATTACGAGTCTTGCGCCTGGATTTAAAAAGGGAAAGTTCTTAGAAGCCACCAGAAAGCTGTATGAACAAAAACTATTGATTGGACCAGCTAACGATGAGGGTTCCTTAGAACGCGGAACAAGAATTACAGTGGATTTCACTGACCAAAATATAATAAAAGATCGGGTTGTTCCACTGTTAAAGACATCTGTAAGTTATCAATTCTACGCATTGGGCGGCAACAAGATTCCAAAGATGTACAACCTGAAACGAATGCTGGAAGTGTTCGTAGAGTTTCGTAGGCGCGTCGAACAACTGGTACTCAAGAATGATCTAGCGGAGAATAACAAAAAACGTGAAAGCGAGGATGCTAAGTTAAAAGCCATAGATAATATTGACACGGTAAAAGATGTACTTACATCAGCAGATTCCGCAGAAAACGCAGTAGAGCTACTAGTAAAAAAGATACCTGGACTTACGACAACACAAGCAGAAATAATCCTGAATACACAATTACGAACACTTCTGAAAAAAGCTAACAGAAGCAAAATCGTAGAAAGTATATCAACGCTAGATAATAATAAACTACAGATAAATAGCAAGCTTTCCAACATTGATAGTGTAGTCATAGAACGTCTGGAAGAGATGCGTGCCTACGCGGATAAACGTGGAACTAAGCTAAGGTTTGGCGGTAAAGAAGTAGACCTAGAAGATAGCGCGATGTACTATGTAGGAGTAACCACACAAGCCAAACTAGACAGCTTTACAGAACCGCCAACTAGTAGCAAGGCAGCCTGGAACTACGTTAACTTAGTGGCCACACCTGGAAGCTTCGTAGTAGGTACAGAAGAGAACATAGGGCAACTCGTGTCGCTGTCTTTCTTAGATAAGTTCTCAGATAAAGCTGGGACGGTAGTAGGAATAGTATCCGAAGAGGATAGCATTGTTGTGGCCCTATCGGAAAACGGGCGCTACGTGGCATTCCCTCCAAAACAGCGTAGGATAAAGTTTCCCCTATTTAAGGATATAAACGGAAGTCGTATCACGCAACTAGTTGGAATGCGAGAAGGAGACACTTTAGTTTCTATATTCGACGATGGAGAAATAGTTGAACGGAACGACCTTAAAGTCACCCGTCCAAACGTTGCCTCTAAAGCTGTAAGAAGTAGGAGTACCAGTAGCATAGTTGCAGTGTTCGTCAGTAAACCAGGACATTTCTTTGTAACCAGCGGAGGTATAGAAATAGGGATAGCAGAACTTGGTGCGTATAGCTCAGTGTTCCAAATTGGACCAAACAACTTGGTTGTCCTCGAAGATGGCAAACGTGCTTTCCAAAGTGCAGATGACGCCTACGATACCATAAAAAAACTTGGGTCTTCTGTCAAAGTGGTTATCCCGTTTAGATAACGGCAATGGCCAGTAAAAAAGTAAAGAAACTACGGTCGCCGCTTAAGTTAATGGGAGGCAAGGGGCACCTACGCTCCAAGATAATTCCATACCTACCGCCACACAAAACCTACGTGGAGCCGTTTGGAGGAGGAGCTAGCGTCCTATTAGGTAAGCCTAAAAGTGACGTAGAAGTCTACAACGATTTAGACAATGGACTTTTTTCAGTTTTTTCCGCAATTAAAAACAATAGTTTTCGTGAAAGGTTTAAAGAACTGCTATGGTTGACACCGTACAGCCGAGAAGAAAGAAAAATAGATAGAGTTCCTAATGAAGAAGACTCTATGTTAGAGTGCGCAAGAAAGTTCTTTGTATCATCTAGGCAGTCGTTTGGTGGGATGATCGACAGAACCTCCTGGGGGCTAGTAACCAATACAAGTTCTAAAGGAATGGCACAGCCTGTAAGTTCGTACATCGAAGCTATTCGAGCATTGGATAGGGTAGGAAAAAGGTTAGAAGGTGTAACAATATCGAAGGTAGACTGGTCGGTGGTGGTTACTACGTATGACAGCCCAACAACATTGTTTTACTTAGATCCTCCCTACACACGTGGATCGCGTCGTGATGGTTGGTATACCCATGAGATGGACGACTCCGACCATATAAAACTAATAGAACGTCTAGTAAATATAGAAGGAATGTCGGTACTATCTGGATACAACAACCCTCTATACGAAGTCTTAGAAGAAAAAGGTTGGATAAAAATAGACTTCAACCAAGTATGCTACTCAGTTGCCAGAACGAAGTTCACGAATCTTAAGGGTGTTGGAAACGTAAAAGAAAACCAGAAGAGAGAGGACTGTATCTGGATAAGCCCCTCTGTAACAGAGTATATTGATAGTTAGTATATAACGAAATATATGGAGGAGTTCGATGCAAAATACAGATAATAGAACGAAACAAAGTTCCTCTGTGGGACGAGTATTCAAGCACTTTAAAAACGGTTCATTTGGAATCGTATCGGCATCGCGGGAGAATCTTCACGTAGCAGAGAACAACAAGCGTACAAGAGAACTGCTATCCCTATTAAAATCAGAAGTGATACAGTACATACCCGTAGTAGGAAAATATGGTATCAAAGAAAATAGCATGTTCCTTATGGATGTAGAACCTGAACTTGTAAAAGCTATAGCGGAGCGCTACGACCAATACTCATATATCTGGGGTGAAAAAGGAGCGTGGGCCGAGGTAATAACGGCTACTGGAAACATAGAACAAGATGGAACAAAATTTCTTGTATCAAGTGTAGTAAACGAAGAAGATTTCTATAGTAAAGTAAAAGGACGAAAGTTCAAACTTGCAGAAGAGTAAACCATGAACGAGTTGTCGTTGCTAAGTAGGCCCGCTATTATCAGATTACTAGAAGAAGGAAGGATTCTAATTGACCCGTTTACTATTGAAAACCTTGGAACGAATAGCTATGACGTAACGTTGGGTGAGTATTTTTGGAGAGAGTCCTCCCCTACCACGTGTAATAACTCCAGAGAGTTCCCAAGTCTAGACGATGGTAACGTAGTATACAATCCTTACGATGAGTTGCATGTTAAAAAGCTTTGGAAACTGTGTAAGGCTGGCCCGGTAGGAGACGCTATCTCAAAACAAGGAACACTATTTAAAGAAGAGTGGCCACTAAAAGGAATATCTCCAGAAGACAGTGTGGTATGGATACGTCCAGGAGAAGCCATCTTGGCACACACTATAGAATATATAGGTGGTCATGGACGTGATGTAACCACCATGATGAAAGCACGTTCCAGTGTTGGAAGAAACTTTTTAGAGACTTCTCGCTGCGCTGGGATGGGTGACGTTAATTATCACACACGGTGGACTCTAGAAATTCAAAATAATTCACAGTATTACACGATACCTCTGGTAGTTGGTAGAAGAGTTGCGCAGGTTGTGTTCTTCCAAACAGAGCCCCTACAGGATGCAGACTATACAAAAGTAGGAAAGTATCAAGTAATGAACGACATAGAAGATTTGAAAGCAACCTGGAAACCAGAAGATATGCTACCAAAGATGTATTTGGACAGGGAAGTAACCTGGTAAGTGTGCAAAACGTAAAATATTTTTAATAGTTAACATAAATAAACGTGGAGGCTGGCATCAAAGTTAAGTAGCCCTCCTATACACAGTTCACTACTTAACAGGTAGACCCCCCCTTCGCCCATAGCCAAAACCCTACCGGGTGCCAGCCTCCATTTTTTAATATATTCGCTCCTCCCTCTTGACACTTCCAAATTCGTAAATAGATTAGATACGACGGACAGTATAAAAAGGAGGAAGCATTGAAAAATTACTCGGCTATATTTACACTGATTTTCTGTAGTACCATTGCATGCAGCCCAGAAGCTGGGGTTGGACTAAATAATAATACAAATAGCAATAATACAAATTCAGGCAGCTGTGGAAATGGAGTGGTTGATACTGGAGAAGACTGTGACGACGGATCTATGAACTCAGACGTATTACCTAACGCATGTAGAACTAACTGTAGACAAGCATGGTGTGGTGACGGTGTAATAGATACTGATGAGCAATGTGATAATTCTACGCTAGCAGGAAATACATGTGTTTCGCGTGGGTACACTAAAGGTGTGTTAAACTGCTCAGAAGAATGCAAGTTTGATGTTTCAGAGTGTTCCCTATGCGGAGACGACCTAGCTGAAGGAGCCGCCACTAGTAGTCCCGGATATGAAACCTGCGACGGTTCTGATTTAAGAGGGCAAACCTGCTTGTCCATCGGCCAAGCACAAGGAACCCTGGCCTGTAGTGGCACCTGTGGATGGGATATTTCCGGATGCGTCGGAGGGGGGGCTATTTGCGGCAACGGTATCGTGGAAAGTGGGGAAGAGTGCGACGACGGAAACCACGTCCTAACTGATGCTTGCCCGGATGGACCGGCAGGTACTTGTCTCGACGCCACCTGCGGAGATGGCTTTGTACAAGCTGGAGTTGAAGGGTGCGACGATGGTAACGGCATGAACGGAGATCTGTGTCCAGACGGAGTTGGAGGTACGTGTCAACTGGCTACCTGTGGGGATGGACACATATTTATTGGTCAAGAAACGTGCGACCCCGGAGATGACCCGTACTGCAATCCAGACTGCCACACTATGTGTGGAGACGGTTACAGAGACTACGGATCAGCAGGGGCGTGGCATGAAGGATGCGACGACGGAAACCATATAGAAGATGACGGATGCTACGCAGATTGCTCCGGGTTTTGTGGAGATGGCCGCGTTCACGACGGTGTTTTATTCCCCGACCATGGAGAAGAATGTGACCCAAGTGGGGACAATTACTGCACTATAAACTGCACTGTTGTAGAATGTGGGGACGGCATCTGCTCCGTATTCGCCGCAGAGACCCACACTAACTGTCCCCAAGACTGTCCATAAAGTACCATGCTAAATTTAATCAGAAAACCTGTGGCCGAATATCGAGACAAAATTACTCGGAAACAAATATTCAGCTCGGTGTCCGAGGCCGATCTGCTGAAGTTGGCCGTGGCCACAGCAATCCTGGACCAGATAGAACTGATACAAAGTCACATACCAAAGCTAGTTACAGCGACTAAAGTATTAATTAGATCCCGCAAAGTATCTTCTAAAGCTCCTCCCTGCTACTAGCACCCACCTTCCACAATAACCCTATAACATTATTAGTTATCCTATGAGTAGGACTCTTTGTGCCTATAATTCATAGGAGAGCTATGTTATGCGTGTACCGTTTCTAACCAACCGTGTTGGAGATATGATAATCCATGCACTTCGTGCAGGTGGGTATTTAGCTGATGACTGGTCAGCAGAACAAATTCAAAGCGTGGACAACGATATATCCGAAGCCGATATGATAAATAGAGCGGTCGGCCTGAACTATGGTAGCGCGGGCACAGGCGCAGGCTCTCTAGCAAGTACAGAAGACGTCTATATTTTCGTAGATTCTGATAATACAAATCCAACTACACCGTACACAAATTATCTAAAAGTAGTAAAAGGGCAAGACACCGTTCCAGTTGTCGATCCCTATCGGGATATGTTTGCGTTAGGCGCGAGTAGTGGTCCGGATCAACCTTGGGTATATTGTAGAATCGGACCACATCCAGTACTTCTAAACCCTGGTGATATATTTAAGACAGAACTCTACTTAGGAACTGAACACCTTGGAGCCACTCCAAATCATCTACTTAAATTAAGTGGAGGAGACCCGGTCAGCTCATCTTCACAAATACGTAGTACATACACATTATCGATAGAAAGCGGAGGAAAACTATCCTTATCTTCTAGAGACGCAATGTACCTTAGCCCCTCCAACCTATCTTCTACATATGGGTTAGCTCTATATGCATCAGCAACAGATAATTCTTTTTCGGTTGATTTTAATGATTCTGTAACCGAGCATTCGTTGATACTTCGCAGCAGGCTATCTGGATTCCAAACAAGATTCTGTGTCGGGGGCCAATCTGGCGTGCAGCATTACGACCCAGGTAACCTTTTAATAGGCGCGGGGTACCCATCAAACTATACATCTCCATATTGCCAGCCAACCTTCCACATGTCTTCTGCTCATCTACTTGCTCCAAATGAAGACCGTCGCTGCGTTCTTAGCACCTGGCATAGAGGAGAAAATACAACTGTGACTGATGGAACACACTTAGTAAACTTCCACTCACAGTTAGATTTTGGCACACTTACTACCAATAAAATACGCTTGTTTAGTGTAACTGGGTTTAATTTAGCCAACAGGGAGGTAGCTTTTGAAGTTAGATCCGATAGAAGTTGCTACACTGGAGGCGTATGGACTACTACTGGATTGGACCTGGCAGAAATATTTCAATCTACTATTCCTTCTACAGAAATAGAAGCAGGGACAGTAATGTCAGTAACCTCTACAGGGAAAGTAGTAGCTTCTCCTATAGACGCGGACACAAATGTGGTGGGAGTAGTATCAACAAAACCAGGCGTGACACTTGGTGACCGACTATCAGAAGAGGAAACCAGCGCGGAAGCCGTACCAATTGCAATGAGTGGTACGGTGCCTGTACGGTGTACAACCTCTGGTGGAGCGATTGAAGTAGGCAACCTCCTAGTAAGCGCAGGGGGCGGACGTGCTAGAAAAGTGTCGAAGGAAGACCCACAAGGTTCCATAATAGGGAAAGCTCTAGCTGCCCTACCCCAATCTGGCGGAGATATAGTAAACGGGACCATAAAAATGCTAGTGCTCAATAGCTAGCTCTATCTATCTAATACTTCCGAGAACAAGTTAGAATATAGTGGTTGAGTGTGATACGGAGCATCGCACCATCCTATATTTTAAATACGGAAGCTCCTTCCCCTCTTCTGAACCCCTAGGAAGCGCACCCTAGGGGTTCAGTCTTTTGAAGTCAACAACTTACGTAAACGTATAGATACACAAGTTACCTTTTTATATACCAGTAAAGTAGGTACACTGAAATGTCAAACGACGCTGCACTATTCGATGACATCCTCGCTGCTGCAAAAAAATACTCTCCAAAGACGGAAGTGGTTCCAAAAAGTACGTCTAGTATGCACAAATTTTTTGGTGCTGTACTTAAACTGTTTGGAAACCCTCTCTATATGAGTGACTACTGGACTACTATTGGATTTGAGATTGCACAGCCTGGTGGAAAAGAAGTTGATAAGTCTATGTGGTATACAGTACCGCATGAGACTGTTCACGCATACCAAGCAAAACGTTTAACACGGCCTATCTTTGGAGCACTCTACCTGTTGGGTACGCCAGTGTACTGCGTACCGCCTCTACTTGGAAGCTGGCCACTTTTTGTTTGGGTTAGCTGGTGGGCAGGTCTACTATTTATACTTCCGTTCCTTTTGATAAGTTTTCCGCCGTTTGGGTTATTACGGGCACGGTTTGAAATGCAAGCATACAATCTCTCAGTTGCACAAAGATATTGGACAGAGGGAGAAGTAACCGACGACTACCTTGAGAATAGGTCGAAACAGTTTACCTCTGGCATGTACTTCTGGATGCTTCCATTCAAAAAAACAGTGATGAAAAGATTAAACCAGGCCAGGAAAGACGCTGTATCTGGAGATGTATTCAAACATAAAACCTACGGTGGATACTATAAATCCATGTATAACGTGCTACTAAAACACGGAAGAATAAAAAAACCGTATTAAGGCATAGTAAGTGACCACGGATGAAGTAAGACCTAAACCGCACTTTGTACGGTTAGATGAGCTATCGCAGTCCGCGATTAGGGGACTGTATGCAAAAGATATTACACAATACCTAAAAATAACAAAACTCACCCTACAAAAGTATCTCGAAGCCTGCATACATCCCGAAGGACAATTCAGGGAGTTCTTCAAAAACTTTGCTACGTTTACTGCAAATTATGTGGTCAACGAAGCGCTATCCGAGGATCCTCAAGCCCGGCATCTACAGATAGCACGGTTCTTTACTGGAGCCAGAGAGAACCCACCACAAATATTCGTACAAGATAATGGATACGAATATACCCCCGCCTCGTTGGGTAGCCTAACCGCAGGATGGAATACTAGAACAAAAGAAGGTGTACAGATCGTCCGCATAATGGATGTTATTCCTATTCCAGTAACTCTTACGTGCGCTACCCAAAGTGAACAAGAGATAGACGATCTTATCGCGTTTATGTCGGCAGCCTTCGGGCAGTTTCAAAGATTTACATGCAATTATATATTAGCCCCTCCAAGAAACGGCCAAGGGGTTTATTGGGAAGTAAGAATACCATTAAAGCATTCCATCAGTCCGAAATCGCATGCCGCATTGCACAACGACCCCCGCGATCAACTTTGGCAAGCTACCTGTTCTATGGAAGTAGAATTTGAAAACTCTACTTACATACAATACAACGCAGCCCCAAAGACGCAACCGGGTTTCGGGGCAATGCGGCTAGAGCTGCCAGATAGGATACCCCTTACAAGACATGTGCCGTTCACTATACAAAAAATGCGGTACCCATTAAAAGTGTACAGTAGTGATGAAAGGATTGCGATTATATTTTCTAGGGGCACTTCGTTTACAATTAAACCAAAAAGAATAGGTAAGTTTAAAGTAATGGTAATGAAGACCGGCATTGGTGGAGACCTAACAACGCCACTACTAGAAAAAGAAGTTGAAGTAGTGGTTAGATAAAAATCATGTGCGCAAACAAGTTACTATATTTTGGGCATACGGTCTTGCCAGTAAGCCTTCGTCTACTCAGTCCTAGAACAAAGTAATAGAACAAGGTTGAGTTGACAACATAATCGAGTGTTAAAAGAGGAGATTCTATCATGGCGATTGGCGACTTTCGTTTGTCAACCTCTAGGTACGTAAGACCCGGAGCGTATATTGGTTACGTAAGAATTCCTAGACCAATAAATGATCCAGGAAACCCAAGGTATCCTTGCTATGTGGGTCGTGGCTCACGGTTAGCTAGAGTACAGAATGTAGCACATAAAAGAGCGTATGTGGACACTGAGGAACTAACTTTCATCAAAGTGGTTCCGTACCTGGCAAACCTAGATTACGCTGCCTTGAATGACAAAACTATCACAAACTTGTACAAGATCAATAGGGAACTTGTACCAGAAGACAAGTGGGCTTTCCGAGAGTCTACACCTGGATCTGACGTTTGGGATCAAATCGAAATCGTCGCCACTGAATTTGATAAAAATGCTACCTATTACATTGATTATCAAAGTGTGGATCGTACAAAGCTAGACGAGCTTAAATTTGACGACCTACGTCAAATGATAAACGTTGGTGATACGGAAAGTGAAAACAAGTACATTGAGTACGTTGACTACCGTATCGTAACGGAAATATTAGGAAACGTAGCCGGAACCGACCCACAAGCGCTTATTCCAGGTGCTGCCAACACTAATACAGATGGATGGCTTCCAACAACACCTACGTTCACTGGCGTTGGAAACGATATCGTAACGTTTAATGCCGCAGCGGACTACACGTTCGACTACAATATGTATTATACAGTTACGTGTACTGCTGCTGTACCGGCAACGTCGGCTACGTTTGAAATTGTAATTACGCCGTTGTCTGGAGGAAATGACCAGGCAGAGCGGGTGCCAATGCACAGCACGTTCGACAGCTTGGCTACAATGAACGTAGAGGTAGTGTTTACGCACGGTGCGGTACCTGTTACTAACTATCAGTTAGATACAAACTACCCATTTAATGATGGCATTAGACTTGACTTCAACTTTGCACTAGACCCTACTCCTGGAGAGAGTTGGGCGTGGAACGCTTACGGCCCAAGCCGAGTTGAGCTTTCTAGCGCACACAATAATACCAACCAATTCTCTGAAGTAGACGATACTGTGTGGCAAGGAACGATGATTCCTATCGTTCTTCCACAGGTACACCCAGATGCTAGCTCTGGTACAATCGAGGTTAGTGACTTCACAGACTACAGTGGAGACTTCGACCGCAAGTATAGATTCCGCGTTTACAGCGTAGGTAGTCCAACAGGGGATGGTCCAAACGGAAATCGTCAATTTGATATTCTTTGGTCGGGTTACGGAGAAATTCCTTATACAGAAGGAATTATCAACGTAGACGAAACAGATCCTACTTCTTACACAAAAGTGCATCTTGAAGATGACATCTACGTAGACATCGGGCTCGGTGCAGGGCACGACGATAATGCCATCCTAGACAATCTGACGCTTCCTGATGGAGAAATGATTGGGGCACCTGTTGCAACTAATCTGGCAACCGCGCTTTTCCTAGCAAACGGCGGTACAGGCAGCTGCAAAGCTAGATGGGACGAGCACGACAAAGATTGGTTTAATGGTATACCGCGTGTTCCAGCGATGCACGTTGGTGGTACAGGTACACACCAAACTACAATCGTCCCAGTAGATGAGCCGACACTGATCACCTTCTGTGCGGAATTACAAGGATTGTATACTGCACATATCGGCGATGCAGTAATGCATACCCCAGTAGACACTTTCTGGACTCTGGACCCAGACATCACGCCAGCAGACCTAGCTTCTTGTATCGAGTTCCTAAACGATTTCAAAGAGAAGTACAATCGGCACCTTCGGTCCTATAACTACGTCCAAGGCGACGAATGGACGATGAACGTGCTAGCTGCTCGTAAAGAGTACACCGACAAAGATGACCGCGATTACACGGTTACTGTTGGGTCTCTTGTACAATGGCCACTTACTCCTTCTATGACGGTCGCTTGGAGAGCGGATACTTACGAAGGTAGTTTTGGTAATTTCACATTGGATAGTATTACCTACCAACAGGACCTTCCTGACAATATCACCCTGATGTTCAGGAACTGGACTACCGCTGCAAATGACGCGCAAAGATACGCAGCGAACGACAGCTTTACATTCTCAACAGTAGACAGAGACCTAATAGATTGGAATCTTGACCAGAAAACAAACCAAACTATTGCAGAGGACGAAATATTCCGAGACGTCCTCGGTAGGGTTACCGGAGTACCTTTAGCGTACTACGTAATTCTAAACGATACACCTACGGAAGTAACTAGAGTGGTAAACGCGTCAACGGGAGCGCCGCTGTCGTATTCTCTTATTCTAGACCCATCTGGAGATCCCACTCCCTATGTAATGTTTACCACTGACCCTGGAAACGACATAGTTGTTTACTATCTACACAAAGGCAAAGAGCCAAGCCCTGGAGCGTTCTACTACATTACTGCCAACGTACTACGGGCAGATGCTCTATATGAAACACCAATTCGTTACCTGACACGCGACGATATGGAAGTTGGTTTAGCACCAAAGACTACAGACAATAGTTTGTGGATTGCTGGAGACATCGCATTTGACACAGCTTTCTTTGGAGCGTACTTCTGCCAAGTGCAAGACGCGGCGGGAAATCAGGTGTTCTCAACTGCGGATTACCGGAGAGCGATTGACGCCACAGAAACTGTAGCCGAAATAACCGACCTAGTTATCCTGTCCTTCTTTACTGCTAACGCCTACGCCAAACTTTCTATTGAAAAGATGGCAGACCCCTTCGAGAGAAAAGAGCGGATGCTTTGGTTAGGTGTTCCAACTGGAACACCTATTGGTGATGTAGACACACCAGAAAGTCTTATCTACCTGGCAACAAAAACGTTCCAATTCTCTGGAGATAACCCGGGTCGTGGTCACATAGTACTACATGGAAACCAACAGGTTACAAGGTCCCTTATTCTAGATGATGGTACAATCACAAGTGTTGATCTTGATGGTTCGTACTTTGCGGCGTACTCCGCAGCTAGAAACGCAGAGTTCCGGGATCCTGCGGACACACTCCTGCGGAAGGATACCGCATCATTCGATGACATGACGACCTTCAATGAGAAGGAAGCAATTCTTCTTGGAAATGCTTCTATCATCTGGGCTGACAATGTTGGTACATCACTGTTCCGCTACGCTGAATCCACTACGTTAGATAAGTCTGCTCCAGATCTAAATGAAATCAGTGCAATGAACCAGAAGATCTACGTGACTCGAAAGGTCACTAGAGACATGGACGCAGCACTTATTTCTATCGTTCCACCAAGCCCCGCAGCAGGCGTATCTATAGTACAATCTTTCCTAACAGACGAGTTACAAGAGATCGCGGCTTCGGGAATTGTTGCGCCGTATGGATCAGAGGAGAACCCTCCAACAATCAGGCAGGTAAGCCCTGGTTCAGATCTATATGTTTTTGTTGACGAACTAGACAGGCGGCTGTACCACTTTGGGTATTTCTACAACATCAGGTACCCAATAAAGAGACTGTTTGGTCTGTACTCAGTAGACACACGATTCTGGGATGCACGGTCATAAATGATTACAGAGTGCATCGCAGTTTACCAGTCAGATTTAGATATGGTGCAGGTTGCTGCCGTCATAACAGAAGATGACGGCAGTAGCCTGCACGATCATATCCTAGAAGCAAGTATTAAGCTTCTGCATAACAGTAACGAAATCTTAGTTAAATATATAGAGTCAGAGGATTACAATCAGAAAGAAGAAAACTTTTATGTGTTCTTCATACACCCACCAGTTAAACGAAACATGTTTGTACTGATGGAAGTTGAATTGCGCGACGATAGAACGTCAACTGTAAAGTCTGCCGTAAGTTTTGATATGGATCTCCCATACGGTGGGATAGCTACTAATCCAATGTTATCGGGTCGCGCAATTTTGGATTACACAAATAAAGATCAAAACCCAATGTAACTGGTGACAAGCATGACACTACTTCCAGTAAAATTTCTTTGGCCAGTTAGACTAGACCCAGAACAAACGTACTCGTTTACTGTGGAAGACGAAATACGCACAGTCAAGGCTATCTTTGATCCTCTTCTACGTCTATACAATACAAGTAGTAACGATGTTAACTTAAAGATTACGCACATTCTTGAACTAGGTTTTGGGGACGACCCCCTCTATAGTGGATCCTGGTCGTTCTTGTTAGTAGATAACGATGTGCCTACGTTAACACTTCGTGATTTTGATTTCACTCCCCAAATAGATAATGACACTGTAGCTAAAACTAGTCATACGATAGCAATAAAAAATTTAAGTCTGTTAACTGAAAGTATTGTACGATTTATTTTATTCGGAACCGCAGAAGTCAGTGTACGGTTAGACGCTAGCCAAGAAATAATTCGTGCACCTGTAGCATAGGAACAACCGATGAGCTTACAGAAACGGGCCAAACTAGTACAGGAACTCCAAGAGATTCAAAAATCTCTGGCGGTAGCTGGGTTTCATAAAGACGCCTTTCTACTTGGTATAAAGATAAATGAGCATAGAAAATCGGTAGCAGCTGAGTATGTCGGTGTGCCGACATCTCTATTAGAGGATGCTGTTAGTCCGATACCGGCACTTGTAGAGGAAACAGCGGCACACGCCGCAATTGTTCCCATTAGTGCAACTATGCAAAAATATTTGAAATACGCTGTATCATACGACGGTAGCAATAAAAAACAAGTTATCGCCAAACTAAGAACAGCGGTGGCACAGTTGCCAAATCTAAAACGGGTTGCAAGTACCCTATCTGATAAGGAGTAAGCAATGGCCTCTGCACCAGAAACCACGTATAATACGTTTGCAGGAAACAGATATGGTGTACTAGCTCGGCCCATCAACTTTGAGGCACCAGATGCCCCAACTTCAAAAACGTACCATGGTATTACCATCTCTGTAAATGGTAATGTACTTGGGCGTGTACAAAGTTGGGATACTACTGGAGCATACGCTCGTGGTGGGGAGCATGTGTATGAACTTAACAACCGTACCTGGGGAAAACCTGTTGACTACGTTCCCGGTCGGTGGGAGGGCCTAACCATTGCGGCTTCTGTAGCAGAACTGTGGGATGCTGAGATCGAAGCTCAGTTGGGCATTGCAAAGCAAGGTTCCCAAATTACTGACTTGATTGAACAGAACAGACCATTCACATCCCACGAGTTTTGGTTCAGAGGAATAACCACCTACAGGATCTGGACCTACCGTGGGTGCTGGTTAACTGACCGTAATGAAACAGCGTTTACTCAAGATGGAAACGCTAGAGTAATCGCTAACTTCAACTTTAGCTACGTTAGTAGACAACTTACGGCCAGTACCGCAACAGAGAGACTGACTACTGTTGCCTAAAGTATAAACTATAGCGGCTTTTACAAAATTTACAGCTCCGGATTGTAAACACCATAGCAAACAATCCGGTTCAAGAGATCCGGTATGAGAACTAAAAATGGCAAAGCCGCGCCAGTTAGCTAGCTACAAAGAATACTGCACACCTGGATGCAGGTGGCGTCTCACAGACCCATCAAAATCTCCCCACCAAGTAAGATCCACCCTTCAAAAGATCTACAAAGTAACTAAGTCTGCGGAATCAAAGGTTATTGCTCTACATAATGTTCTTATGTCAGAGGCTACTATCAACCAGATCCAACGACGTAAATCAGTACCAGCAACAGTAACTTCAAGGGCAGCGTACAGCCATAGGAAAGTAGCTTCTGCGCTAGCATTTGTAGAGACACAAAAGAATAGTATAGAAGAATACTACGATGCAATAGATAACGCACTGCGTCAGTCCTACCACGCCCTTACCAGTATATACAATATCACGAGTTCATCGAACATGTTCTCTCCTCTTACAGGAGGTAAGAGATCTGAAAAGGCGATACTGATACGAGATTTAACCATCCTTGCGCATGGACAACTTATAGATGTTAATAAATACATAGAAAAATCAGTAGATACTGAAAGACTGAAAGACTCCCCCGTAGAAAATGCGTACACATCAAAGTACGCAGAGCCCACAAAGAACGACGTAAGTATAAACTCTTTTGTTAAACAGTTACGCAGTAAAGGATGGAAGATAACAGAAGAGGAAAACAAAAAAGATCGAGAAGTATTATTCGATGAGGGTGATGGCTTCTCTCTAAGCAGCAAACTTATACAACTCGTTAGAAAACCATCAATAGAGTTTCTTCCGCAAGACCAACTTCTTGGTATGATAAACTTCCCCGTAATACTACAAATAAGAAACAAACTAACAGATACCGCTATTCAAATCTGTACTGATCCAATAATAGGGTATTCCCTATACGTTGTATTCGGAAGCTATCTAGTTGTAGAGCAAATGGCTTCTATTGGAATACATAGATCCATTATGAAAGTACAGGGAGATCGCGGTACTATCGTCGATACAGATAAATTCATAGGGTTACTCCCGTATGCCAGAAAAGAATTCCCAGCATGGTCGGACAAGCTGAACATGCTCCATCCAAGCCAACCAGCAAAGTTACGTGGATCGCATTACTACTGCCCACTAGTTCCACGAAAACTTCTAGGCGAAAACCAGATCAGCATTCAAGATTGGTCCTTCCTACAACAGTAACCAGAGGGGAAAAATGCCAACACAGAAAACTGGAATCGGTGGAGGGAAGCTTCCTCCTAAAAACGAAGAAACCAAAGAAAAAGTAGAAGAAACCAACAATAATATAGATCTTGGTATACCAGATAACGTCGTAATAGACGACGACCCTACAGGCTGGGTACCAGATGTACCTGTAGACGAGATAGCTGGAAGAAAAGTTAGACAGATAACTCCAGAGCATCTAGAAGAAGCGCATAGGAGATACGCTGGAAGTGGAGTTCGTATAACAGGAGAGACAACTAGCCTTCCGAGTTCAGAAAATCCAGATAGCCACCAACCTGTAGACGACTCTCCTCTCGGAACACCGACGTCAAGTACTGTATCAGAAGCAGCTCGCTTAATGCCAGACGCCTATAAAAATACGCCTCAACAGGGTACCACAAAACAAGGACCTGTATCGCAACCTCTCCGCGAAAAAGAAACCATAGATACAGAAGAACCCTACGAGTATGAGACTCCGGACGTACTAAGAATAGGTAAAGACGAGGCAAAATCAGCGGCTATGACCTTCGAGTACCTAAGTGGAGCTGAAAAACAAGCAAGGGAACAAGGGGACTTTGGTGCAGCTGCACAAGCAAGGAACATGATAAACAAGCTACAAGACGACTATAAGTTCCGCCAGAACAGCGAGGCAAAGATGGAACATCCTGCACTAACTAAGCTACTTACAAATCTAGGGTTGAAAAAAATAAAACAAACACCCATTGAGTGGGGAGGGTCAAAGTGGACGTTTGCGGCTACCAATGCAGAATTGGATTACTGGGTTACAAAAAATATGGACGAGGAAGGGATGAACATCATAGCCCTTTCGATATCTGCTGGGCTAGTAGGTCTAGACGATGTACCCCTATACGAAGTACTTAATGTACCTTTAACAAAGAACTTTGAAGTCGCTAGCTTAGACGCCACAGATGAAGATAATGAACAAAAACAAGAAGTTACATTAGATCTATATCAGAAATACTGTACTTGTGGAAATCAAATAACTGTCTCTTCTGAAGAATGTCCGATATGTGGAGCGTCACAAGACGTATTCGATATACCATTGCACCTTCGGATGGTGTGTGCGCAACGGTTCAACCAGTTGCTATCAGAAAAATTTGGAGCCTACGAAGCACTTCCGCAGTTACAGCGGCTGCGTAGAGATGCAATGAAAGATCGAAGACTGGATGCGAGGGAACTGTTCCCTTTAGTGATTCCGTCCTCGGAGGAAAAGACCACCCAAGATTAGCAACTTGGGGACGGGTGATCACAAGAGCGGGTCTACTTCCTACAGACGACAGGGCAAGGAAGATATGGCACAATGCGTCTGCGCTTGTCTTTGCAGACTTTTGGCAAAGAAAGCTAGCAGAAGAAGATATAAATGCACTTAAAAAGATGCTAGGCGTGCGCTGGACAAGAGAGGATGCAGAAGCACTAAGCTCAGATGCGGAAGATGGTGTACCAACGAAAAGGCCAAATGTAATAGATTGGCCACTGGCGGCAATACTAGAACCTGAACTACAGCAAAGCATCAAGAAGATATTCGGTAGGAAATTCGGGATTGATGCTCCTGTATGGGCAAAGCAACCAGAAGAAGATATGGTAGATCTGTACGATAAACCTAGAAGCGAGTTCTTGGGATTCGTTTGGAGCCATGTAAGGCCTAAAATCTTAGCAGGATAATTTTATACTTACCTTCTAGTAGTAAATTGGAGATGCATCATGGCAGATGGAACAAGCGGTAGCGGTGGAGATGGTGGAGACATTTTCTCCACTATTAACACAAGAGATATAAAAAAGGCTACCGAAAGCACAGGAAAGCTGTCGGACACTCAAAGAGAGCTAGTAGACAACGCTAACGAGCTTCAGAAGCAAGTTGACGCGAACACGGATTCTCTTAGAGATTACGGACGTGGGGCAGCTGACGCGAAGCGCCATTTAGAGACACTGGGAGAGGCATGGAATAGACAAGCCGATTCCATAAAAAGGTCTACGCATGAGCTACTAACTTTCAATGCGAAAGTACACGAAGCTGGTGGAGCACTGACGGGCTTCATGGCAAAGATGAAGGAGGCTATCTCTTTAGGAGGGGTGTACAACCGTACACTTGCGGAACTTAAAACATCACAAGTAGCCTACGTAAGCTCGCTTAATTTCTCTACTGCCAGTTATGGAAAAGCATCCTCAGAACACCAAAAGTACCTTAGTGCTATTAACGCCGCCAATATATCGGCATCCACAACTGCAAGAAAATATAGTCTAGATATTAAAGAGGTACAAGAGGCACAAGCAGCAGTAACTGATGCGTTCAACACACAGATTGGTGCCTCTGGAAAACATCAGAAATCTATAGAGTCACTAAGAGAACAGGCGCTTGTCTTCTCAAAGACCATGGGGGTTAACGTAAGGGACGCCACAGATTTTATGCGTTCCCGGTTAGAGCACTCCACTAAAACTATGTCAGAGATGCAAGTAGAAACCTGGAGAGTGACCGCAGCAGCAGACGCCTATACAGTAAGCCTCGTTAAGATGGGAAAAAGGGCTAGAGAAACCGCAAGTATAAATAGAAGAGAATTTTTAGCATCGATAAGAGAAACCAGTGAGCAATTCAAAATCGGTAGCTTTGACGCAGCTGCCTACTCTCAGGATTTAGGAAAATACTTAACTGCTGCTAAAGCAACAGGAGCATTCTCTAAGCAAGAGATGGGTATGTTGATGAAGCAGTATAGCGGTACAATAACAGGAATACAATCAGGAAAGCTATCATCATATTTCCAGGTGGACGCTGCAAAAGAATTTGTTCGTATGGGATTACAATCAACAAACAAAGAAGCAAGAGCTAAAATAGAACACGTACTTAAAAGGACTGGAGGGGATATAGAAAAACCGCAGTCATTAAGGATGCTAGCTGAGGCTTCACGGGGAACACCAGAACTTACTAATCTAATATTTAAATCAATGCACAAGATGCTTTCTCCGGAAACCTTTCAAGAGATGCTTTACAAAGGCTCTGGTGTTGAGTTTCAACGAGGTGCAGATTTCTTATACCAGCAAACAGGAACAGGAGGTGCGCTTGCAGAAGGAAAAAGAACTTCACGCGCAGATCTGACAAAAGAAGAACAAAAAGCACTTCAAGATAAAATAGACAAAATGACTGGCGCGGTAAAAGAAGGTCAAAAACCAACCAAATACCCATGGTTGCTAGCACTACAGACTAGAAATATATCGCAAGAGATATTGAATAAGATGAAATACTACTACCCCTTGATGTTGACGGCAATGGGAGCACAAGCGGTAGGAAGTATCGTAACGGGACTACTAACTAGAGGAGCCGTTGGGAAACTAGCTGGCGGGTTACTTGGTAGAGGCGGCACAGCAAGCCGTGCGGTAGCAAGTCGCGCAGCAGCAAGCCGTGCAGCAGCTGGAGGATTAACAAGAGCCGGAAATAGAGTGGCGCTAAGAAGTGCAGGTCGTTTTGGGATGTTAAAGACGGCGGGAGGGGTTCTAGGCAGGGTTGGTTCAAAACTTATACCTGGAATTGGTACCGCGTTAGCTATATACGAAGGGTATAAAGGGTTTAAGTTCCTAGATAAATATGTGGGGAAACAAGCATCGGGAAGCAAAGAAGCAAAAGCTATGTTGGGAGCAGATAGAAGTGTGTCTAATATGCTATCTATCGGCGTAGCCAGTGCTTTGGGCGGTGATAAATACGATTTCTTAAAAAATATCAGAAGGACCCGTGCTGATAATAGTACCTCAATGGAAAAGCTAACTAAGCAGTATGACGACGCGGCGCAGGCAGTACGCCTACACACCGCTGGAATTAAACCACTTAACGCAAAAGAGTTGGAACAAAAAAAGAAACTTATTGCTGCTAACGAAAAGACAGTAACCACCCATAAAAAATTCAACTTTGAAGCTAACCAACGTCGGCGTAAACAAATGGGAAGAGAACTAGTAGGAAGTACGGCGCAAGCGGCTACCTCTGTAGACGATTGGTTAGCAGGAGGTGGAAGGGGTGCATGGATGGGAGAAGAGGGCGGCTACCAACTAGAACAGTTGTTAGCTGGTAAAACTGTAGAGGGCACCTCTAAAGAGGAAAGTGAAGACGCGTTAGATCAATTAAAACAGATAGCAAAAGATAAGAATATGGAATGGGAAGATTTTAAAAAGCAGATTAGGGAACGCCAGTCGGTAGCCAGCTTAAAATGGTCAGCAGGCAGTCATATAGGAAAGAGAAGGGATTATTTACAAAAGAAACTTGGAAAAGATCTAACTGGTAGTTCAGAAGCCGAGCTTCTTACCCTGTGGGCACAGAATGTCAGTAAAAGCGAAGCACAGCGTGAAGGCGTAAGCTTACCAGAAGAGATGCGCAAAAAGATAGAACAAAGAATGAATCCATCAATTAACCTGAGCGCAGCAGATATAAATTCTGAAGCGGGGGCAACAAGAGGCATGGGTAGTTTCCACCACAATCCAGTAAATGACGAGATGACATTTTCACAAACTACAGTTTCTACAATTACGGTACCAGGAGCCCAAGTAGGAAGTGCTCTCACTAAGGTTGCTGGAACACGCACGCCAACTACTACGAACGCGCCAGGTAAAACAGGCTAAGTAAAGAGGTGTACTGATGAGCAAACAGCTGACGATAGCCGTAGCAAAAGGGATGGTAAAAGTAAGAAACAAAACTGCTGGAGAGGTGGCAGTCTTTATCTCTACCGGAATAAGAGAAACGAAAAAAATCACTATCCCTCCTTATGGCCACGCAGAGTTGTCCCCAAAACATATTCCACTGACTATGGTGGATAGAATTACCAACCTAAAAGACCTAATAAGATCTGGTGCATTAAGTGTGATGTAATGCCTGAAGAGAATCGCAGGCAGCGCTGTCATGTTCATGGGGGAAATCCTGTGGATATACGTTTGCTTCACGAGCATCATATTAAGCCTAAAGGGTATGGCGGTGAGGACACCGGAGAGAATCTTATATGGCTATGCGCTAGCTGCCACGATCTTGTACATAGAATGTCACATATGTACACAACGGAAAAAAGAGGGATAGCAAACGATCTTGCGGTACAGTACCTCCCAGGGTCTCCAGCAGCTAGGAAACGGTTACAAGTACTCGTCGCAGAAGTAGCCAACTCTATGAAGGATTACGTTCCTGAATTAGAAGACGGCGACGAGGACGACACTGTGATTGTGACCCTGCACCTACCTAGAAAGGTTCATCATAGACTTAAAACCTGCGCCGCTGACCACTCTATGGGTCTATACAAATACATATACCGAGTTCTAAAGAACAACGTTACTGTACAACTGCACAGCGCGGGCACCCACTCAGATACCACAAAAAAATATAGAACCCCCGAAAGCGACGGACTACCAGAAGGTGATACGGGGGATTCTTTGCTGCAAGAGATGGAATAAAATAATGTCATTACTGGCGACTGTAGTACTCGCCAGTACGGTCACCGCCGCCCCTAACGTAAAGCTGTATCCAAACGCTTGTGTAGGGCTACCGTACCAAGAAGTTAATATTCTTGGTAGAAACCACAGACTGTACTGGACAATAGATGACCATCCAAGTAGATACACAAAATCTATTCTTAGGATATTAAAACGAGAACGTATAAAAGCCACGTTTTTCCTAGTAACCTCTCCTCTCAATGCTTATTATCGTAACCCAAAGTGGCCGCCCCTTATAAAGTTGGCCAACTACATAAAGACAATGCTATCTGAGGGGCATACCCTCGCCAACCATAGTGTAACGCATGGACTACTATGTAAGAATACGGATAAACGTGTACGATGGGAAGTAGGAAGAACACAGTATCTTGTCAAGCGTTTGACAGGGGTAACTCTAAAACACTGGCGTCCTCCGCATGGAATAAGGTGTGGGCAGACTAGACGGGCAGCTAAAAGGTACAAGTTACGAACAGTAATGTGGGATGACTCTGATTGGAAACGTTCTCCAAAACAAATGTGGTGGACTATACTTCGTAGAGTAAAGAGACATCACCTCTATACAATAGTCCTAATCCACTACAGCTCAAGAAAATTCGAGCGTCTTCTTAAATATATAAAAAGTGCAGCCCCCTCCAAAAGTACCCAACCACAGAAATTATAAAGCATTATTGCCTCCTGCCGCTTGACAATCGCTGTTAGAGTGCCTACCTTAGAGGTGAGGCACAACAACGGAGGAAATATGGTCAAGCACACATGGGAGCGTAAGGCTTCTAAAATATTCGGAAAACTTGTGGTGTGTAAGGGGATTGCGCGAGCAGCAGGACTTCCTAGACTGCCGCAGTACGTTGTAGAGCATCTAGTTGCAGAACACGTAAACGATACTAATCCTCACAACGACTTGAGTAGGATCCGTGAACGTGTAGCAGAAGTTCTACCAGAAGCAGATGTCAGAGAGCTTATAAAAGCGAAGCTTATCAGAGAAGGGGAAATCCTTGTCTTTGATAAACTAGACGTAACTGCGGATCTTAAATCAAAGAAGTTTGTTGGTACGCTCACCAATCTCGGTGAGCGTGATGTGGACATCCCTCCTTTTATGGCAGAACGTATCCCACGGCTACTCACTGGAGGAGTATGGGGTGCAATAAAACTTCGACTTGTTAGCAATGGAAAAAACAAACTGAAACTGCAAGCGTATGCAATGTCCGCTTTTCAGTCTGAAGTGCCCGATCTTGCAAAGTACACAGAAGCTAGGAATGCGTTTACCACGCAAGAGTGGGTAGACCTTCTACTTTCTTCTTTGGGATACACTCCAGAAGTGCACAACTGGCGAAGTAAGCTGCTGCTACTTAGCAGACTTATACCAGCACTAGAACCAAATTCAAATATTATTGAGCTTGGCCCTAGGCAAACTGGTAAGACATTCCTACTTAGAAACGTTTCGCCCTCGGTGTACACTGCAAGTGGTGCAAACGTAACTGCGGCGTCCTTGTTTATGAACGTAGCATCTGGTGCGTTAGGAATAATTCCTACGTATAAGATTATAGTTTTAGACGAGATATCGCATACTCGGGTAGATGATATCTCTACAGTATCCATGTTGAAAGACTACATGGAATCTGGACAGTTTTCACGTGGCGGAAGAACCTACATGTCGGATGCCTCAGTAGTCCTGGTCGGAAACATTGATGTGGAGGGTAGCAAACCCGATAACAGGTACTCCAACCTGTTTGATCCACTACCTATGGATCTACAAGACGTTGCCTTCTTGGACCGTGTGCATGCGTACCTCCCTGGATGGGAGCTTCCAAAAGTTACCAATGGATCTATTAGCGAAGGTTACGGTTTGGTAATGGACTACTTGGGTCAAGTTCTCAATCAGCTTAGGACAAAGGACTTCAGAAAATATGCCCATACAGTAGGACTTCCTACGTGGAGCACACGAAGAGATACGGTAGCAATTGAGAAAACGTCTTCTAGTCTTCTGAAACTTATCTACCCACACCAACAGTGGAACAGATCTGAATTGGAAGAGGTTGTAAACCTAGCAATAGAGTTCCGTACTAACGTAAGAGATCAACTAGTGGCTATGGCGCCAGGAGAGTTCGGATCTAAAGAAAAACCAAAGATTTTCAGTGTGATATAGGAGGAAAGGATGCCAAGTACCAAAAGAGGAGAGCGCCCCCGTTACCCAGAAGCAACACGGGCTATGTGCTATCAATGCATGGGAGATATGCTAGATGGTAGAGCGGACTGTGAGATCGTAACTTGTCCGATTTACTTCTTCCAACCATATAGGAAACTTGAACCGAATTACACATGGCGGACAGAAGGAAGTCATTTAAAAGCAAACTTCAAAAAACTCCGTCAAGAGCTAGCAGACTATAGAAGGTCGCAAGGAGAAACTGATGAAGAATAGACGTGCAGGCATGATGACAGCGATCTTGGAAGTTGAAGATGGCAGGTTGCTAGTAAGCTCGCAAGGTGGAGATCAATACTTCCTTATGGATCAAGATGGGCAGACAGAGAAATTGGATCTACTAACTGCCGTAAGGATCTACAATAGAAATAAGGGATCCGATAACGAGAATGTGATCCAAACTCTCGTAGATGATCTAGACGGTGCATTCAGTTGGAGAGAGCGGCTACAGAACCGTCTTGGAAAGAAGCCCGGAAGCTTCTTGAATAAACGCACTGCCGCTGAAGACTAGACTTCCTTTCCAGAAAACAATCATGTAAACTCTCCTCAAGATAGCACACAGCTAACAAAACAAGAGGAGAGGTAGAATGAAATCGGTATCACTAAAAAGGTTGTTTGCACACTATACACCCTATGCAGAGTACGCCGTTAACGGATCATTATTTTCAGAGGAAGATACACTAGATTATGCAGGGTCCTATGGCTATGGATTGTTAGATAAACTTCATAAGGACCCTTCAAAAAATTACCTGATTATTGACTTCCATGTGCACCCACATAAAGATTCCTTCAAGAAGAAATTCAAACAGAAGTTCAGAACTGGAATTAACTGGGAAGCTGTTGAGAACAATCTAATTAACCGGGTAGAAGCATTCCTACAGAAAGTTACTGAGAGTGCCGAAAGGATCAAGGTGGGAATAGAGGGAGAGACCGATGAGGGAGTTTTGATGTGCACAGCGGTTATCAAAGAACCAAAAAGTTCTGATATCAGTACTCTCCAATACCACCTCAGAAAGATAATGGAAACTGATTTCCATATAAATTATAAGTGCAAAGATCCAAACAACAAACGGTACATCACAATGCAAGTTGGAGACATCGAGGTGTCCACACTAGAAGGTGGATGTTGGCCGCTGGTAGAATGGCAATACGTAGCAAGTAGAATGAAAGACTTCGACAATGATCCCACGCTTCTCCGTAACATCCTCTAGAGCGCTGTGGTACCTACGTAGTGAGGTCACAGAGAGTATACCTGCGCTAAGGTGGAAGAGGGACAGTTGTGAAGTAGTAACAGTCTACAAGTAGTACAGTAAACGCAGGAAGAAGAACTAGCTAGTACATAGGAATACAATGAATAAACTACCCATAAACGAGTTCGTTGGGTACGATGGGAAGACATACCGGGACCTTGGCGTTGATTCTGTGTCGCGGTGCGTCACACTATGGCTTAGGAGACGCCTTAAAGACGGAACCTACCATATTGTTGCAGCCATAGTAAAGGGACGGGTGTTCAGTACACAGGTAAACGAAGAGGAAGCTAAGACCCTATACTTCGAGCTACCTGATAAAGTAGAGTATAAAGATGCATTTGACGATAAGGAACCAAAAACTAAGAAATCGTAGCGTGGGCTACTTGACACATCTGTTAAGGATGGTTACCTTATAGTTGATGGTCGATATGACCGGGAAAGCCCGGCACAGAGAACAGAGCCTGGACCTGAGTGTCCGCCTCAACCTCAACTCTCCAAGTTACCTCCGTTTTCTCTTGGAGGGGCTCGGGTCTGGGTTCTGTTGTCAGTGTCGGGTTTTTTAATTTTATATCACAAAAACGGAGGAAAAAATGTCTGGAACCAATCTACAAGAGTATTCAACCACAGAAATCAATCAGATGACCGATGAGGAGGTCGCTAGCCTTACACATGACCCTACCCTTTCGGCAAAAACGCGAGAGTACCTACAGTACATTTTACTCATGAGATATGAGGGCCACCTAAAAACATTCTTCCCCGAACTATGATACCACTGTAATGTAAGCTACATTCTAGTGTAACTACCATGGGGAGGGTGGGTCGATGTCGAAGGACCTTAACAGGATAGTTCAACTAGAAACAGAGATTTATATATCTATCAAAAAACACGAAGATGCGTGTGCTGCTCTATTGAACTATTTAGAATCTAGTCCCACAGCGACCCCCACTGTAGAAGACACACCGCCTACCTGTATCCCAGATCTAACAACTGTATTGGCGTCGTTAGGATACGCATCCAGCCATACACTAGATGGCAGTATCAGATGGGTTAAGAAACTTTCAAACGATCTGTGTATAAAATCTGAGATAGAGATTTGGAGAACACTAGCCGAATATATCGAAGATGGGTCGTTCATTACATTTGGAGTGGAAGATGGAGAAGTTTGGGCCTGGGTGTTTGTTAGGAATAAACTTCATGAAATAAGTCTAAGCTTCTGCCGTAAAACTATTATCAAAGGATTGGTAACAAGGGCTACCACCTGATAACAGTAGTTCTGTGCATAGAATCCTACCAAAGTAACTGCCGTTACTTGTAAAAAACAATCAATATAGAAGGGAGTAGCACATGCGTACACCACCACTGAGCCGAGACCTGGCTAACGAGTTCTCGTTGTATGGCGTAAGAAGCGCAAAGCAAGCACTAAACAGCGAAGTAAAACTACTCAAAAAGATGATTCAAAAAAACGACGAGACAAGCCTTAGAAGATACTTAGACATAATGAGTAGTAAAACAAAGATTAAAGATCTTAACCGGGAACAGGTAGCCCAGGTAGTAACGATTTTCCTACAAGAATTAGAATTCATGATTAAGCTAGCAGGGGCTAGAGAGATAGCAATCGCCCAAGTAATAAATAATCCGTCTAAAGGGAAAGAAATATCAGATAGCGGTTGACAATCATAATTCCGTGCACAGATTAGATATGAGGCACGGAGGTATCAAAAACATGATTGGCAAAAAAGTAGCAGAAGTTTTACTGGAAGTAGCACAAGGGTATGCTTTGCAAGATGACCGGCGTAGGGCTACATCTTTCAACAAAGCAGTTGAATCACTAGAGCGCACACAGGCGGACGTAGATCTGTCAAAAAAGTCGGTAGCAGCACTTAAACGTATCGAGAATGTTGGTGCATCTATTGCAACCTGCATTCAACAAATCGTAGACACTGGAACCTGCGAGCGTTTGCAAACACTCCGCACCCTTGGCTTCCCTTCTGTTAAGACGTTGTTTGAAGTGGAAGGTGTTGGTCCTGCCGCCGCTAGGGATCTTTGGAAGACTTATGGAATCACTACCAAAGAAGGTCTCTTAAAAGCGTTTGAAAATGGAACACTCTACAATCCTAAACTGCTAAAAAGTGTAAAGAAATCTATTGCTAGCACGCCGGACAAAATTCCACGTGAAGTAATGGAAGAGGCACTAAAGCCAATTGTAGATAAGCTGTGGGAGCTTGACTTCATAGAAGACCTAGAAGTCGCAGGAGAGATCCGTAGAAAAGAAGACCTTGTTAAAGACGTGGATATCCTAGTACGGATTGACACGAGTAGAAATCCCAGCGCCCCAGGCCGTTTGCGAAACTACTGTAGTAATATTTTCAGAAGAATTAACTCCAGCGGTTCTGCAAAGATTCAGGGGGTGTTGATAGTAAATGGCACCGAGTGCGAAGTAGATGTCTTGATTGCTAGCCCCGAATCTTGGGGAGCTGCTTTAAACCATTTTACTGGATCCAAAGCTCACAACATCTGGTGCAGGGAGCAGGCACGAAAAAAGGGATACACGTTTAATGAATACGGCGTGTACCGTGTTAAGAAGCAACGACGTACCTCTGCATACCGCGACACCGAAACCGTTGAAGTACGTGAACGGATAGGCGGCGCAAATGAAATGGATCTCTTTGACGCACTTGGTATTGGTTATGTCCCTCCAGAGAAAAGAACTGGAGGTCCTTATAAGAAAAATGATTTCACAGATGCGCCTGTCCGTGTTGGAAGAGGAGATGGGGACATTCCATTGGCAGATTCTGTAGACATGGAGCGGTTTCGGCTGATCATGGATTAAATAGCTTGACTGACCAAAAATCGTTCGTATATTAGCTACGCAAGTACACAACTACAAAAAAACGGAGGAAAACAAAGATGGAAGCGAAACTTGCAGAAGGGGTACGCCCCGCAGAGAGCGTTACAGTAGACCACCCTGACAGAATTCAAGTTATCAAGGGATTCAACGCCAGGGCTACTCTAGGAGACCTATCCGCCTTAGAGAGCAGCATTGAGCTACGCGGAATTCAATCGGCACTCTGGGTACGCCCAGACAGAGCGAATAAGAGCCAACCCTACATTCTCATTGCTGGTGAGAGACGCTTGAATGCAATTCGCAATCTCTGGGCGCGTGGCGTCAAGGATATGCGAATCCCGATCAAAGTCTACAACGTAGACGAGGACCAAGCAGAAGAGTTGATGGTCCTTGAAAACCTGGAACGAAAAAATCTATCCGCATCTGATTTCTGCGGATTGGTTTCACGTTGGGAACAGCGTGGTTTTACAAAAGAAGAGATCTCTTTGAAGCTGGGTAGATCTGAATCCTGGGTGGATCAGATGAAAGTTCTCGCCGCAGCTACTACGGACTTGAAAACAAAAGTGGCTAACGGCGAAGTGGGTCTTGCAGTAGCGTTGGACGTTGCTCGAAAGATTCCGCTTGCAGAACAAAGTGGAGTTCTAGATGCAGTGATCTCTGAGGCTAAAGGTAAGAAGTCAAAGATGCGGCAGGTTGCCGCCAGGAAAACCGGTACTAAGGTTCGCCCAGGAAAACGTTCGGTAGTAACTACAGCACAAACTCTACGCGATATGTCGGTAGCAGAGGACAACGTAACCTACGCTTTGGTACTGAAAGCTCTTGAATACACTATTGGGGAGGCTACCGAAGAGGAGTTCCTGCAACAGTGCGAAAAGACCTTCGGAGTTTAGACGAAACTACCCCAACTACCCACCTGCTACGCCTCTATACAAAACCCTCCCACCACAAAAAATACCTGTTCACAAGCACCTAAAGCTATGATATACCCATTGGTACCCCTCTAGGGGTAGGGTCACTATCAAATAGTTTAGAAAAGTGGTTGACTGTTAGGAAACAGTGCTTATTTTTGATATGAGGCGGTCAAAAATAAAACGGAGGTTGCTATGACGACTGTTAAACCCACCACAGATTCAATTAAGTTGACTGACGTGCAAAAGCATGCACTGTTGCTTGTGGGAGGTCTATCTACCCTTGGTAACTCTGATAGTAATGGTGGGATAAACATCGCCAAACGCACCAGGAATCCATCAGCTTCAAAATGGTACTGGGGTGGACTACACTACTACTTCAGTAAGGATAAATCAAGAAACGTAGTCATCCGGCTTAAAACGTTCAAATCTCTTGAGAGCAAAGGACTGCTATCTCTGTATGGTGGCGTCCTGGAAGATAGGCTGCTATCACGTAGCAACCTGTCACGTAACGACCAGTATAGAAAAGCGATGTTGACGTCTCTTGGATGGGAAGTTTTTGATGCTTTGGCACGCGAGCATCAGAGCCTGCAAGATACCTGGAAGGATAAACTGGAAAAACTAACCGCAGAGGAGTGCCAAAAAGGTCAGACGTATGTATTCCAAATGCGGGCACGCAGAAAAATAAAAGTAGTACAGTTCCAAGAAGCAACAGTGGAAGTCTCAGCAACAGCGAATACAGAAGAGGAAGCACTAGCAATTGCTGAGAAAGAGTTCGATAACTTGCCCCAGAGTCGCTTCTATTGGCTCAAACTAAACGAACCTGATGAAGTATGGGGGGACGGAGCAGAAAAAGAAGCGGCAACGCAGACAGAGGTGGTAAATGATAGAAGATCTATCAACAGTAGAGGAGTAAGGTACGCAGAGACTCCTGTTAGACGAGCCGAGAGGCGACTATTAGAGAATGGAAAACGCCCGGCAGTAATTGAAGGTGTGGAAGAATATGTTAAACATGGAGAACGCGCAGCAGAGCTTCGCCAACTGTTGGTAGAGGGGTTTGGGGGGAGAATTCTTGACATGGATTTCAACGGAACTACTTCAGGTAAAGTCGAAAAAGAAACTGGAATTGACTACAATCGATTTCAGCATATTATGGATGACGACTAAACAATAGCACCAGCAGCTTACTTTAATGGGGTCCGGTAGCTTTTACTTTGCTACCGGACCCTTTTGTTTATTGACATCGCGCTGCCCGTGGTTATATTAAATATGAGGCGATAACAAACGGAGGAACCTATGAAACTGTATCACGGAACAACAGAGGCTGTTGCTCGTAAGGCGTTAAAAGAGGGCCTACTTCCTAAAGTTAGGACGGGCAGCAAAGGTAACTGGAAAGATAACCCGTCTTCCCGTCACTTTGTTTATCTGACAGAAGTATACGCGGCGTACTTCGGATTCTGCGCAAGCGAGGTCGGTGAAAAGATTGGAATCGTAGAGGTGGATACCGATCTTCTACACGAGCAGTATCTGCGTCCAGATGAGGACTTCCTAGAGCAGACTAGCAGAATGGGGAGCCCACTCCCGAAGTTCTTGCAAAAAGAATTGAACAAATGTACTAGCATGGAAAAGAGGACTGCTTGGTTTAAAAAGAACATAGGAATCTTTGCGGAGCTTTGGAAAGAATCTGTGAAAGGTCTTGGAAACGCCGCCCATTTTGGGGCTATCCTTCCGAAGGCTATTACTAGGGTAGCAATCTTTGATCCTAAAACAAATCCACTTATCTACCAAACAGCAATGGACCCAACTATCTCAATCCTTAACTTCAGGTTCATGGCTGACAAATACCGAGCAGTTACCTCATGGCTTATGGGAAACGAGGTAACTATTCAGGAGTTCTACGGGCAGATGGAATCCGCACTGTTCATGAACGATCCTAACTTCTCAAAACAAATTAAAAACTCGCAAGATCTTTTGCACAACCGTTCCGGCTTGGAGGTAATAATCAATGAGTCTCAAAAACAAAATGCCGCGTGATAACAGCTTCCTTCCATTGGACGACTGCACGCCGTTTTACATTCCAGAGGATTTAATCAAAGGAAAGGTTATATCGATATCCAACCAAGACGGTATGAATCTGGGAAGGATTGTTGGGTTCTCTGTCCACCACAGTGGCTCAAGGCTTCCAATTGTGAAGTTTGAAGACGGCGTGGAATATCTATGCTTTTCCATGCTTATTCCGTACACCGAGTATATGTATGACATGCTACTAAAACTATCAAAAGAAAATCGTGTTGCACTGGTACGGGATATCCTTCACCTAAACTCAGAGCTTCGGAGACTGGAACGTCCAGAGATTTTGAGGTACGTTGGTTAGCAGTTAACACAGGTGTCTCTATACAAAAACAAGTAAACCGCACAGGAGGTTGAATAGATTTCTATTTTTTATAGACATACCCATTGACAATTCCAACCCCCTCCCCCAGATACCCCTAGGACTGACCTACAATAAACTGTAAATTAGGTATTGCGTTCCGCTGTATCGTGCATATATTTGATACGAGGCGGCGAAACACAGGAGGTATTTCGATGGAACTCACCGAGCAAGAACAGAGACGGACAGACGCGCTAGTGGTACGTCTAGAAAAAGAACTCTACACGATACCGCTGTCTGCTTCTAATAAAGAGAACGTCTACGTCAATGGCGTGCACAGGTATCTCGTTATGCTCCTAGGAGTTACGCATATCTCTGGAGAGCGTAAGGTTACGTTCAAGAACGTCGGATGGGGATGGGATGGAAAACGTAATAGCGATGCTGTTATTGAAGTAAACCGCGTAAAACTACCTTTTATTAAAAAAGAGTTTGCAGTTATTAGGCGAAAAGGCCTTGTGTACTTTGAAAACGACGCTACAGGAGATAGAAGATACGTTTCAGATGTGACTGCCGGTATAGACGCAGCATTTCTAACCTATATTGGGTGGAAGGTGTTTGGATTCTTCATTGCAGAGTTTATGAATGAGGGGGCAGTCCAAATACCAAACCTGAAGCTAGGCCGCACGCTTCAAAAAGATTCCGAGCAGGATACCGACTCTGGTAGCTCTCCAGACAGCGCAGATATGGCGCGTTTTGCGCACATTATTTTTGACGATTGATACAAGGAGGAAAATAAAATGCCGATGCAGTATGTGGAACCCACTAGAGCAGGATGCCTCAAGAGTGTGTTTATCTACCATGTCTATAAAGATGGGATGGCAGACAAGCAAGCTGAATACTGGTATACTACCAGCTTTACCGAAGATCCAGACTTTGAATTTGATATCAGAGATATCAAAGTACCAGAAGATCTGAAGATTGTGAAAGTCAAATTTGACGACTATGGTAGCTGGCTTATAGCTAAAGAGGCGCAGCTAGATAATCACCTCAAAGTAATCGCGCACGGACTGGACACCAACCAGATTAAAGTGGACAAGGATAACAACGGATAGCAATGAAAGTAATATTTCTGATACCGCTAGTCCTAGTCACTCTATGTTTATTGAGTGTGGTACTGCAACGTACTTACGCGCACTATAGATTTTCTGTAGATGAAAAGAAAACTCAGGAGCGGCTGTATAGAATCTTACATGGAGACATAGACCTGATGCTTGCAGTGATAGCACAGCAAGAATTATTCAAAGGGGCTCCAGAGTTCAAGGGGCTCCCCGATGAGGTAAAAGAGTTGCTACTGTCAAATCTTGCATATAATGCGGTGGCACAAAGCGGGGACCATTGGAGCAAAGAAGAATCTGAAGAGTTTGTGTTTGCCTTCAGCATAAACGATGTTCTAAAGGAAACCGCTATAGAGGCTATTAAACGTGCAGACTACAAAGAAAAGGAAAAGTAATGGGGTGGCCAAGAAAAAATGAGAGGGCTAGACTGTACCGACTTCCCGGTAACGACTTCCGGCTGTACTTTGCACACGAAGGAATAGACCCCACTACAGGAAACTACAACGCATCCCTTGCAAACAAGTTCAAGAGTACGCTAACCTGTATCAAATGGAGTAAAGAAAAGAAGGTGTTCGAGTTACACTGGGAAGAGTTTCCAAAAACTTATGGAGGAAGTGCCAAGAGGGTTTCTTGGAATGATCTACCAGGAACTACGCAGCAGTACTTCAAGAAACTTCTTGGAGATACTCCCAACAAGTACCCTGGATTTTTCAGAATTGGGGAAAGATACCGCGAGCAAAAAGAGTTGTCTATCGACTAACGCTTCTTTGTAGACGCCGCCTTCTGCTCAGTCTTAATTCCTGCTACCCCTACTAGAGTGTTCAGAGCTTCCCCTACTGCCCCAAGCTGAGTGGTGAGCGCACTCAAAGCCTCCTGCGCAGATCCCAAATGGGTATACCCCATATTGTAGTCCTTACTCATTACTGCCTTGCTAGCGTTTTCTACATTTTTAATTAAAGGCGTTGTTTTTGCGGTATTAACAAACTTCTCGGATTCGTTTTGAAAATCTTGAAGTAAAGGCTGGAATGCCGGATCGCTTTCATCGGCAGTGCGCACCAACTCGTAAACTGCGCCTTTAAATTTGATACGTGAGGGCTGTGTCATTGGTTTTCCTGTATCTGAGAAACTAGTTGTAATCAACAAACACTAAGCGTTTTCCGCTGCCGTGTTCAAAAGTGATGGTTTCTTCTTCGTCCACGTAAGCTACCCACCGGCTACCTTCCCCTTTACCAACATAGGCGTCCTCGTCGTCCGGCTGATAAACAGGGTCCTCTTTAAAGAAGTAGGAAAGTACCTCTTCGGCCATAGCTCTCCCGACTGGTCCACGTGTTTTTCGCGCCCTTACTAGCGATTCATAGATCCATTCATCGCTGTTAGGCTGCGGAGCGTCTTCAGTATCAGGAGCCTCTTCATTGGCTACTCGTTGGTACAGCTTACCTTTGAATCGTAAGTAGTTACTTAAACGAGTTTTTGACGTAAACATTCTACACTCCAAATTGGTGGGTACACCGTTTATAAAGAATAACTAAGAGGTGACAGAATTAAACGATGCACCTGTTGACTATCTACGTATCATGCATATATTGGATACGAGGTCGGAAACAAAAAGGAGGAAATCATGAAAGCGGAATGCCCAAACAATAAAGACCATAAACAATTCGTAACCGTTGCGCACGTTACTGAAGACTGGGTAGTCGATGAAAATGGTGACTTTTTAGACGTCTTTGATGGGAACAACTGTGAAACCACCCATGGCCCAGACCCTGAAAACATCTGGACTTGTTTAGAGTGTGGGGCGGAAGCTGTAGTAAAGTAGTAGAAACCCTGTTGACTTCTTAAAAAACAGTCTTATATTAAATACGAGGTCGGAAACAAAAAGGAGGAAATCATGGGATACACGCACTACTGGAAACAAAAACGAAGCTTCACGGACAACGAGTGGGACACTATTCAACGGTGTGTCAAAATGGTTATCGCGTCTGAGGAGAAAAAGGGCATTGTACTACGTAGTTGGGATGGTACCGGTAAACCAGAGGTCACTTCGGAGTACGTTAGCTTCAATGGGAACGAGGACACTGGAGATGACCACGAGACCTTTCGTGTAGACAAGAACCAGCCTAAAAAGGAATCTTGGGTGTCAGAGAAAGATTACAAAAACGAGGGCGCGTTTGTGTTTTGTAAAACAGCTAGAAAACCCTACGATAGTGCAGTGGTGATGGCGCTCGTTGTGATCCAAGAGATCGCACCTACTGCGATAGATATTTCATCAGATGGGGATGATGATGTATTCAAGATTCCATTTAGTAGAAGTGTAGCGAATGTAATCAAAGCGTATAAAGAAGGAAGAAGCGCCCCTCCAGCTGCTACCAGTTCTCCTGAAGAGTTCACTGCTAGATTTTCCATGCTCGACTTAGACTAGCCGTAAAATGCAATCCACCCCCACCACAGTTAGACTGGTGTATGTACCTGTCGCCTTTTATGCCGACTGCGAAATTCCCAGTTTATTTAATAAAATACAAACAAAAGACTTCAGTTGCTGTGTTTGTGGGGAAGAAGCTGAGTTTAGATTCCTAGGAATACTTGTGCACGGTAGACCTTACCAGTGCCCTGGATGTAAGATCACGTTTAGGCGATTAGGGGACCTGTTAGAAGCAAGTGTGACTTCCATTACATTTGCAAGAGGGGAGTATAGGGATAAAGCTATTCAGCTAAACAACGAGTTTGACGCCAAGACATCAATGGCACAACAGAGTGTAGCCAAAGTAGCACAGGGTATACTTGCAGCTGTAGACGCCGCTAAAGATAATAGAGACAGCGGCAGCAAAGAGATATCTAACCTACAGTCGCAACTACTGTCTGCTGTAGCGGAAGTCGATAGGTTGCAACGCTCTATACAAAAAGATACTGAACGCCTGGAGTATGTTAAAAACTATAGAGACAAGTTGCTAAAAAAGATAAATGTACTCAGATACGGAACTGAGACGCTTTCGGATGAAACGGGTTTACAAGAGAAACTTGGAGAAGATCTCGTAAGATTTTCTTTTGTAATAAAAGAAGAGTAACCTCCTTGACTTCCCCTAATTCGTAACCATATTTAATATGAGGCAGAAAAGAAATGGAGGATTGCTACATGGAAAAGACAAAAGAGCAGCGTACCGAAGATATGGTAAAAGAGTATATCACCAACCGGGTGAAGGGATTACTGGCTATTAACGAAGACATGTTCAAGGATATCGTGGCCAGTGTGCTACAGACACCGCCGCTAGAAAATCAAAAAGAGGCTTCTTTAAAGACAGCTTATTTCCATGAGAACAGAGTTGCCTTTCAAAGCCTTTACGAAGAGGCACAGATGGTTTACCTGGCAGAACTAGATGAGGGTCACCGACTTTCAAACATGGAACATGCACTCAAAAAGGCAGAAGCCGCCCTGAAAAGAATGGGCGTTAGAAACCTGATCACAATGGAAGAAGAAGAGGCCACTTGACTATCTATAAACGGTGTTTAGGTTTAAGGTGAGTAACTAGAACAGGAGGTCGCAATGCCAATTGAACTTAAAAAGACAAACCGAAGGAGAACTATCGATGGAAAACGAAGCTGTTGTCTACCTGATTAGTGGAATGGAGCTTAGATGCCCAGCGGCACCGGCACCTTGCGAGTATGTTCGTGTGGTAGACGCTGGTGGAAATGAAGTTGTGTACTACGATCAAAACGAGTTCACCGAAAACGCCGCAGAAGTCCTCGGGGCTTTAATGGGTGCGTTAGTAAACGGTGGGTGAGTTCTCTATACAAAACAACCAGCCAGCAAAGCAAAGCCTTTCCTTCAGTACTTCTCCTAGCCATTTTTGTGTTCATGTACTTTTCTCCAAAATTCCAGCCATAGTTTAATCCTCCCTTCTCAAAAAAGAGTCTCTCCGGGTGTTGACTTTAGCCGATTAATGCATATATTTAATACGAGGCGGTTAGAACATCAAACAAAATGGAGGAAACAATGCCAAACATTATGAAGTATATGGATCTGTCAACTGGGCACATCACAGAGTGGGATGACCACATGATCGAAATGGACACCAGAGGGTTGGTCTTCGCTTCCCACCGTTACGGTTACTTTGTGTGGGTTCCAGAAAAAGAAGACCAAGAATCCTACTTCAAAAGTATCCTCAAACTTGGCTACTCAGAAGCTCTGTGCAACGTGCTACGCTACGCCAGGGAGCATGGATGCAACTGGGTCAACTTTGACAGTGATGCGTTTGTTTGTGAAGACCTGCCTACGCATGAGTGGTAATGATGTCAAGTTATCCTCCTGGATCTATGGGGGTGGTTCTGCTAAAGTCTCCTAGCGGTACCTATTACGTTTATGGCATTAGAGGGTCAAGCCTGGACAATGCGCTTATCTACCCTGGAAAACCGTTTAGTGAGCTATGGCAGGCACGGAAGCATGCTATTAACATGGCAAAAGAAATTGCAAGATCAAGGCAGATACCTATTAAGGTATGGATGCAAGATGGCCTTGGAAGACCTGCGGACGACAGCCCTATAACTGTGTTCCCCAACGAAGTAGAGATAACAGAAGACCAACGTAGGTTTTCCTTGATCATGGAAAACTGAGGTAACCACTATGACAGAAGATATGAAACGGTTTTCTTTGATCGATATAGCCACCGAGGAACAAGAGGCAACAACGCCTAAGCGCAAGGGTGGCGAATCCCAATCAACTAAACGTATGCAAAAGATAACTGAGTTAATTGATAACCTAACTAATGCAACGTTTGAAGAAATCGAAAATGCATCCTTGGAGGTCAGACGAGTAGACGTCCCACAAGTTCTAGCACGGCTGAAAGCGTTTGAAGGGTATCTACTTGGACGTCCCGGTACTCCGCTAACAAGCACTAGGTTCTCTGTATCTATCACAGGCGATCCACGTAGATACGCAATTCCCAACGGATCCTCTGGATATATTAAATGTATCAAAGAAATAAGAGCGCTTACACGACTAGGGCTAAGAGAGGCAAAAACAATTGTAGACGCCTGCGAGCAAACAGGAAAATCGTTGATAAGAAGCGGACTATCAGAACAAGAAGCAATAAACTGGTCCACAAGGCTTAGTAAAAATGTGGGAGCTTTTACATTGGTAGAAGCGGAGTAAAGTAAGATGACGAAAATCACAGCCACCGTAGTTTTTGAAGTAGAATTCGAGCTAGAGGACGCCTACTGGGATACCGTGGAGAACAGCTTAGATATGTTCTTTGCGCTACAATCGCATCCTTCAGTAAAGATACTTTCAGACGAAATTGAAAGCATTACAGTACTTACGGTAAACGATGAAAGCGTTTGTCGGGAAGACGATTCGGAGGAAGTAAAGCAGGAAGCCGAGAGAACACCGTGTCCCAAGTGTGGAAAGCTACCCGAGGTACAGCAGCATAGTGAAGGATTGGGAGTATCGCATATCTGTAACGGTACTATGCATATCTGTACCCCCGGAAATATGTATATCTGTACCCCCGGAGAGGTTAACTTTCGCGGATACGCTCCCGACTGGATCGCATATGTTAAACAGAATAAACAAGCTCTATAGTTGACTTCTTCAAAATCAGTCTTATGTTTAATACGAGGCGGTTGAAACATCAAACAAAATGGAGGAAAACACTGTGGAACAAGATAATAAATATAAAGAGGTTTTGATCAGCGAGTTTCAATGTCCCGGTTGTGTGGGTGGCCCTTCTCCAGATAGCTGTAGCAAATTCGACTTCTATGAACTTGGAAGCTACTTTGGGTGTAACAGTCACGTACCTGGAACATTTGCAATGGGGGCGCGTTCTGGTTTGATGTGTCTAGGTTTGCCGCGAGGATTTTGCCGAGTATCTGGACATAAAGCAAAAACAGAACCGCAGATTAGAATCCATTCCCAGGAAACTTTCAAAGCATACGAGGAGACGCTTTGGAATAAGTTTAATATTGCTGTCTGGGCAATGGAAAAAGACGGATTTCTTTTCGTACGCACGTTCATGCCGCGTATAGACGTAACCGTAGTCGATGTAGTCGAAGGTGGTACGCTAGACATGGTTCCCGGCGCGGTGAACGTTGGGGAATTCATGGATGAAATCGATTAGGAGATTCTGATGAGCAAAATCAATCTAGATGTAAGTAATCATCCTTGGCGGTGCATTGACACAGATGGCACACGTTGCCCCTGGCTTCGGGTTGCAAAATTTGGGTCTATCTGGACATGCCATCTTTTTTGTGAGCAGACAGACAGGGGACAATGGGAAGAGTTGGCCGAACGAGAAGGTTGCATAGAGCGCCACCCGGAATGTGTTAAAGCACAGGTATCAGATGAGTAAGCATACTAATGATAGTGATGACCTTTCGGATCTTCTGAAAGAAGAGGACAATCTATATCCATTATCTCAGACATACTCTTTACACTGTAGGTTATATGCGGGAGACCCGTTAGAACCTGCGGACAAAGAAAAGTTGGATGAAGTAGTTGAAGGAACTTTATGGTATGCAGATATTGTATCCCACACCATAGATTTTCATGCATTGCGTATCGAGCGGGAGACACCTTGCGGATACTGGGTAACGCACCCGTATCGCCACAAGCCCCTGTGGCGCTCCAAGGGAAGTAAGAAGGCAGCTAAGACGCGGAGGGACGCTCTGCACCATCTGTACGCCCGCAAGGTCTCCTACGTGGCACACAGCCTACGTAGGATGCGAGAGGCACAGAAGCAACAGGCAATCGTTGAGGCTGCATGGAAACTATCACGGGAGGACAAGGATGAGTAGATGTAGGCATAAGTGGGCAAACATCAAAGGTATGCATGCCGCCCACCGTTGTTCTAAGTGTAAAGTGGTGAGAACCAGAGAGTTTGCTACTTATTACTACTGGTACCACAACTCACAGTTTAACTGGTACTACAAACAAAGGATTAAGAATGAGTATCAATAGATGTAGTACACCAGTAAATCCTACCGCGCCCTCTTGACTATTCCAATTTAATACCTATATTTGATACGAGGCGGTAAACACAAATTGGAGGATAAAATGAACTTTTGCCCTTGTTGTAGAACAGACATGAATGGTGAAAAAATTGGCGGCAAGCTTTTCAGCGGCAAGCTAGAGAGGTCTGAGGGTTTCCCCCGTATGGGTGACCACTTTGTTGGTGTACCTGTATGCCAAAAATGTTTTGATGCGGCTGAAAACATGCAGAGGCGCGTGGATGCTGGAGAGATCAAAGAGGTGGAATACAGCATTTACTCCGAGTACCTGCAACAACGCATTCAACGTGGGATGTTGCTAAACCTTTTTGTCTACGATAAAGAAGCCGGTAAAGACATTCGGCAACTTTGTCTTCTAGAGTAGGGAGGGTATGATGGAAAAGCTGCTATGGTGTCACGCTTGTCACAATGTAACGCTTGAAGAAGACCCCAAACCAAAAGATATCCTATGCTATCCGGTATGTGATAAATGTCTTGCGGCGGATCAAGAAATGCGAAGACTACTTAGAACTAATAAGATCGGCCATCGGGATTACGAAGTGTACCGTGTAAGGTTGGAAGATCAGTTGGTGCGGAACCGATTGGAATGGTTGCGGTATAATAAGGAAGTAACTGCTGCACCTCTAAAGCAGCTAGGGCTGTTAGAAAAGTAGGGGTAAAATGGCAACGTCAACTACTAAAAAGGAACGCGATTACTGGCGTGGGGCAACTAATTGGTTGATTGAGAATGACCATGAGGACAAATACTTTTGTCCAGATGAGCTTACTTCAGAGTTTTTCCTACGCCTGCTAGACGACGCGGATAGATGCGCCGAGTTGGAAGCGAGCTTAAACGCGGAAAAACGTCCTCAAAAGAAAACAGATAAAAAGCCAGTGCAGACCCGATGTAGGAACTGTAGAGAGTTGCCCTCTATAGAGTTCATAGGTAATGACGCCGCATATCCCTATATCCTTACGCATACTAGCAATACATGCCCCGCTGAGTTCTGTTTTATGTCACACCAGAAAACCGCAGAGACTTGCATTAAGGATTGGAACGAGTTTAATAGCAAACCTAAGAAATAACAAAAACCCTATTGCCTTCCTATAAATCAATCTTATATTTGATACGAGGCGGTTAGAACAACAAACGGAGGTAAGATTGATGTCATATAACAAAACACAAAATGCTGTTTCTGCGTTGGCTCCGATCAAAGAGGGAATGGAATCAGTCTTTGAACGGTGCCCTCAGTTTATCCATCCAAAGATGGCTAGCTGTGTGCTGCTCACCGAAAAAGAGTGGGAGAATCTCAAAGCGTATATCCGATTGTTCCGAGGTCGAGAAGAGGAGCTTCTACTTCCGATGTTCGAGGAAAAAGTAGTCGCCAGCAAAGAAGAGGCAGACAATAGATGAACACTCCAGGTCCATGTTGCGAGTGTGGCAATCTCTATGCCGATTGCATGCAGGAGGACGACCCAAGTTATATCCCAGAGTGCATGAAAGGCCATAGTATTTTTAATGCAAAAGATTGTCCTGATTATATCTTCTGGGAGGACGGCGGCTGGATGTATCCTAATGGTCGAAAGAAAAAGAGGTAAACTACTATGAGCAACAATAAACCTGTGAGCAAAAAAGCCTTGGAGTCTGGAAAGAAATACCGGCTATGGGGGAAAAAGAACAAAGAGGGTCTACGAAAGATTCAGGCCCTTCGAGATATTCCCAAGTTTAATGTGAAGGTGGGAAATCTGGGAGGTTGGGTAGAGAGCGAGAAAAATCTTTCTCAGGGGGGTGATTGTTGGGTAGGGGACGAGGCTTGGGTGTACGGTGATGCTCAGGTGTTTGGTGATGCTTGGGTGCACGGTGATGCTCAGGTGTACGGTAGTGCTCGGGTGTCCGGTAATGCTTGGGTGTACGGTAGTGCTTGGGTGTCCGGTAATGCTCGGGTGTACGGTAGTGCTCGGGTGTACGGTAGTGCTCGGGTGTACGGTAATGCTCGGGTGTACGGTAATGCTGCGGTGTCCGGTAATGCTCGGGTGTACGGTAGTGCTCGGGTGTACGGTAGTGCTCGGGTGTACGGTAATGCTCGGGTGTACGGTAATGCTCGGGTGTCCGGTAATGCTAGGGTGTACGGTAG